>Ga0172366_10000224_pt1 | contig 37500 bp, 30 predicted proteins | sample LakKivSesite69cm_FD_114533 | JGI IMG/M metagenome (GOLD analysis project Ga0172366, IMG submission 114533) | Sediment microbial communities from Lake Kivu, Rwanda - Sediment site 69cm | ecosystem: Environmental > Aquatic > Freshwater > Lake > Sediment | place: Rwanda: Western Province, Lake...
AAGCTCCCTTGCCGGTTCTGGCGACGCAGAGTATATAGTTAGCCACATTAGCCATCTCCACAAAGACCTTTGTGCCTTCGAGGACATAGTGGTCGCCCTGATGAGCCGCCTTAAGCGTAATTCCCGAGGCATCGAACAGTCCATTAAGTTCGAGATGAGCCATGGAGCATATCAACTCGCCACTGGCTATCTTGGGCAGGAACTCCTTCTTTTGCTCCTCGGTTCCGGCATCCATGATGGGGTAAGCACCCTCGATTACAGTGCAAATGAAAGGACCCGGCAGAATATTCCGCCCCATCTCCTCCAGCAGGATAGTGAAGTCCTGGAAGCTCATCCCCTGGCCGCCATATTTCTCAGGAATAACCATCCCCTGCCATCCCAGGTCAGCCATCTTTTTCCAAATCTCGGGTGAGTATCCTTTTTTCTCGTCCTCTTCAAGCTCTTTCACCACCTTCTTGGGACACTCTGCGGTCAGGAAATCTCTCGCTGCCTTTCGCAGCATCTCCTGTTCTTCGGTGAAAGCTATGTTCATGGCTTTACTCCTTATCCCTCGAAGTCTGTCTATTTCATCCTGGGCAGGGTCAGACCGCTCCAGGCAATGATGTTTCTCTGTATCTCGTTGGTGCCCATGGCTACGTTCAGCCTGAAATGGTGCTGATACCAGGTCTCGAAAAAGCCGTTGAGCTTAGCCCATCTAGAAATCTTGACTTGGCCGCAGGGACCGAACAGGTCGGTCGCCATATGAGCTATGCGTGCCTGCAGCTCACCCGAGGTTATCTTCACCGCCGAGGCATCGAATGGGGCCATCTCCTTTTTACTCTGTGCATCGGCTATGCGATAAGCAAGACAGCGAGCAGCCTCAAGCTCGCAGGCTGCCTGGGCCAGCCTGTTGCGGACTAGCGGGTCTCTTGCTGCCACCTCGCCCTTCACCTTTGTCTCGTTGCAATACCTGACTAAGTCTTCCAACTGGCGCTGCATGCACATAATCGCTCCCAGATTAGACCTTTCAAAGCCGGCCAGCATCTGGGTAACCTGCCATCCCTTTCCTTCTTCGCCGACAACATTTTTTACAGGGACGCGCACATCGTCGAGGAAGACCTCGTTATAGTAATGTCCGCCCTCCATATAAAACAGAGGTTTCACAGTGATACCCGGGGTTTTCATATCGAATAACATAAATGTGAGGCCCTGGTGTTTCTTTTCGGCATTGGGGTTGGTTCTCACTACAGCGAAGGCCCAGTGGGCGCGATGAGCGCCCGTACTCCAGGTCTTCTGGCCATTTATAACGTACTCATCACCCTTTCTGAGTGCTGTTGTAGTCAATGAAGCTAAGTCTGAGCCTGCATTGGGCTCGCTCCACAGCTCGCACCACATGACATCTCCTGAGGCGATGCCGGGGAGAAACCTTCTCTTTATATCATCGTTCCCTGCGCCCAGAATCGTGGGAGCAAGCATTTCTACGCCGAAGACATCGGCTCCGGCCACATCGTAATACCCGCGAGCCTCGGCGAAAAATACCCTGTCCATCATTGTGCCGCTGCCGCCATACTCGGCAGGCCAGTCCAGTGCCAGCCATCCCCTCCTGGCGAATTCCTTGGCGCAATGAAGGTGGTACTCCCAACCTTCGTCGGTATCGTAGTTGCTCTCCAGACCTACATAGCCCTTGGGTTTAATCTTCTCCAGTTCTTTGCAAACATCGAAAAACTCTTTACGCAGCTTCAACTGTTCATCTGAAAACTTGAAATCCATTATCGATTCTCCCTGCGCCCGAGAACAAGGGTAGCTGTTGAGAAAGCAGCATCCCTCTATTTCATTCTGGGCAGACCCAGGCCGTACCAGGAAATAATATTCCTCTGTATCTCGTTGGTGCCCATGGCGATAAACAACACAAACGACTGCTGATACCACTTTTCGTACCAGCCATCGAAGGGAGACCACCTGGATCGCTTGACCTGGCCGTATGGGCCCAATATATCAGCTCCCAGCCAGGCGAGACGTTCCTGCAGCTCGCTGGCAAGTATATGAACCCCGGAAGCCTCGAACCCGGCCATTTCATTCCTTTCCTGGGCATCAGCTATGCGGTAGCCAAGGCTGCGAAGCGCCTCAATCTCACAAGCCATCTGAGCCAGCCTGTTGCGAATCAACGGGTCATGCGCCAGCAATCTGCTTCCGACTTTAGTCTCATTGCAGTATCTTACCAACTCTTCTAACTGGCGCAGCATCATCATGATAGCGCCGAGGCTCGACCTCTCGAAGCCAGCTAGAAGCTGGGTAACCCGCCATCCCTCGTTTTCCTGACCGACAACGTTCTCTACAGGCACATGCACATCGTCCAGAAAAACCTCGTTATATACATGAGCACCGTCCATATAGTAAAGCGGCTTCACGGTAACCCCGGGCGTCTTCATGTCGAAAAGGATAAAGGTGATACCCATCTGCTTCTTGGGGGCGTGGGGGTCGGTCCTTACCAGAGCAAAGGCCCAGTGGGCGCGGTGGGCTCCTGTACTCCAGATTTTCTGGCCGTTTATGATGTACTCGTTGCCTTTTCGCACAGCGGACGTGGTCAGAGAAGCCAGGTCAGAGCCTGCATTAGGCTCGCTCCATAGCTCACACCACTGGACCTCGCCGGAGGCGATTCCAGGGAGGAATCTTTTGTTTAGCTCCTCATTGCCCACTCCCAGAAGAGTGGGGGCGAGCATCTCCGGTCCGAAGATATCTATTCCCGGGAGGTCATAGTATCCTCTGGCCTCAGCGAAGAACACCTTGTCCCCGATTGTGCCTTTGCCGCCGTATTCGGGAGGCCAGCCTATTGAGATCCAGCCCCTTTTGGCATATTCTCTGGCACAATAAAGGTGGTATTCCCAGCCTTCATCGGTATCGTAAAGGCTCTCCAGGCCGGCAAATCCGTGAGGCTTCTTTTTCTCCAATTCCTTGCAAACATCGTAAAACTCTTGTCGCAGTTTCACCTGCTCGTCTGTAAGCTTGAAATCCATGCTCGTTCCTCCTTGACCAGTCTCTCGGAACCTGCAGCCAGAGGAAACCTCTTGGTAGCTTGCTTTACCTGGGCAGGCGCTTCACTATCAGCTCTCGTTGTATCTCAGAGGTACCTTCCAGCAACTCGTACATCTTGGCGTCCCTGAACAGGCGCTCTATCTTGTACTCCTTGCTAATGCCGTATGCGCCGTGCACCTGCATGCCCCACCTGGAGACATCGACGGCGGTTGATGTAACGAACAGCTTGGTGATAGCCATGTCCTTGATAGTATCCTTGCCCTCGTCCTTCAAGAAGGCAGCTCGATAGGTCAGCCAGCGCGCCGCTTCGAGCCTGGATGCCATCTCACCCAGCAGCCAGTGGATAGCCTGAAGATTGAAGATGGGCTCATCGAAGTGCATCCTGTGCATGGCGTACTTAATCGCCTCTTCCAGCGAGGCCTGCATCAGGCCAACGCACTGCGCGCTCAGGCACAGCTTGCCAATGGTCATGGCGTCTTTCAGGGCATCGAACTTTCCGCCCTTGCCCCCCATAAGGTGGTCCTTGGGCACATGAACATCCTCGAAGAACACATCTGACAGGTCGGTGCCCCTTAACCCCAGCTTATCCATCTTGGGGCCGGTGGAGAACCCTTTCCTGTCTGTTTCTACGAAGAATAGGCTGATATCACCTTCGAATTTAGCGAATACGCACATCACGTCAGCCCAGGGAGCGTTGGTGATGAACCTTTTGACCCCGTTGATGACATAGCCGTCTTTCACTTCCTTGGCTACTGTTTTAATCATCTTCGGGTTCGAACCGGTATCAGGCTCGGTGAAGCCGAAGCATCCGACCTTCTTGGCATCGCAGATTGCGGGCATCCACTGTTTCTTCTGGGCCTCAGTGGCGAGCTTATTGAACCTGTCATTGACGACATGCTGTAGCTGGAGGTGTATTGCCATAGCCGCCAGAATCTTGGCGATTTCCTCCAGCGCCAGTGCCAGGCTCACATGGTCTGACCCAGCCCCCCCGTATTTCGGGTCGAAAGGAATCCCATAGAGATTCATAGCAGCCAGCTTGGGACGAATCTCGTGCGGAAAATTGTTCTGCTTATCCATGATATCTACCAGAGGGGTAAGCTCTTGCTCGGCGAACCTTTTCACCGAGTTCTTGAACATTTGCTGCTGCTCGGTCAAATTGAAATCCACGGTTGCTTCCCTCCTTTTTCGTTTGCTTGAACTTTACTTCTTGGGATACTTTCGAGCTTCCAGCATCTCGATAAAGGTCTCGATTTTAGACCTGACCTGGGCATCATCATATCCTCTGGGGTCCACCATGTTACCTTCGAACGACATGCTGGGAAGCCCCAGTTCGTCTCTCAGGATAGCGCCTATATCCGGTTGTTCAGCGGTGAAATTTCGGCAGCACCGGTTCGAATGGAATACTATGCCGTCCACATGGTACTGCTTCGCCCTCTTTTTATAGAGCTCGGCCTTCCCCCACGATGCCGCACGCATGAAGAAGCTCATGTACCTGTTAGCCAGACTGCCGAAGGGGTCGGAGGCGTCCAGGCGGCCGCTGAACGCATTTCCGTAGAGATCGGTAACAAATGCCGCTCCGAACTCTGCAAAATAGTTCAACAGGCGCATGTTGTGATAGACGGGGAAGAGGTCCCAGATGAGGCGGAACCTCTCGTTAGGAACGAAACCGACCTTGTTATCCACCCTGGTCTTGACTTCATCCCGAAGCTGCTTGTAGAAATCCACAGCCTCTTTGGTGCCCTTGAGTGTAACCAGGGGGAACAGACAAGTAAAAACGTCGATCTGGCTTATCGGAGTCGGTATCGCCGCCCGCATGGCATCGATTTCATCCCAGAGCGCACTGGCCTGGTCTGAGTAAGACACCACCTGGCGCAGTTTGTCCATGTCGAAGGGCTTTTTCGTAGCCGCCTCTAACGACTTGACAGCCTCTTTCAACTCTGACACATTGTAGGCCTTTTGATGCGGGGCCAGAGTTTCGCTATCCACCGTATAAGGCGCATCTATTATGATCATAGGGCATTTATAATGCCTCTGAATAGCCTCCCACCACTTGGGGTGTGTGGCGCATGCGCCCTCCGTCGCAATCAGTATATCGGGGGCGGGAGGCGGGTCACCAAAGGCACCGCGCTTTTCGAACATAATACCAAAGGTGCACAATGCATAGGCGCACAGGTCCTGTGAGTAACCTCTGGCCTCGCCTGCCTTGCAGAGGTCCTCCGCCACTTTCCTCGAGGAACAAAGTGCGGCATAGTTTTCCGGAAAGAAGGGAATCCCGTCGAAAGCGTACACCAATTCAATGGGAGTCATTGAGGTTATCCAGACTACAGGTTTCCCGTTTTGCTTGGCGTTAGCCAATTCCCGGTAGTAGATATCATTCAGGGTGCCCAAAGCTGCCGATGCAGCCAGCCTGACTGCTTTAAACGGAGTCGCTGTCGGTTTATCTTGTTTCGTCTCCAATCAAATCACCCCACCATTTCGATAAATGCTTGAACCATCGTCTTAAACTTTCCACCCGCCCAGCCTGTGTCCGAATGGTCGACTACTAACACCGGAATCCCATTATCTTTGAGGCTGCTCTCAAGCCACGGACGATCGTAAAGATGGGTGTCGCAATATTTCTGGGTCAGCAGAATGACTCCCTTGACGCGGTACTCCTTGGCCAACTTCAGCAGGTTATACAACCTGGGCTCGGCAGGATGCTTGCATGGACAGGGAACTTTCCGTAAATAACGCTCGGCCAGAGCCCTCAGGGGCTCGGCATTCTCGTTAACCGCAGAGAAATAGTAACGGCTGCCAATATCTATGTCGTCAACCACCACATTTCCACCGCTCTCCTCGACTGCCTGCAGCAGCTCAATGGTCTCGAAGGTATTCCCTGCTATCATGAGCCGCACTTTGCCATCAGGAGAACCCTTGGCGGACGAAAGTTCAGGCAGCAATTTGCGGAGCATCGCATTATGCTCCTCTTTGGGCATCACAAGCCCTGCCCGCAACACGGCAAACACCTCGCTGCCGGAAAGAGGAGGCGCATCGCGCAACCCGAGGTTATATAGCTCGCGTGCAAGCGCGCGGTTTTCATTATATAGCTTGATAGCCTGCTTTAAAGACTGTTCGCTGATTTTCTTGTTGGTGTATTTCTCTAATGATTCCTTGAATAGTTGCAGCTCTTCGGTAAAGAAATCTACCGCTGCGTCAGTTATCTTGCCGGGGACAGGGAGGAAGTAATAATAGGGGATTTTTATATCCCTTTTCCAGATGCTGGAAAGGCCCCGCGTCATGTCGCAGGACTTAGGGAACATGACTCCATCGAGGTAATTGTATCGCCCCTTCAGTGCCTCCTCGAGAGCACTTCTCATGAAGGAGCAGCAGATGCTCGGTAAATGGGCGTCGGCAAGCTCTATATTCTCGGAGCTTCCTCTGATGCGCAAAGGGATGAATCCAGCCGCATAAATGAGTTCCTCCGGGGTATAATTACAGAAGTAACCGAATGTCTTTTTCCCTGCCTTTTTCCATCCCTCCGCCAATTTGTGTCTGTTCCGATATGCTTCCTGAAACTCAGATATCATCATTGTTTATTCAGCCCCATTTCCTTTATGGCCTGTTCCTTTAGTACGAACTTTTGAACCTTGCCTGTCGGTGTCATGGGGAAATCAGTCACAAACTTGACATACTTAGGTGCCTTGTAGTTGGCCATCTTCTCTCTGGCAAATGCTATGATCTCCTCGGCAGTGGCGGTCTGCCCTTCTTTCAGCTTTATAAAAGCCATGCCCACCTCGCCCATTCTTCTATCGGGAACGCCGGTCACGGCGACCATAGCGACCTTGGGATGCGTAAACAGGAAGTTCTCAATCTCCGCCGGGTAGGCATTCACGCCGCCGGTGATGAACATATCCTTGATGCGTCCGGTTATTTTTATATAGCCCTTGTCGTTCATTACACCCAGGTCTCCGGTATGGAACCAGCCATTTTGGTCGAAGGCCTTTTTGGTTTCCTCAGGCATCTTGTAATACTCTTTCATAACGAACCAGCCCTTGGTGCAAATCTCCCCCTGGGTGCCGCGAGGAACCTCTTTGCCGGTGTCGGGGTCTAAAATCTTCAGGTCGCATTCCTTAAACATAAGCTTGCCGGCAGTATTAGCGACCACTTCGGGCGGGTCACCTCGGCGGCTGCAGGTGCTAATACCGGAGTTCTCCGTCATACCGTAGGCCGAGATCACATCCTTGATACCCATCTTGTCCATCATGGCCTTCACCAGTTCGGGAGCGACATCGGACCCACCTACGATGCAGCTTGTTATCGAACGCGTATTGCGTTTGGGGAAATCGGGATGGTCCATCATCATGATGTACATAGTTGGCGAGCCAGTGAAGTTGGTAACCTTCTCTTCATGTATCAGTCTCAGAGCTTCGCCGGGGTCGAACTGAAGCATGGGTAGAATGCAGGCGCCGTGACATGCGCCGAGTGTCATGCCTGTCATGTTACCCATATTATTATTGAAGGGAGACACAACCAGTATGCGGTCTTTATCTGTCATCTGGAATCTTTCGCTGAAACCCTCGATGACCTGGATGTACTGGTCATGAGTCGTTACCACGCCCTTGGGGAAACCGGTTGTGCCGGACGTGAACGGGATAATATAGACATCGTCACGCTTAACTGCCTGCTGTGCCTTCCGCAGTTCGGCGCTGCTGGCATAGTCCTTCCCCATCTCCAGCACTTTGTTGTAATCAAGCATGCCGTCGTAGTTCTGACTGCTTACCATGATTACCCTCTTGAGCAAGGGCAATTTCTCACTCTTTAGCTCATTAGGCTTGCATTGCTTCAGCTCAGGCAGCAGCTCGTAAATCATGGGAACATAATCTGACTTCAGGAAGCGATCCTGCACAAAAAAAGTGGTGGTATCGGACTTCTTCAGGATATATTCCAGCTCGTGTACCCTGTATCGAGTGCTGATGGGGATAACAGGCGCGCCCAGCTTCACAGCAGCGAAGTGAGCGTAAACCCACTCGGGAAGATTGGCCATCCATATCGCTATCTTATCGCCCTTCTTCACGCCCAGTTTTAGCATGGCGTTGGCCATCGAGTTGACTTTGTCCATGTAGGTATCATAAGTTACCCGCTTGTCACCTTGTACTATAGCCTCGTTCTTGGGGAATTGCGTCGCTGCTCTATCAAACAGCTTTCCCAGGGTATCATCCTTCTTTGCCTTTAACATTTTCACTTACTCCTATGCTAGAGTGCCACTCATTACAAGGTTGAAATTTTCGTCCACTTGTTTTTGAATTTCGGCAATTTGAGCTTTGGTGAGGTTATGGAACCTGCCCTGTTTCTTCAGATATTCTGCAACGGGCTTCCTCTTCTCCGGAACGTAATTGATAGTCAGCTTGCCATTCTCGTATTCATATAGAATCACGCTTCCTGTCTCAACTCCGAGGCGGGCGATCTCTATACCCAGAGCAGGGTCATATTCCCATCCCGGAGGGCACGGACAAATTATATGGATGAAAGAGGGTTTGTTCAGAGACCTTGCCTTTCTGACCTTCGCCAGCAGGTCCTCAGGATAGGCTGAAGAGGCGGTGGCGATATAGACATCGCCGTGAGCAGCCACAATCTGCTCGATGTTCTTTGTTCTGCCCGGTCTCCCGGCCAGGGTAGTCTTTGTCTTCGCCATGTACGGGGTGGAGCCGCTCTTCTGTACACCGGTATTCATGTAAGCCTGATTGTCGTAGCACAGGTAAATTATGCGGTGCCCTCTCTCCAGTGCCGCAGAAAATGTCTGCAGCCCGATATCGAAGATAGCGCCATCTCCAGCTACGAGGACTAAATCGGCCTTAATACCCTTTCGCTTCATGGCGACTTCCATGCCGCTGGCTGCAGCCCCGGCATGGCTATATGTGAAGAAATAGAAGGGGACTTTCCAACCGGTCAGCGGATAGATAGTGCCGACCGCCGAAAGACACCCGGCGTTATTGACGACCACTGCCTTCTTATCGAAAGCACTTAGAACCAACCTGATAGCGTGAAGACTCAGGCAGCCCGCGCAAGATGCGGTGCCCTTGCCCAGGCAGCCTTCGCCCTCCTTTACCACCGCTCTTTGAACCTGTTCACCTTTAAGTAGTTTTTCCCAGTTATCGTAGCCGCTTATGGTCGCTACGCGGTCGTCGAAGCCGATCTTGAACCACTCTACAAACTCATCATCTCGCTTCGACCATGCCGCAAACATCTCGTCTATATCCGCTCCGCCGATATCCCTGCCGCTAACTATGTAATTGGATATAGATGCTGCTGATTTTCGAAGCGTAGATTTTATTTCAATGCAGGATATTCCACTGGTGTTTCCAGGTGTGCACGCCCTGTCTATCACCAGTATCTTCTTAGCGTTAGACATGTATTTTTTGACCTCTTCCTCAGGGAAGGGCCTGAAGACTCGAAGCTTTAGCATGCCTACTTTTATACCCTTATCTCTGTACTCGTCTATCTTCTCTCTCACGACGCTGGCTATCGAGCCCATTGCTACTATAATGGACTCTGCATCTCCGGTCTTGTATGCTTCCACGAGGTCGTAGCTTCGCCCGAAAATCTGCGCGAATTCTTTGCAGGCATCCTTTATCACCTGCTTGGCGTCCTGCATCGCCTGGTATTGCTCGAGTTTAAAGCTGGGATACTGTGCCATGACACCTGACCCCTGACTCATGGGATAGTCGGGGTCAACGAAAACGTGCTTGGGCCGATATTTAGGCAGGAATTTATCCACCTTTTCCTGCTCGGGCACGTTCACCAGTTCAAAGCTGTGGCTCATCCGGTGCCCTTCTGACACAACGAATGAGGGCAACAGCACCTTATCATTCTCGCTGATTTTGTAAGCCATTATTACGGAATCTACAATCTCCTGCCCGTTTTCACAGTAGAACTGGAGGAAACTGGCGTCCCTTTCCGAAAGAGAATCGGAATAGTCGCTCAGCAGCCCCTGCGGTATCCCTACCTCCCGGCTGTCTATTGCTAAGACCACGGGCAGAGCCATGCCCGAAGCCGCCCATAGCATCTCGCGCATCAGTGCAAGCCCCTGAGAGCAGGTGCAGTTGAAAGTCCTGCATCCTGCGGCTGAGGCACCAACACAAACACCCATGGCCCCCAGCTCGGATTCAACGTTCACAATATCAGCATCCAGCTCGCCTGCTGCAACCATCTCGTGAAGCTCTTCCGATGCAGGAGTAGCGGGGGTAATGGGATAGGCACTTATAACCTCGGCCCGTGATAGCTTAACACCATGAGCTATGCATTGATTTCCTGAAAGAAACATTTCCATGTTATTGAGCCTCCTGCTCCATTATAATCACGCCGGTGCAGCATTCGTGGCTGCAAATCCCACAACCTTTGCAGAAGTCATAGTCAAACTCATACTTGCCATTTACCTTGGATACACAAATGTCCGGACAGAAGTACAGGCAGTTGTTACATTCCCTGCAAATGCCGCAGGAGAAGCACCGCGTAGATTCTTTTATACCCTTTTCCACCGGGATGCCCCGGGTAATTTCGGAGAAGTTCGAGGCCCTCTTGGGCACCGATAACTCAGGCATCCTTACTGCTGCCTGCCGCGGGAAGTAGGCTGTATTTATTTCCTCATACTTGGCCAGCGCTTTCGCCTGTTTTTCCTCAACAGGCGTGCCATGCAGTACATTGCCGATGAAGCGAGCAGCCCGCCTGCCGGAGGCTATGGCATCCACTACCCTGCCAGCGCCGGTAACGGCATCGCCGCCGCCGAACACCTGCATTCCCTTTGCCTTGCCTCCCTTTTCAGCAAGCTTGAAATCCTTCGGGAGCAGGGAGAGGTCTGATGACTCGCCGATTGCCGTGATTACCGTATCAACCCTCTTCTTAAAAGTAGAGCCCGCTATCGGAATCGGCCTCTTTCTGCCACTTGCATCCGGTGCCCCCAGCTTCATTCGAACGAATTCTACCTCTTTAATCTTGTCATTCTGGGCTATTATCTTAGTAGGGGCTGCCAAATAAATGATTTCTATTCCCTCTTTGCCGGCTGCCTCTACCTCCTCTTCCACCGCTGGCATCTCGTCTTTGGTTCTGCGATAGACTATGGTAGCCTTCGAGCCAAGCCTGATAGCCGACCGGGCAGCATCAATAGCTGTGTTACCGCCACCGATGACTATCACGTTCTTACCAATTTTAGCCTTGCCGCCCAGATTCAACTGCCTCAGGAACTCAGTGCCCGAAATAACTGCGGCCGCATCTTCGCCGGGGATGCTCAGCTTCGCACTGACATGGGCTCCTGTGGCAATAAAGACTGCATCGTATTCCTTGAGCTCGCTAATATCCTTAATCCTGGCGTTAGTCTTGAAGGTCACTCCCAGCGCCTTAATATCGGCTATCTCTTTATTCAGTACCTTTCGAGGCAGACGGTACTTTGGTATCCCTACCCTCAGCATGCCTCCGGCCTCGGGCAGAGCCTCGAAGACGGTTACCCGATAGCCATCTTTGGCCAGGAAATAGGCACAGGAAAGACCCGCCGGGCCTGAGCCCACAATGGCTATCTTCTCTTTCTTCTGCGCTGCCTTCGGTTTCTCAGCTACCTTCTCGCTGACAGCGTAATCCGCAACCATCCTCTCCAAAGTGTGGATGGCCATTGCCTCATCGTATTTCCCCCGGTTGCACTCCTTTTCGCACGGGTGAGGGCAGACCCGCCCGCAGATGCCGGGAAATGGGCTGGTCTCCTTTATTAACTTCCAGGCCTCCAGGGGTTTCTCTTCGCGGATTAATTTGATGAAACCCTGAATATTGTTTCCCGCAGGGCAAGCGTTATTGCATGGCGGCATCTTCTCCACATGCACCGGCCGGAAATATCTCCAGCTTCCCGTCTTATTTACGAGGGCTATGGTGTCGGCTGCATGGATGCCTGCTCCTCTAATGTACACCTTTGCCACGTTTCACCTCTTCATATCCAGCTTTAATGGCCTTAACGTTAAGGTCCAGCTTCTCTTTGGAGAACCGGGAAAGGATAAGCCTTGTGCCTTTCTCCAGCGCCTCCAGCGAAATAAGACCTGTAGTGGCGGAGAATGCCCCGAGCATTACCGTATTGGTGATGGGGGTCTTCAAGATGTCGACTGCTATAGCCGTGGCATCCAGGTAGGTTGTATCGTGCTTTAACCCCAGGTCTTTGGGTGAATTTACCACCAGCTTGCCGCCATCTTTCATGGCTGCCTCGACATTTACCGCTTTCACGAGCATGGGGTTGAGTACAATCACATAGTCGGGAGCTAAGACTACCCCGCGCTCCGCAATGGGCCTGTCTCCTATTCTCCCGTAGGCCTCTACCGGAGCACCACGGCGCTCCACAGTAGCCGCCATACATGATTGCCCGTACTTGCCCTCATAGGTGGCAGAAGCACATAGAATATGGGCAAGGGTGACCGCGCCCTGACCACCCCTCCCGTGCACCCGTATTTGTATCATACTGCAACCTCCGCTTAATATACCTGTCCGATTAGTTTACAACCCACTGAGGGGCTTCTCCCTTAACAACGCGTATGATGTTGCCCAGCGAGTTTACGTAGAAATTGCGGAAAATATCCTCGGCAGTTACCCCACCGATATGAGGAGTAAGCACCACGTTATCCAACTTCAGCAACCTGCTATTCTTGGGAGGAGGATCGCCATGTTCACCATAAACATCCAGTCCGGCCCCTCTAATCTTCTTCTGCTCCAATATGTCTGCTAAAGCCTCTTCGTCAACTATCGCACCTCTGGAGGTGTTTATCAGATATGCCGTCGGTTTCATCATCTCCAACTGCTTTTTACCGATGAGGCTCCTGGTCTCCGGGGTAAGCAAGGCATTTATGCTTATGTAATCAGAGGTTTTGAGCAACTCCTCCAGGGAAACTCCCTTGGCCGTGAACTCCAGGTCCTTGGTATCTTTACGGTACGGGTCAAAATACTGGATATTCATTCCGAATGCGTGAGCAAGCCTGGCAACCTGTGAGCCTATCTTGCCCATCCCGATGATGCCAAGTGTCTTGTCCCTCAGTTCGTAGACTTTCGCCACGCACTGCCCGAATATCCATTCCCCGGCTGCCATAGTTTCATGGCATCTTATCAAGTTCTTGGATATAGCCAGCATAAGCATTATGGTATGCTCAGCTACCGGGATGACCCCTGCCGTTCCGGCGTTTGAGACCTTGACGCCTTTCTCCTTAGCCGTCTTGAGGTCTACGTTATCAAAGCCCGCGCTGCACTGCTGAATGAAGAAAAGTTTATCAGCTTTATCAAACACATTCTTAGTTATCCGGTTTCTGGCTCCGACCAGTATATCAACGCCGGGGGCCTTCGCCATCAGCTCTTGTTCATCGCCTTTCTCGGCCACCATCCACTCAATTTTGGAGGCATACTCAGGGAACCTTTTGTTCGCCTGGTTGACCATTTCTTTTAATAGTGGGTCTGTGATTAGGATTTTGAAATGCTCTCTTTGTTTCATTTAGTCCCCCTCTCCTCAAAAAAAATTGTGGGCGTACTGTCAAATACGTTGACATTTACCCACAACTCCATGAATATTTCTTCCAGGAATTGTTCCATAGAACCATTCGTAGATAGTATAGCTTACGCCCCTCCGAGATGTCAACATATCACAGTGCGAGATACCGTGTCTGTTTGACCCGAGGTATCGGGTGTCTTTGATTTTGTATCTAGGTGGTTGGCGGCCTGGTTCAGAGAATTAGGGACACTTCATGTGGAACACGCATCAAGAACAGGACGGGATACTTAACTCTTTCTAATCTTTATCGGCACAAGATATGTCCTGGATGCAGTCTGCAGGATAGAAGTTGTTCTCATCTATATCATGATTGGGATACCAGACCTGGGCAAAGAACGGATTCCTCCTTGCCTCTTCGTCATAGTTCCAGGGCGGGGGCACGCAATCAGGGCACCAATGCCCAGCCTTAAGAATAGTATAAGGCTTTCCTGTAAATACGTGTCCAAAAGCGCATTTCCACTGGACAGCGTGATACATGTCACCGTTCCATCTTTTTGAAAGGCACTCGCCGCCCCTGAACTTTGCTGCGCCCTTCAAGTCCTTGAGGTCAAGCTGCTTTTTGGATTCGTCATATCCGTGGTCGAGCCTGTGCCATGCGGGCTCGGGGTCCATCTGAGGCATATTTATACCCCAGTCGGGAATAGCCTCGTAGGTCTCATAGTTCTTAAAGAAAGCCGTAATCCGCATATCGCGTCTATTTTTGTACCAGTAGACTGTACCATTCCGGTGGTTCTCAGCCATATTCCTCAAGATTTCGTACGTGGATTGCTCCATCTGTTTCTGCAGTTCTCGGTTCTTTCTACATTCAGCAGCCATCTGCTGCATCTCTGGCGGCATAGTCTTGGCCAAATCTTCCCAGTAGACGTCGAGTGAATCTCTCCAGTAATGCAGATAATTATTGAGGAGATGGCTGTCCTCATAGTATTGCATGTGAAAGTTTCTCAGGGCGAACCATTTGCGCTCCGCGCAGGATTCAATGCCGGATAGCCCGTTAACCCGAAAGCTCTGGTTCATAAGTTCATAACAAACGCACCTCATTTTAGGGCCGCCGCCCATATTGTATGCCCTGCGCCAGAAATCGGAATCATCGGAAATATCTAGGCAGCGAACCAGCCCGTATCCGGCATCACGGCTTGTGATGTTCTCCATAAAAGAATCGATGGGCTGATGAAACATGATGGGGTCCATCAAGCTGCTGAATTCTGCATAGTCCATCGGCATGATATAGGTCATGCGCAGTGACGCCCAGTGCTTGATATTGGAATCCAGGACAGCCCTTTCCCCTGCAATCTTGGTTACAGCGTAGAAATCGAAAATGGATGGCTTAAGAGGGTCGCCTACCCTTCCCCAGTGAATACCCTGCAGGCGGTCGCCTGTTTCTGCTACGGTCCCGGTATAGACCAACCTGATATGCTCGGCGCCGTTCGGTTGCGCCTCAATCGCCCTGACAATGTTCTTTATGCCCTCGGTGTTGCATGCTTTGGCTGACTCAGGATAGTAATCGGCCTGAGGTGAGATAAAAGCCATGGCATCGAGCACCCAGTCAACCCCTTTAACCGTTTCCTCTACATCGTCATACTTTGCTGCGTCACCCCACACTATCTTGAATCCACCGTGTTCCGAAACTCCCTTTCCCGGAATCGGTTTGATTCCAGCATCTTCCTCATAGTTTCGGAAGAGATTTTTGTTCTTCTCGGAAGGACGCAGCAGAACGACTATATCGTACTTGTTCCGTTTACCCCACAGTTCCTTGAAAGCCTCATGTCCCATAGTACCTGAAGCACCAAATAAAGCTACCTTTTCTTTTTTCATAGCTCACCTTACCTTACTATCCCTTAACTCCGATAATGCTGCATCGCCTTAGATAATAAACAGCCCCGGGTCAAAAAGTCAAAGAGATAAGTAACGAAAACATAGCGTCATACCTCTTTTCTCACGACACAGAATACATTGCCATAGGAGCAGCGACGCTGCACCGAAGCAAAAAATTAGGGGCTGCAAATTTTCAGCCCCTACAGAATTCCAGACAGTTGTGCGTGCAGCCTAGTCGCACTTGGACAGCGCCTCTCTAATCTCTTTGAAGTACTCTTCCTCGGTCTTACCAGTAACCTCCTTGAAGTACTTATCCGGCTTGATGCTCACTATAGTCTCGGCAAGCTCTTTCTTCCCCTCAAAGTTGGCACGTCTCTGGATCATCATTTTCTGCGCCTGCGGCGACCCAGCGCCGTGCAGCGCTTCGGGAAGACCTGCCCCCACCGCCATATTCTCGATAAGCCTGAGCATCCTCATTCTGTGCTCGGTGGGCGTTCCCGCTTTGCCCACCAAATACTTGTCTATATACTTGCCGACCTCGGGATTCCTAAAGTCCTTCTCCGATGGCATTGTTATAATCAAGCCACCGGCAATATCCTGCGCCAGGCGCATCCATTCATAAGTGAACTTTGTTATGTTAAGTTTTACCACGTTCGCCAGCAGAGGGTTTATAGTGTAGGCGCCTGAGTTTGTCTTGCTGCCCTGGTATGAACACGCTAGAGAGCATGACCAGCAGGTCTCCGCCATGCTAGTCATCTCAGCCAGCAGGTCCCTGATATAGGGTGACTTCTCTACTCCATTGTTCTCGGCCATCCAGTAAGCAGCGCCAGTCACTACATCGGCGAGCCCTACCTTGCAGCCTCCGTAGTTGCTGCGGTGGAAGCCGGCGAATGTCTCCACGAGCTGGCCGGTAAAATCGTATTCGCCACACATGAAGACCCTATCCCAGGGCACGAAAACGTTATCGAATACTATCAGGGCCTCGCCACCGACGATGCCGTACTTGGCATTACCGGGATCGATCTCCCCATCGAGCCTTCTGGTATCGTTGGTCTGGCGGCCAAAAATTAGCGTCACGCCCTTGGCATCAACAGGCACAGCGAAGCAGACAGCGTAGTCCTTATCCTCAATGCCCATAGACCTCGTGGGCATTGCTATTATCTCGTGGGAGTTAACCGCGCCGGTGATGTGAGCTTTAGCACCCCGCACCACTATGCCGTCGTCTCTTTTCTCGACGACATGCACATACACATCAGGGTCTTTCTGCTGATGCGGCCTCAAGCTCCTGTCGCCTTTGGGGTCGGACATAGCTCCTGCCAACATCAAGTCGTTGTCCTGGACATACTTAAGGTATTTCTTGAAATGTTCGTGGTATTTCGTACCGTATTTCTTGTCTATATCATAGGTAGTTATGTAAGTAGCATTGAGGCCATCGAGTCCCACGCACCGCTGGAAGCAGGTGGCAGTCTTCTGTCCCAGCAACCGCATCATCTTCACCTTGTTAACCAGGTCATCGATGCCGTGGTGAACATTGGTGAACCTGTTAATCTTCTCCCCGGTCAGATTCGAGGTAGCAGTCATCTCCTTCTCGAACTCAGGGTGCTTCGCCAGTTCATAGGTCATCGCCGCCGCAACAACATGCGGTCGGAACAACGGATAGTCAACCACGCTTTCAACTTTCTCTCCAAACGCATAGACTATGGGCTTCAGCTTCCTGAGACTCTCTATATACTCTTTCCCGGACTTCATCGCCATATATAGCCCCCTTCCTTTACTCTCCCCTTAAGTACAGAATAAACCCTTCAGGTCTCTAATTCAAATCGGCACTGCTTATACTATTTCTTCTCCGTGTAATCATAGAATCCCTTGCCCGTCTTCCTCCCCAGATGTCCGGCTCGAACCATTTGCCTTAGCAGTATCGGAGGCCGGTATTTGGGGTCTCCATATTCCCTATACAGGTTATCCATGCAAAACAGGACGGTATCAAGCCCTACGAAATCTGCCAGCTCCAACGGGCCCATAGGATGATTCATGCCCAGCTTCATGCTTTTATCAATGTCCTTAGCGCTGGCTATACCCTCAGCGAAAGCATGTATCGCTTCGTTTTGCAGTACCCCGATAAGCCTGGTGGTGACAAAACCGGGCGTGTCTTTAGCGATAAGTGAGGTCTTGCCCATCCTTGTTGCTAACTGCTCTATTATCTTCACGGTCTCATCGCTGGTACTATAGCCCCTGATAATCTCCACAAGCTGCATCATGGGAACTGGATTGAAAAAATGCATGCCCACGAACCTATCAGCCCTCTGCGTGGCAGATGCCATATCTGTGATGCTCAATCCCGAGGTGTTGGAGGCAAAAATAACATTAGCAGCACAAGCCTTGTCTATCTTAGCATAGGTCTCCTTTTTCAAGGCCATATTCTCGGGTACAGCCTCGATAACTACCTCCACGTCCTTCACCGCTCCTAGCAAATCTGTGGTGCATTTTATACGCGCCACTGCGGCATCTGCCTCTGCCTGTGTCATCTTCTCCTTCTTCACAATGCGCCCCAGGCTCTGCTTAATAGCGCTCATGCCTTTGTCCAGAAACTTGTCATCAATATCCCTCATCTTAACCTGCAGGCCAACCTGAGCCGCCACCTGAGCGATGCCTGCGCCCATAATCCCGGCACCCAGTACAGCTATGTTTTTTACTTCCATCTTGCGAGCCCTCCTTTTCTTAATGAAATCTCAAACACAAAGCCAGCCACCATCCACGAATATGGTTTGGCCGGTTATGTAATTCGACTCATCTGAAGCCAGGAAAACAGCAGTGCCCACGATCTCATCAGGCTGGGCAAATCTCTTCAGAGGGTTCTTGTTCTTGAGGTCATCGTATATCCGCTCGTTTCCTCTCAAACCGGCGGTGAACTCGGTCTCTACGTAGGAGGGGCCTATGGCATTAACCAGTATGTTATGCTGAGCCCATTCGGCTGCCAGCACCTGAGTCAGCGATATGATGCCTGCTTTGCTGGCACAATAGGCAACCAGCCGAGGCAAGGCCACTTCTCCGCCTACCGATGTCATGTTGATGATTTTGCCGCTTTTCTGCTTTATCATCACCTTGCCCACAGCCTGAGCACAGAGAAATACCCCGGTAAGATTGGTGGCGATAATCTGGTCCCAAGCCTCTTTGCCCGTATCCTCAGCCTTTTTCCATATCGGGCTGATGCCGGCATTGTTGACCAGTATATCTATCCTGCCATATTGTTTCACCACTTGATCAACTACCTGGTTGATACTGTCGACACTGGTCACATCCAGCCTCATAGCGACTGCCTTTTGTCCCTTCTTCGTCAATTCCTCAGCAAGGCTCTTCGCCAGGTCCTCGGAGCGTCCGCATACAACAACGGTGGCCCCTTCCGCAGCGTAACCCGTAGCGACAGCACGCCCAATCCCCTTAGTCGAGCCAGTTACTATAGCAACTTTAGCCTTTAGCCTCATTAGACTAAATCCCCCTTATAAAACGTTATGGGCATAAATAGCGAGCAGAAATTAGTCGTGTAAGCGCCAGGCAGGAGAAAGATTGAGAACGTTGGAAGACCTTCTCAGATTTTTTGGTGGAGCTGGGGGGGCTCGAACCCCCTACCTCTTGAATGCCATTCAAGCGCTCTCCCAAATGAGCTACAGCCCCACCCGCAATATCTTACTATAAAAAACTGAGCCAATCAACACACTTCGCTGCCCAACCTCGGCTTGCGCCATATCATAGTTATGAAGTAGAATAGAAAAGATTACCATCCGGGGAGGGGCTATGGAGAAGTATCGTGCAGAGCAGATTCGCAACGTCGTATTGCTCTCTCACAGCAATGCTGGCAAGACTTCACTCTGTGAGAATATGCTGTTCCAGACAAAGGCAATCAGCAGATTGGGTAGAGTGGACGACGGAACCACCACATCGGACTACGAGCCCGAGGAAACCAAGCGCAAAATAAGCATCAACCTCTCCCTGCTTCCTTTTGAGTGGAATAACACCAAGGTCAACCTGATAGATTCGCCGGGTTATCCCGATTTTGTAGGAGAAGTCAAAGCGTCGCTGCGCGCCGCTGAAGGAGCAGTGATAGTGGTTTCCGCAGCCTCCGGGGTAGAGGTGGGAACCGAGCTGGTCTGGAAGTACGCCGACGATAGGGAGCTTCCGCGCATCGTATTTATAAATAAGATAGACCGCGAGAATGCTGATTTCTTCAAGAGTGTAGAGCAGTTGAGCGCTATGTTCGGCAGGAAATGCGTGCCCGTTCAATTGCCCATAGGTGCCGAGAGTAAGTTTGAAGGAGTGGTAGACCTTATCAGTAAAAGCGCCAAGGCCCCTCAATCTCTTGCCGATAAGGTAGCTTCCTTTCGAGAGAAACTGGTGGAATCGGTAGCCGAGACCGATGATAACCTCATTACAAAATATCTTGAAGGAACCGAGCTAACCGAGGATGAGATTCGCGGCGCACTGCGGGCGGCCACGATTAAGGGTAAGCTGGTGCCAATTCTGGCTGGCTCCGCTTTGCAGAGCAAGGGCATCGCAGAGCTAATCGAGTCTATAGTGCACTACCTCCCTTCTCCCAGGGACGCGGGTAAGATCACAGCCCAAAACCCGCAGACTCAGCAAGCCGAGGAGGTCGAGCCCGATGAGTCGGCACCGCTGGCCGCACTGGTGTTCAAGACTACAGCTGACCCCTATGTAGGTAAACTCACCTATCTCAGGGTATACAGCGGGGTTATTAACAGTGATTCCAGCGTCTGGAACGCAACCAAGAAGCGGGCTGAGCGTATCGGCCAGCTTTACATGATACGGGGCAAGTCACAGGAGGCAACACCTCAGATTACCGCCGGAGACATCGGCGCAGTAGCCAAACTGGCCGAGACCGGGACGAGCGATACTCTTTCCAGTAAAGACCATCCCCTGGCTCTCACTCCCATCGAATTTCCCCAACCCACGCTGAGTGTCTCCGTCCAGCCCAAGACCAAGGCTGACCTGGATAAGCTGGGAAGCTCTCTGGCCAGGCTAACCGAAGAGGATCTTACCCTCGCTGTCCGCAAAGACCTTGACACCGCAGAGACCGTCCTCTCCGGCATGGGTGAAGCTCAATTCGAAGTAGCAGCGGAGAAGATGAAGCGCAAGTTCGGTGTCGAGGTAAAGATCGAGACTCCCAAGATACCGTATAGAGAGACAATTACCATGCCTGTAGAGGCAGAATATAAGCACAAGAAGCAGACCGGCGGACACGGTCAGTATGGACACGTCTGGCTCAGGCTTGAACCACTGCCTCGAGGCAGCGGCGCTGAGTTCGCTCAAAAGGTTGTAGGCGGCTCGGTGCCCAAGAACTACATCCCGGCTGTGGAAAAGGGTGTTAACGAGGGATTGAAGGAAGGCGGATTAGCCGGTTATCCTCTGACCGACATGAAGGTAACACTATTCGATGGCAGCTTTCACGCCGTAGATTCCTCGGAAATATCCTTCAAAATCGCGGCCTCCTATGCCTTGAAAAAAGGGGTGTCCCAGGGGCAGCCGGTGCTGCTCGAGCCGATAATGAACGTACACATCACTATCCCGGATAACTTCACCGGCGATGTGATGAGCGACCTCAACAGCAAGCGGGCCAGAGTGATGGGAATGTCGCCCGGCGGAGGGATCAATCACATAGATGCCCAGGTGCCGCTGGCGGAGATGCTGAAATACTCAACCGACCTCAGAGCGATAACCCAGGGACGCGGCACTTACACCATGGAATACAGCCACTACGAGCAGGTGCCGGCGCACATTACCCAGAAGATAATTGCTGAATCGAAGAAAGAGCCCGAGAAGACGTAAGCTCAGGCTTTTGTGATAGAGATTCTGAGGAAGCGGCGCTTGCCCACCTGGATTATGCTGCCGCTGGGGATTTCGATGACGGCATTATCAATTCTCTTGCCGCTCACTTCGATGGCTCCCTGAGCTATAAGGCGCTTCACCTCGCCGCGGCTCTTGACTAATCCACTTTCAAGCAACGCAGTCGTAATATCTAAACGGTATTTACCGTCACCTATATACTCACCCTTAGCCGCGTATTCCTCGGCTTCCTGAGGAACGCCTCGCTTCTGGAAAACCTTCTCGAAATGTGACTCGGCCCCTTTGGCTGCCTCAGCGCCGTGGAACTGGCTCACTATTTCCCTGCCCAGGCGCTTTTTGAGTATCATGGGGTTGACCGACTGCTCGGCAATCTGCTGCTTGAATTCGGCAAGCTCTTTGTCAGAGACATCGGTGAGCAGTTCGAAGTAGTCCATAATCAGGCTGTCGGGGATGGACATTACCTTGCCATACATGTCGTGGGGCGGGTCGTCCACGCCGATGTAGTTGCCCAGGCTCTTGCTCATTTTCTGCTGGCCGTCGGTGCCCACCAATAGGGGCACCAGGAACACCTGCTGTCTCGGCTGCCCGATCATCTGCTGAAGCTCCCTGCCCATGAGGCAGTTGAACTTCTGGTCAATGCCGCCGAACTCAACATCCGCCTGAATAGCCACCGAGTCATAGGCCTGAAGCAGGGGATACAATAGCTCCGTGATAGCAATGGGACGCCCTCCGGCATACCTCTTGCTGAAATCCTCCCGCGCCAGAAGCTGCGCTACGGTGAACTTGCTGGTAAGGCTGATAACATCAGCCAGGCTGAACCTGCCGAACCATTCGCTCTGCCAGAGAACCTCTGTCTTAGCTTTGTCTACTACTTTGAAGAACTGCTGCATGTAGGTCTCGGCATTATCGCGAACCTCCTCAGCGGACAGCATGGGGCGTGTCTGGGACATTCCGCTGGGGTCGCCAATCTGCGCTGTCCAGTCACCTACGATAACTACAACCTGATGTCCTAAATCCTGAAACTGGCGCAGCTTCCTCATCCCCACCACATGACCCATATGAATATCAGGGCGGCTGGGGTCGAAACCCATCTTCAGCCGCAGCTTCTTGCCCGATTCGAGCAGGCGCACCATCTCTTCTTCAACTATAATCTCGGCAACGCCCCGTTTCAGTACGGATACAGGGAATTTACCCGACATGCTTTGCTCCCGCCAGAGGCTTTTCGAGTATCGACCTGGCTTGGTCTACATCCAGCCTAATCTGAGCAATCAACTCTTGAGGGCCAGCAAACTTCATCTCAGCGCGCAGGCGCTCTACGATCTCGATAGTGAGCCTCTGACCATAGAGGTTTCCCTTAAAATCGAGTATGTGTACTTCTACTGTGCGCTCGCCCTTACCGAAGGTCGGCCTGACCCCGATATTGGTCACCGACTGGTACACTTTATCACCGACGTGCGCCAGAGTGGCATAGACGCCATCTTCGGGAATAGCCTGCTCCGGCTCCAACTGAATATTCGCTGTAGGAAATTCCAAAATATGACCTCGTTCAAATCCGCCAGCCACAGGCCCACTGAGACTGAAATACCGGCCCAGCAGCTTCGTCGTAGTCTTCATATCGCCGCGAGCCAGAGCCGCTCTGACAGCGGTGCTGCTCACCAGAGTGCTTTCGACCGTTAGAGGCTTTACTACCTCTACTGTAAAGCCAAGCTCCTGGCCCAGTGACTGGAGGGTAGCGGCGTTCCCCTCCCTGCCCCGACCCAGGGCGAAATTGGGGCCGATTACCAGACCGCGCATCTTGAGATAGCGCCTGAGATAAAGAACAAACTCCCGAGCACTGAGTGCGGCAACCTCTTTAGTAAAGGTAAGAGGAACAACCAGGTCGACCCCCAGGTTTTTGAGAAGAGTAACTCGCTCTTCCACGGTGGTCAGGCGGGCCAGCTTTGTTTTGGGGGACAATACGGCTTTGGGGTTACTGTTGAACGTTACCACGCCGCTGAGGAAATTGCCCTCGGCGGCTCGTTGAGTCAGCCTGCTGATAAGTTGTCGATGGCCGAGATGAACTCCATCGAAAACCCCTATAGTAAGCAGGGTTTCGCGTTCAGGAGTAAAGCTGGACAGCTCTGAGATTATTTGCACTTTACTTGGCTTAAAGCAAAACTTAACAAACTAGTATTTTAGGACAATCGATGAATTACGTCAAGAAAGATTATAATGAAATTAACAAATATTTTATCAACCTGTTGAATCTCCCTAGACTTTCGTGATGACATAAGCGAATGTTCCGACAACCAGCCACGTTCACCGACCGCTTGATAAGCTCGGGGTTTCCCTATGGTGTGAGCTTGACACAATCTTGGGCAGTTGCTAAACTAGAATAGTAGGTGTTTTCGTGTCAGCGATGACGCTGGAAGCTGTTCAGTTGATAAGTAGAGGCATGTCGGTGCTTAGTTGCTGAGTCTCCGGCATAGCCTCTATTCTCTTGGTAATCAATTGAGGAAGGAGCAATAAGAAGTGGGCGCAATTGAAAAATTCCAGGAGGTACTAGCCACCCGACACCAGTATGCCCAGGACTGGAAGAAAAAGCATAACGGAAAGGCTATCGGCTGGCTTTGCAGCTATTCCCCCGTTGAAATCATGTATGCCTCGGGCGTGCTGCCCGTGAGAATCCTGGGCAGCCATGAAGTGCAGGACGTTACCGACCGTTATCTCTTCCCCACAGTCTGCCCGTTTTCCCGCGACGCCCTCGCTCAAGGCTTAAAGGGGCGGTATAGCTACCTCGATGGCATAACCATGGCGCGTACATGCTCCCACGTCCAGGGAACGTACGATAACTGGAAAAACTATGTCCCCACGCCCTTCAAATACTATATATGGCAGCCCAACCATGTGCAGAGCCCAAGGGCAAAAGCCCTGATGGCGCAGGAATACAAAGGATTCATTGCTGCGCTGGAGAAATTCACAGGCAAGAAGATAACCGATAAGGACCTGGAAAAAGCCATAGAGCTTTATAACACAAACCGCAGGCTGATGAAAAAGGTCTATGAGTTCAGAAAACAGGAAATACCGCCCATCACCGGGGCCGAGTGCATGGAGATGGTGGTCGCGAGTCAATTGATGGATATAGCGGAGCACAATAAGCTGCTGGAAGAACTGCTGAAAGAACTGCCCAACCGAAAGCTGAACCGTAATTCGGGGCTGCGCCTGATGATGGTAGGCAGCGAGATGGACGATATCGTGTTCGTCAGAATGATGGAAGAGCTGGGCTGCACGGTCGTCATAGATGAGCACTGCACCGGAAGCCGCTATTTCTGGGATGAGGTAAAGCCGGGGAAAGACCCCCTGGCAGCCATCGCAGCGCGCTATGTTGACCGCTGGGTGTGCCCTGCTGTCAGCGCCGAATTTAAACCGAGGCTCGACCGCGTCTTGCAGCATGCCAAGGACTGGAAAATCCAGGGCGCTCTCGTCTATCAGCAGAAGTTCTGCGACCCCCACGAGTTCGACATCCCACACCTCATAAAAATGTTCAAGGAAAACAATATCCCAACCCTTGTGCTCGAGTTCGACGTCACCATACCCTTCGGCCAATTCCGCACCAGGATAGAGGCCTTCCTGGAAATGCTCGAACTGGAATTGGTGTAATAATAAGCCCCTTACGTTAAACTGAACGGAGGCAACGATAATGACAACCGGGACAAAATACAAGACCGCGCCTTTAAAATGCTGGCAAAAAGGCAAGGAACTCAGGCTCGAAGCCTACCAGGACCTGGCCACAGGACACGAACAGGGGAAACTGCTAGTTCTGGGTTGCGCCGCAACCCCCTATGGAATGCTGGCAGGACTGGGTGACTTCGTATTCCTGGCCGGGGAACCGTATGGAGCCAGCGTGGCAGCCGACCCGCCTGTCTCTATTCCAGCTATGGAGACGTATGAAGCAAAAGGCTACGCCCGCGATATGTGCGGCTATATGCGCAACTTCCTGGGCACCATGTTTCAGGACAAGTACTACTTTACAGGAGGCCCGTTCCCCAAATTCGACTTCGCCTGGAGCGTTCGTCACTGCCCGGCCGGTCATCCCAAGTGGCACCAGATAGTATCCGATTACCAGGGCATCCCCATGAACTACATCGATGACGAAACGATGCTGGCTATAGATGGTGACCAGGAAGCCAGGATTGAATATGTGGCAGGCCAGTATATGGACAGCATCGAATGGATGGAGAAAATCACCGGGCGAAAGTACGACGATGAAAAAGGCATCGAGGCGATGCGCAACTACTTCATCAACGAAGGGCTATGGGGAGAGATAAACCTGCTCAACGGCGCTATCCCCGCCCCTATAGACATCAAGAGCATGTTCGCTCTAATGCCCATATCCATGTTGAGAAGGCACGAAAAGGTTGCCATTGAGTTTCTGACAGAGCTACGGGATGAACTAAAAGACCGCATAGCCAATCAAATCGCAGCCGTACCCACCGAGAGATACAGAATGTGCATGCTGACGCCGCCTCCCTGGAGCTTCCTCAAAGTGTTCCGCTACCTGGAGAACTTCGGCGTCGTCTTCGTCGGCACCTATGTATATCTGATTAACTCAGGTGAGGTGAAGTTCCTTTATGACGAAGGCAAGGTGGTACCGGCCACACCTCCCGAGAAGCGGCCCGGCTGGAAGACCATGAAGAACAGAGAGGACCTGTGCCGAACAGTGGCACGCTGGCGGGCCGAGCATCCGTTCCAGTCACACCTGGATACGAGAAAGAAAGAATACGTCATCATGTTCAAGCACTGGAAGGCAAATGCATATCTGCTGCTGATAAATCGCGGCTGCGTGCCCATGACCACCAGCATGTACGACTTCCAGCGTGACCTCAACAAACAGGGCATTCCAACATCGATGTTCGAGGGCAACTTCGCTGATTGCAGGGATATCGATGAGACCGGAGTGCTCGACCGCCTGGAGACATTCCTGGAGGGACAAGGGATACAAAAAATACAGGATATATGATACTAGTAGCTATCATCAAGGAGTGAAACAATAGCAACGAGGTGAGAGCGAAATGATAACAGCAGGCATCGATGTAGGGGCCAAGACGATAAAGGTGGTTATCGTCAAGGATAATAAAATCGCGGCCCGCAGCATAAACTCCACAGGCTTCGAGCCAGTGGAAACAGCCGAAAAAACACTGCAGGAGGCTGTTAAAGAGGCTGGCATATCCCGCAAGGACATCAATAAGATTTTCACTACCGGCGCAGGCCGAAAGAGCATCCCTTTTGCCGACAACAATGTTACCGAGGTTACCGCAGACGCCAAAGGTACAAACTACCTGCTTCCCTCGGTGAGGACAATTGTGGATATCGGCGCCGAGGAGGCCCGCGGGATAAGCAATGATGCCAGCGGCAAGGTGCTGGATTTTTCCAAGAATGACAAATGCGCTGCCGGCGCAGGCGCCTTTGTCGAGAGTATGTCCAGGGCCCTGGAAGTAACCGTACCACTGATGATTGAGATATCGCACAAATCAACCAAGGAAGCGCCGATAAATGCGACTTGCGCTGTTTTCGCCGAATCCGAGGTGGTATCACTGATCCACTCAAAGGTTGAGAAGGCCGACATCGCCCACGCTGTGCACGATGCCATCGCCTCCAGGGTATCCTCCATGGTACGCAGGATACCTATAGAGAAGGATGTAGCCCTGATCGGCGGGGTGGCTAACAATACCGCCATTGTCGAAGCTATGAAGAAACATCTCGGTGTCGAGATAAAGGTTCCGGAGAAACCCGAGTACGTGAGTGCTCTGGGAGCCGCTCTTTTGGCGGCAGCTTAGCTGAGAAAGGAAAAGAGCGAAATGACGACTGAGTTCTTTAGATGGACGGAGAACACCTGGAAATCTCCCGATATAGACTGGCATAAAGCACAGACAATCACCTGCGGAATCGATGTCGGCTCGGTAAGCTCTCAGGCAGTGATTCTGGTCGACGACAAGATATTCTCCTTCTGCAACACACGCACCGGGTCCAATAGTCCTGACAGCGCAAACAAAGCCCTGGGCATATCGCTGAAGGACACCGGGATGAAACAAGAGAATATTCAATATATCGTAGGAACAGGATACGGCAGAGTCAACATTCCCATGGCCGGGAAAGCCATCACCGAGATCGCCTGCCACGCCCGGGGAGCGAACTACATGGGCGGGCCTACGGTTAAGACAATACTGGATATGGGCGGCCAGGACCTGAAAGGTATACACTGCGACGAAAGGGGCAAAGTCACCCAGTTCTTGATGAACGATAAATGCGCCGCAGGCACGGGACGCGGCATGGAAGTTATGGCCGAGCTGTTACAGGTCCCCATAGTAGACGTCGGGAAGATGTCCCTGGACGTTAAAGAGGAACCGGAGCCGGTGAGCAGCACCTGCGTCATCTTCGCTAAATCCGAGGCTATCGGCCTGCTGCGCAGCGGCTGGACTAAGAACATGGTGCTCGCTGCTTATTGTTCTGCCATGGCCCACAGGGTAGTCGGCCTTCTCGAACGCATAGGAATAGAGAAGGAATTTGTAATCACCGGCGGCATAGCTAAAAACATCGGCGTGGTCAGCAGGATAGAGAAGGAACTGAAAATCAAGGCAATGCCGTTGAGCCCCGACCCTCAGATCGCGGGCGGTCTGGGCGCTGCCCTTTTTGCCAGAGACCTGCTGCTGAAGTCCCGTAAGGCAGCCTGACTGGAGTGAAATGTTCAACCGGCTTTTGAGAAAGCTATGGATAATGCCCGGCTACATTGCCAACTACGGCTACACCGATGGCTCGGGAGACTGGTACATTGTTGTCGACACCGATAAGTGCGATGGATGTGGCAAATGCGTGGAGGCATGCCCCAAAAATGTTCTGGAAGTCATAGTCGATGACTATGACGACAAGGTAGTCGCAATAAGGAAGGAACATCACAAGAATATCAAATATGTCTGCGCTCAATGCAAGCCGGTGAGCGGCCCCCGGGATGTCAGATGCCAGAATGCCTGTCCGAGCGGGGCCATCACCCACTCCTGGTAAATGGCGTTTCTGTTTGACAGGCTGAAGCCTCTGTTGTAAACTGAGTTAATTATTCCAGGAGTGGGACGCGCTGGTGGGTAACAGTACCGATAATGCAGGGCCACGTTAGCAACAGCGTGGCTCTTCATTTTTGGCTGATATTTCTGCACAATCAAAAGGAGCTGCAAGGTTGTTAAGAGACATCGACCCGGAAGTTGCTGCTGCTATCGAACAGGACGAAAAGCGACAGCGGTTTACCATTAACCTCATTGCCTCAGAAAACTACGCCTCGCGCGCAGTGCTCGAGGCACAAGGTTCCGTGCTCACGAATAAGTACGCCGAGGGTTACCCGGGCAAGCGATACTACGGCGGCTGCCAGAATGTAGACCTGGCTGAGAAGCTGGCTATAGAGCGGGTCAAGAAGCTCTTTAATGCCGAACATGCCAACGTACAGCCGCACAGCGGAACACAGGCAAATATGGCAGCCTATTTTGCTCTGCTGGAATATGGCGACACGGTCATGGCAATGAGCCTGCCTAACGGCGGACATCTCACCCACGGCAGCAAGATTAATTTCTCCGGCAGGTTCTATAAGTTCGTCACCTATGGCGTTGACAAAGAGACAGAAACCATAGACTACGATCAGGTGGAGAAACTTGCTCTGGCACATAGGCCAAAGCTTATCGTGGCAGGTGCCAGTTCGTATCCGCGCATAATAGATTTCAAAAAGTTCAGACAGATTGCCGACAAGATAGGCGCTAAACTCGTTGTGGACATGGCCCACCCCGCAGGACTTATTGCTGCCGGTCTGCATCCTTCACCGGTACCATACGCTGAGGTGGTCACATCTACCACACACAAGACATTGCGCGGTCCCAGAGGCGGGTTTATCCTCTGCCAAGCCAAATTTGCTTCGGCCATAGATAGCAACTTATTCCCCGGAGTCCAGGGCGGCCCTCTCATGCATGTCGTAGCTGCAAAGGCGGTTGCCTTCCATGAGGCGATGCAGCCTGAGTTTGTTTCCTACCAGAAGGCCGTGCTCCGAAATGCCAAAACTATGGCCGGCGAATTGGGGCGTTTGGGGCTGCGACTGGTTTCAGGGGGGACAGACACGCATCTCCTGCTGGTAGACCTCTCGCCTATCGGTATAACAGGCAGGGCGGCTGAGAAGGCACTCGATGCAGTAGGAATAACAGTGAACAAGAATGTCATTCCCTTCGACCCCCAGCCTCCACGAATTACCAGCGGTATCAGGCTGGGCACGCCGGCGGTTACCAGCCGCGGGTTCGAAGGCAAGGAGATAAAATCAGTCGCCCGGCTCATTGTCAAGGTGCTTTCCAACCTGGGCGACGAGAACATAAATAATGAGGTCCGGCAGCAGGTCAATGAGATATGTAATAGATTCCCGGTGCCGGGAATCACCAGGTAGCACGCAAGTATCGGGGGAGTTGAAAAACGTTTGTACTCCGACCCAGTGCAATAACTTGCTGTCGAATACTCTGCGTGGTATAATTAACAAAATTAAAATCTTGGCTTAAACTAGGTTTGATTAATAAGGAGTATGCATTTGCGCGACTATGAGCTTATTGTAATCGTCAGCCCGGATGTTCCCGAAGAGGAACTCCCCACTCACCTGGACAAGATAAGCGAGTTTATTACTAATAAAGGCGGCTCTGTAACCGAGGTCGAACGTTGGGGGAAAAGGAAGTTAGCCTACCCTATAAATCATTTCAGAGAGGGAAATTATGTGCTAACCCGGTTCAAGCTGGAACCAGGCAAGACCGCTGAACTGGAAGCCAATTTACGAATCTCAGAAAAGATATTACGCCATCTGCTGGTAAGATTGGGCGAATAAAGTAGGGGAAAGGAGGCTAACATGGTGGGGTTGAATAAAGTGATAATTATCGGAAATGTGGGGACTGATCCCGAGATGCGCTTCACCCCTAACGGTAACCCTGTAACCTCGTTTCGCATCGCTACCAGTCGAACATATACGACCCCTGATGGCGAGAGAAAGCAGGAGACAGAATGGTTTGACGTGGTCACATGGAACAGGCTGGCCGAGAACTGCAATCAGTTCCTGACCAAAGGACAGCGTGCTTATGTCGAGGGCAGGCTGCGCACCCGCTCCTGGGAGGGACAAGACGGCCAAAGGCACTCACGTATAGAGATAATCGCCAATAGGGTGCTCTTCCTGGATAGACGCCCGGCAGGTACACTCCCCGAGGCAGGAGCAGAAGGCGGATCCGATGAAGACCTGGAACCAAGCGATATCCCATTCTAAAACGTGACCAGGTAATATATAAATAAGAGAGTTCTAAATGCCAAAACCAAGAAGTCCGGTAACAAGGGATCGAGAAAGAAGTGGTAAAGGTAAGGGCAGATATATTCCCAAGAGAAAGGTCTGCCCTTTCTGCGCAGGCAGAGTAGAAACTATCAACTACAAGGATGTGCCCTCACTGCGCCGCTACATCTCAGATAGAGGCAGGATAGAGCCCAGACGCAGGACAGGTGTCTGTGCCAAACATCAGCGTACTCTGAGCGTCGCACTGAAACGGGCACGGCATATTGCTCTATTGCCCTATACCTCAGAGCACATCCGCCAGAGCGGGGGAACCAGCCCCAGAGAGCACTCCAATTAGCTATAATCTGGTTAACCACAGCTAGATAGTTTTACTCAATAGTGGAGACTGTGTCTTGAGCAGGAAACTGAAACCGGAGCCTAAGCTCTCTGTTGCCAAGCGCAAACCCCCGAGGTGGCAATACGAGAGGAATTTAACGCTTATTATCTGGATTATTATCCCTCTAATCATCGCACTGGCAGTAGGGCTGGTGGGGTATTGGGGCTACGATACGTATGTCGCAGTCTGGAATCAACCCATAGCTAAGATAGGCAATGATACGATAACAATAGGTAATGGGACAGCAAGCAGGGTAGTAAAAGGCAATGTGACTACGCTGGATATGCGCTACTATGTCAAGATGCTCCGGCTGTACTCGCTAACGGGGGGAAATACCTCCTCAAGTTCATTTCCCTACCAGGTACTGCAACAGATGGAGAACGACGTGCTAGTAAGCCGGGCAGCCCCGGGGTTGGGTCTACAGGTTACCCGGAATGAAATAACAGCAAAAATCAATAACGATCTGATTTCATCGGTCGGAGGAGGGAATACAACAGGGAATTCAACGGCGAATATAACAGGAAATATAACTCTGCCGCAGAGTGACCTGGGTAAATTGTATCAGCAGTGGCTCGACTATGTGAAACTGACCGACAGCGAATACCGACAGGTCATTGGGGACGCCCTGCTTACCCAGAAATTACAAGACCAAATCACACAAAGCATACCCACAGAAGGCAAGCAGGTCCATCTCTACGCTATCGTGGTCCCCAATGAAGGGAATGCGACCGAGGTAGAAAACTTGCTAAAGAACGGGGGGAATTTCACCACAATTGCCGAGGAGTACTCCACAGATGAGACAACGAAACAGTATGGAGGCGATCTCGGCTGGGTACCGCAAGGCATCCTGCTTCCTGAGATTGACCAGGTTGCCTTCAGTCTCCCGGAAGGCAATATAAGCGCGCCGATAGTGAGTACAAACGGATATTATATAATTAAGGTGGCCGAGATAGATAACAATAGAACTATAGACGAGCAGTACCGGCAAATGCTCGCTAACACCGCATACAATAATTGGTTCACGGAGCAAAGGAAACTCGTCCGAATTATAGAGTACCTGAACCAAACCAAGGCGACCTGGGCGATGAATCACATTTCGTAGCAACATCGTGAGATAACCATGGGCAAGAGAGAAAGCATCAGCATCGGCCTCATGGGATTGGGTGTTGTAGGCAGCGGGGTTGCCAGGGCTCTATTCGAGAAATCAGACGCCCTGGCTCAACAAGTAGGTTGCCCTCTGAGAATAAAAAAAATTCTGGTCAGAAACCCCGACAAGAAGAGAGATTTCGAGGTATCCCGCCACCTTCTCACCACAGACCCGGAGCAAATCATCACCGACCCTGAGATAGATATTGTAATCGAAGTAGTCGGTGGTGAGGCTGAGGCATTCGGGTATATAAAAGAGGCTATCTCTAATCGAAAACACATCGTTACCGCCAATAAAGAGGTCATCTCCAAGCATAGCCTGGAACTATTTGCCTTAGCCAGCAAGAACAAAGTCGACATCCGCTATGAGGCAAGCGTCGGCGGAGGCATCCCTTTAGTCGCCCCATTCCAGCGCGACCTTCTGGCAAACAATATCTCGGCTATCCACGCCATTATCAACGGCACTACGAACTATATAGTTACCAGGATGACAAAAGACGGGCTGGATTTCGCCACCGCTTTGAGGCAAGCCCAGGAACTGGGGTACGCTGAGGCCAATCCCGCTAATGATATTGACGGCGTGGATGCTGCTTACAAGCTGGCTATCCTCGCCACCCTTGCTTTTCGCACCGAGATTCACCCCGATGATATTTATTACCAGGGCATCTCCCGCCTCACTGCACGCGACTTTCGCTACGCCAAAGAGCTGGGATATGCCATAAAACTGCTGGCTATAGCCAAGAAAGAGAAACAAGCTATCCAAGCCAGAGTTCACCCTGCATTCGTCCCTGAGGACCTTCTGCTGGCCAATGTTGATGGCGTGTTCAATGCAATTCAGGTGGAAGGCGACCTGATAGGAAGGGTAATCTTTTACGGAAGAGGGGCAGGTTCGTCACCTACGGCCAGCGCCGTCGTCGCCGATGTTATCCAACTGGCGCAAAACATCTATCTCGGAATCCGGCCCAGGCCTCAACTCAAACTATACAAAGCAAAGAAGCTCACTCCCATTTCAGGAATCAGAACTCGCTACTATATGCGGGTGACCGTAGTTGACAGCCCCGGCGTCCTGGCACAAATCTCCAAGATACTGGGAGACCACTCGATCAGCATAGCCTCGGTAATCCAGAAAGAAGCTGATGAAAAGACTGGAACCGCCGAGATAGTAATCATGACCCACCCTGCCAAAGAATCGGCATTTCAAAAGGCTCTGCAAAGAACCCTCAAGTTAGCAGTAGTGAAGGAAATCGGTAATTTCATCAGGGTTGAGGACTGATGAGCAAGAAGCAGTGCCTTCTCGCTAAATACTGGGATTTCCTGCCCGTAACCCCCCAGACGCCTATCATCACTATCGGTGAAGGCGATACGCCACTGGTCAGGTCGCAACGATTAGAACGAGAAACAGGCTGTGGCGAGCTCTATTTCAAACTGGAGGGATGCAATCCAACGGGCTCGTTCAAAGACCGCGGCATGGTGGTCGCTGTAGCCAAGGCGGTAGAGGCTAAGAACTCCGCTATCATGTGCGCCTCCACAGGTAATACCAGCGCATCGGCAGCAGCATACGGCGCAGTCTGCGGTCTCACCGTGTTTGTGGTCGTCCCTAAAGGCAATATCGCCCTGGGCAAGCTTGCCCAAGCCATAGTTTACGGGGCCAAAATCATTGCCATAAATGATAACTTCGATAAAGCACTGGAGCTGGTGTGTGCTCTCACTCAAAAACATCATATAGCATTGGTGAACTCGCTGAATCCTCACCGCATCGAGGGGCAAAAGACGGCCGCCTTCGAAATCGTTGATGCCCTGGGGGATGCTCCGGACTACCTCTTCATCCCGCTGGGAAATGCCGGCAATATCACCGCCTACTGGAGAGGGTTCGTGCACTATAAGCAGGCAGGTAAAGCGAAGAACACCCCCAAGATGATGGGATTCGAAGCAGAGGGTTCGGCAGCCATCGTGCGCAATAAGGTCATCATCAATCCCAAAACCGTGGCCTCGGCAATACGGATTGGAAACCCAGCCAGTTGGGTAAAAGCAGTCGCCGCCAGAGATGAGTCCGGTGGTGTTATCGACTATGTTACTGACGAAGAAATCTTGAGCGCTTACAATTTGCTCGCTGTTAAGGAAGGGATCTTCGGCGAACCTGCATCGGCTGCCTCGGTAGCCGGGCTTATCAAGAAAGCGAAAAGCGGCATTGATTTCTCTGGCAAAAAAGTGGTCTGCATAATTACAGGGACGGGACTCAAGGACCCGGATACCGCACTGAAGAGTGCCCACACCATCCCCGAGATACCCGCAGACCTGGAGACCATTGAGAAGATTATAGTCCGAGGTTAAACATCATGCCCAACAACTCAAACTCAAACAAATCCCGCAGAAAAAACACTACCATCGACAAGGCCAAAATTGAGAAGGCAGTGGCTGCTATCATCGAGGCCATAGGTGAGGACCCCAAGCGTGAGGGACTGGTGGGTACTCCGAAGCGGATTGCCGAGATGTACGCCGAGGTTTTCGGCGGCATTTACGAAGACCCCGGAGAAGAGCTGCGTGTTGGCTTCGAAGAGGGCCACCAGGAGATGGTAATCCTCAAAGATATACCGTTTTATTCCATGTGCGAACATCACTTTCTGCCTTTCCACGGCCTGGCACATGTGGGCTATATCCCCAATGGCCGTGTTGTGGGTGCGAGCAAGATAGGCAGGGTAGTAGAGATTCTGGCCAGACGGCCCCAGCTTCAAGAGCGTCTGACCACACAAATTGCCAATACCATAGTCTCCGTACTGGAGCCAAAAGGCGTTGCTGTAGTCATCCAGGCTGAGCATCTCTGCATGACTATGCGTGGTGTTAAAAAACCGGGCAGCAACATAGTCACCTCCGCCATGAGAGGCCTGTTCCAGAAGAACCCGCTCACGCGCTCCGAATTCCTCTTCCTGGTGCAGGGCAATAAATAACCAAAACATTAAGAGAACCGAAGGTTATTAAATGACACTCCATAAAAGAGACCGCAAGGTCATTGAAACGCCGGAAGGAACCGGTCAAGTACTGAAAGAAGGCAAGGTAATAGCGAAAGTCAGTTACACATTGTTTGTTGAACTACTGGAGACAGGCGCCAAGTCATTTGGGATACCTCAGGAAACACGCTTAAAACACAAGTCTGTCACAGGCAAGATATCGGTTACGGATGGAAATATAATACTTGCCGCCGACGCCGCCGGCCTATCGGGACCTTTCATTCTGGTCATGCAAGACGGAAGAAAGATTGATTTCTTTATCGACAGCCGCTCCAAAGGAACAAGTACGCTGCGGCAGGAATATGAAATACAGGGCAGCGGCCATAGACTTTAGGATTATCTTATTAACGATACTCCTGGATTGTTATTGACAACATTAAAATAATAGTGCTATATATTAATCTGCCTTATATAGTATGTGCACTATAGGGAAAACTCCAGCAGAATATCCACTATCAGGGAATCCCCAATACAGGTGCACTTTATATATGTTCCCCTTCATCAAATCTTGTTTTAGGGAGGTTTTTTTATGAGCGCCCAGCAGTTCAGGTACTTGTTCACTCCCATAAAAATCGGGCCGTTCACTATGAAAAACAGGATTATGGTGTCTCCCCACGGCACGCTAATGAACGAGTTAGGTCTGCCTACAGAGGAATTCATTCACTACGAGATCGAAAAGGCAAAAGGCGGGGCAGGATGGGTATGTATGTCGGTGGGATATATCATGCCGCGCGACACGTGGTTCATGAGACTCAACGGCGGACACTTCGACCGCCATATCTGGGCCTGGCAGAAAGAGATAATCCCGGGCATGAAGAAGATCGCCGACGGTTGCCATGAATACGGAGCCAAATGCAGCTTCCAAATCTACTCCATAGACCTGGGGAATAAGCGAGGGCCATCGTGTACTCCGGACGCCAACTTTGCTGACGAGATGTGGGAACCGATGACCAAAGATGATATAAAAGAGCTTATGGACTATCACCGTATTTGCTGTGAGAACATCATGGCGGCCGGCTTCGACGGCATTGATATCCATAACCACTCCGGAGTAATTGCAGATTTCCTTTCAGGCACCATAAACAGGCGCACCGATGAATACGGCGGCTCCCTGGAAAACCGCGCCCGGCTGCTCATGGAGATCATCGAGCTAACAAGGAAAGTGGTGGGAAAAAACAAGGCCATTGGCTACACTCTAACAGTCGATGACATGCTGCCAGGCTCCATCGTGCCGGATGAAGCAGTACAGCTTGCCAAGTGGCTGGACAAGGATAAGAAGCTCGACTACCTGGTTTGTGGCATAGGCCGAGAGACGCAGTCCATGCACATGTATTTCGGCCCGCACTATCTACCCCCTGCTTACCAGATGTACGCTGTCGAACAGATCAAAGAGGTAGTAAAGAATATACCGATCGTCGCAGTGGGCAGGATTAACGACCCCTTGCTGGCAGAAAGCCTGATAGCTGAAGGCAAATGCGATATTGTAGCCATGGCCAGACCGCTCATCGCCGACCCGGAACTGCCCAATAAGGCGAAAGAGGGAAGGCTGGATGATATACGCCCCTGCCAGGGCGACAATCAAAACTGCGTCAAATACATGATGGACGGGCAGCCCATCAGGTGCATAGTAAACGCCACTATAGGCATGGAGCATATGGGATGGGGAATCGGAGGCCTTAAGAAAGCTGCCACCAAGAAAAAGGTAGTGGTAGTTGGCGGGGGCCCCGCCGGTCTTGAGGCAGCCAGAGTAGCCGCACTTAGGGGACACGATGTAACTCTCTATGAAAAAGCCCAGGAATTGGGAGGGCAAGCCCTTCAGGCTGAGAAGCTGCCGGGCAGGGAGGAGATGGGGGGCCTCGTCAGGTGGCAGAAGATACAGCTTCCCAAGGCCGGTGTGAAGATTGTCCTCGGCACCGAGGTGACGGCGAAGATGATTCTGGACCTGAAACCCAAGCCAGATGTTGTGATAGTCGCAACCGGCGCGGAGTGGGCGCGCAACGCGTTCTCCGGCCAGAGCACCGCGGAAGTAGTTGGATGGCAGCAGGATAATGTGTTCACCCCGAGCGATGTTATCCTGGGGAAGGCCAAGATAGGGAAGAAAGCGGTTATTTGGGATGCCAGGCAGGATATCACCGCTATAGCCATCGCCGAGATTCTCGCCGATAAGGGCGCGCAGGTGCAGATATTAGCACCCACTCCTTTTGTAGGCAGTCTGGACCAGATAAAGGACCAGACATGGTTCCACTCCGTTCCGAGAATTTTGAAAAAAGGCGTGGTGCTGACCCCACAGACCTTCTTATTCATGATCGCAGATAAGACCCTTACAGTAATCGATATCCACACCATGGATGCGCGGGAGATAACCGATGTAGACACCGTGGTACTGATAGCTGGCAAGAACCCGGTTGACAATCTGTACAATGAGCTTCAA
>Ga0172366_10000225_pt1 | contig 37381 bp, 21 predicted proteins | sample LakKivSesite69cm_FD_114533 | JGI IMG/M metagenome (GOLD analysis project Ga0172366, IMG submission 114533) | Sediment microbial communities from Lake Kivu, Rwanda - Sediment site 69cm | ecosystem: Environmental > Aquatic > Freshwater > Lake > Sediment | place: Rwanda: Western Province, Lake...
CTCAATATTTTTATCGCTTTGATTATATCTCAATATTTCAGTCTCAATTTGGTCTTTTTCATAACCAATGAATTTACCTGAACCCTCTTTTAAAATCTTCCATTCTCCGCGAAAGGTAAATTTTGCCTTTGTCCTTGATTCGGTTCGTGCCTGCTCAAGATTTTTCTTGAATCCTTCTTCATCCACCTCAAGCCCTTTTTCCTTTGCTATTTCTTCTGTCAACTCAATGGGAAAACCGTATGTATCATAGAGTTTAAACGCATCATCACCAGTTATTTTTTTGTTCTTTTTTGTCATCTCTTCAAAAAGTGCAATCCCTTTTTCTAAGGTTATGAGAAATCTTTCTTCTTCAGATTTGATTACAAGTGTAATTTCTTCCCGATGGTTCACAAGTTCGGAATATGAATGTTTATAGAGGTCCACAATTACAGGCACCATTTTATAAAGGGCTGGTTCATTAATACCAAAATTTAGATTTAATCTGGTTGCCCGACGCAAAATTCTACGAAGCACGTAACCCCGTTCTTCATTTGAGGGAATTATACCATCACCAATGGCAAAGACCAGTGCCCTGATATGGTCAGCAATAGTATTAATATCAATATCAATTTTTGGGTTTTGACCGTATTTTTTGCCAGTTATTTCCATTATACACTCAATAATCGGATAAAACAGGTCGGTATAATAATTTGAATCTTTTCTCTGAACGATGCTCACCAATCTTTCCAGTCCCATACCCGTATCCACACCCCGGTTTTTTAAAGGCAGTCGTTCACCAGAAATCTTCTGGTCAAACTGAGGAAAGACCAGATTCCAGATTTCTGGATAACGGTCACAATCACACCCTGGTGCGCAGGTCTTTTTACCGCAGGAGAATTTTTCACCAAGGTCATAATATATTTCTGAACACGGACCACAAGGGCCAGAATCACCGGCCGGACCCCAGAAATTTTTATCATCACCAAGTTTGTAAATTCTGCTTGGTTTTAATTTTACATCTTCTTGCCAAATTTTGTATGCCTCGATATCATCCTGATGCACCGAAACATATAAATGCGAATTATCAATCTTTAAAACTTCAGTGAGATATTCCCACGCCCATAATATTGCTTCTTTTTTAAAATAATCACCAAACGAAAAATTACCGAGCATTTCAAAAAATGTATGGTGGCGTCTGGTTCTGCCTACATTGTCTAAATCTGATAGCCTGAGACATTTTTGAATGCTCGCCGCACGCTTATAAGGCAGGGGTACAGTTCCGCTCCAGAGAGGTTTAAACTGAACCATACCTGCACTAGTAAATAATAAACTCGGGTCATCCCTGGGAATTAAAGAGATTGAAGGAACAATTGTATGCTCTCTTTGCTTGAAATAATTTAAAAAACTTTCCCGAATTTCTATATTATTCATACTCCTCACCAAGAACTTCGTAGATTGCCCGAGAAGTAAATCCCCGGCTCAATAAACGTCTGATAATCTTTGCCTTTTGTTTCGGGTCTTTTTTATTAAAATTAGAAAATTTTTTCTGGAGCATACTCCTTATGATACTTTTTTCGTCCCGATTTTTAATTGTTTCTTCAATAAGTGATGGATCAACTTTCTTTTTTCTCAGTTCACTCATTATAAAAATATTGCCCTTTGGTTTCAATTCTGTATAATCACTGGCAAACTCCTGGACAAATCTCTGATCATTCAGGATTCCTTCTTCTATCAGTTCATTTACTACTATCTCCACGATATTGGGTTCATAACCCAACCTCATTAATCGTTCTTTCATTTCTGCAATTGAACGACTCCGATAGCGTAACAATCTAAATACCCTTTGTTTCAAATGTTCTTTTTCTTCAGCAAGTAAAAAATTTTTAATATCATCTTCAGTAATCTCGTCACCCTCTTTTAAGTCGTATTTTATGATAATATCAGCGGTCAACCCGAATCTAAATTCACCGTCAATAAATATTGAAAACCGTTTTTTATTTCTCTTTTGAAGTTCTATTTTGCTTATCTTCACCCGATTTCTTAAAAAGTTTCTCTTTAACTTCTTTCTCAATCTTCTGCTTTAAATCCTGGTTCGCCTTTAAAAATTCTACAACTGCATCTCTGCCCTGACCAATGCGTTCATCTTTGAAAGAATACCAGGTACCGGATTTTTCAATTATCTCCTGTGCTGCACTCATATCTACAAGTTCGCCTAATTTGGAAATACCTTCACCATATACTATATCAAATTCAGCCTCTCGGAACGGAGGTGCAAGTTTATTTTTGACTACTTTTACCTTGGTGCGGGAGCCAACAATATTCTCACCCTTTTTCAAGGTTGCGATCCTCCGAATATCAAGGCGCACCGAAGAGTGGAACTTTAAGGCGAGGCCGCCGGGTGTGGTCTCAGGTGAGCCATACATCACGCCGATCTTCATTCGGAGTTGATTGATAAATATTGCCACAGTCTTAGATTTACTAATAACACCGGTAAGTTTTCTCAATGCCTGAGACATTAACCGTGCTACAAGGCCAACCTGCATCTCGCCCATCTCACCTGCAATCTCTGCCTTGGGCACAAGTGCTGCAACCGAATCTACGACAATAATATCAACACCACCCGAACGGGTCAGTATTTCTGCAATCTCAAGCGCCTGCTCACCGGTGTCTGGCTGAGAAATATAGAGATTATCAAGGTTTATACCAATTGCCTGGGCATACTTAGGGTCGAAGGCGTGCTCCGCGTCAATGAAAATAGCATTACCTCCAAGTTTCTGTGCCTGGGCAATTGCTTCAAGGGCAAGGGTTGTCTTGCCACCTGCCTCAGGTCCAAAGATTTCTACAACCCTGCCTCGTGGATACCCGCCAATGCCCAGGGCATAGTCAAGCGCCAGAGAACCTGTTGGAATTACACCCACCTCTGCCCTTGATTCCTCAGCGCCAAGCCTCATTACTGCGCCTTTGCCAAATTGTTTTTCAATCTGACTTATCGCCATTGACAGAACCTTTTCTTTTTCTTCTTTTGCCATATCACTCCTTTAATTTTTTTACATATATTAATGAAATTTTGGCTCAAGTCAACAAGGGAAATTCATTTTTTCAAATATTGACAAAGGCAGTTTTTGGTATATAATTAAGTAATGGTTGCGAGAAAATTAATAGCCTTTCATGAATGGATAGTTAATTTTTCACATTTTTGCGAGGATGGCGGAACTGGCATACGCGCTGGATTTAGGATCCAGTCCCGCAAGGGTTGGGGGTTCAACTCCCCCTCCTCGCACTCTCTTATCAGTGTTTATCTGTGTCCTTATTCATGTAAATCAGTAGCGCGCGAAGCGACAGAGGAGGATTTTTGGAATATCAGATAATCAATGATGGCGATACGGAAAAGGAGATAGAGTTTAAACTCGGAACCCAGGAACTGAATCCTTATATTGAAGGGTCATTAGAAAAATTGAGAAACCGGGTTTCAATCAAGGGTTACCGTAAAGGCAGGGCACCCAAGATTTTAATCCGGACACGCTATTATGATACACTCAAGGCAGAAGCCATTAATGACTTAATATTAGATGTTTATAAAAAGGTTTTGCAGGAGAAAAATTGGACATCTGCCGGAAATCCAGAATTACTCAATTTTGATGATTACACAGAGATAAAATTCCGGCTGCGCCTTGAGGTTTTACCTGAATTTGAAGTAGACAATTATCGGGGTCTGGAATTATTTAAAGAAGAACCACTGCCTGTGGAATATCTATATGAACAGACAATTAATCGCCTGAGAGCAAATTATGCGACCGTGGTTGAAACCACCCGCAATACTGCAGTGGATGATTATGTAACAATGGATCTGGAGATCAGTGAAGATAACAAAATTATTGAAAATCATTCAGATATTGTTATCAAGGTTGGTGACCGCAGTTTTCCCGATGATTTGAATCGTGCCCTGGTTGGTGTAAAAAAAGGTGAGAAAAAAGAGGTGCAGATTGATAAACAATTATACCGATTAAAGATAAAAAAGGTTGAAGAGCGTATATTACCTCAGGTTAACGAAGAGTTCGCCCGAATGTTAAATTTTAGCAATCTTTCGGAAATGGATACGGGAATTAAAAAGATGCTACATAAAGAGGAAGAAGAACGTTTGACGGATGAATTACGGGAAAATCTTGCCCGGGTCATCCTTGAGCGATTTCAGTTTCCGGTCCCCAAGTCGCTCACGGAAAAAGAGTATCAATTCATGCTCAAAAGCCACAACCTAACTGACAATGATTCCACTCGGGAAAGGTTCTTGCCTGTGGCGGAAAAAAGGGCACGTTTCAATCTCGTCCTTGATAGAATCGCGCAGAAAGAAGATATAAAGGCAATGGATGATGAGGTAATGAACCTGGCACAGAGGAATGCGGTCGAAATAGAGAATATTGATGAGGATGTAAGAGAATATCTGCGCAAGGTTGTGGTGAGGGAAGAGGTGGTTCAATTTTTACTTAAAAATGCAAATATTGTCCAGAAGGGTAAGATCTTATCACCTGAGGAGGTAAAAAATGCTAACCGTTCCGTTCGTCATTGAGCAAACTGGTCGGGGGGAAAGGGCTTATGACATTTATTCCCGTTTATTAAAAGAGCGGATTATCTTTATCGGCACGCCGGTTGATGATACGGTTGCCAATCTTGTGATGGCACAGCTTCTTTTCTTAGAAGCCGAGGATGCAGCAAAAGATATTTTTCTGTATGTCAATTCTCCCGGTGGAATTGTATCATCAGGACTGGCAATATATGATACAATGCAGTACATTAAGCCTGCAGTATCAACGATCTGTATTGGTATGGCGGCAAGTATGGCCGCACTTTTGCTTGCTGCGGGTGCCAAAGGTAGAAGATATGCTTTGCCCCATTCCCGAATAATGATTCATCAACCTGAAGGTGCATTCCAGGGTCAGGCTTCAGACATTGAAATTCACGCCCGTGAGGTTTTAACGATTCGCGAGGTTTTAAATAAACTATTTGCGCGGCATACGGGAAAAACTGCAGAAAAGATCGCCAAGGATACGGACCGCAACTATTTTATGTCGGCTGATGAAGCGAAGGATTATGGTCTTATTGACGAAGTTATCGTTACAAGAAAAGGATAATAATGAGGACTGTCTGTTCATTCTGCCAGCGACCAAAGACTGCGGTAAAGAAACTGTTCCGTGGTAATCATGCATATATCTGTGATGAATGTGTAAAATTGTGCAATGAATTGCTTGAAGATGAAAAGAAGACATTGCAACAACCAAATTTTGTGCTTCCCAAGCCTCAGGAAATAAAGTCTTTTCTTGACAGGTATGTTATTGGTCAGGATCGGGCGAAAAAAGTAATATCGGTTGCGGTATACAATCATTATAAAAGAACAATGATACCTGATGATGATATAGAATTGCAGAAAAGCAATATCCTTCTTATCGGACCAACTGGTACTGGAAAAACACTCCTTGCTGAGACACTTTCTCGATTACTCCATGTGCCATTTTCAATCTCGGATGCCACACCACTGACTGAAGCAGGGTACGTCGGTGAAGATGTAGAGAATATACTGCTTCGTTTAATCCAGGGAGCAAATTATGATGTAAAGGTGGCAGAGACCGGTATTATCTATCTTGATGAGGTTGATAAGATTGCCCGTAAAAGTGATTCGCCATCCATTACCAGGGATGTCTCTGGTGAGGGTGTACAACAGGCACTTTTAAAAATCCTTGAAGGCACAATTGCCCATTGTCCACCGCACGGCGGCAGAAAACATCCAGAGCAGGAATATATTCCCATAAATACAAAAAAAATTCTATTTATTTTAGGCGGAACATTTTCCGGCATTGAAGATCTTATTATGCGTCGTTTGAAAAAGACGAAGATAGGTTTTCTGACTGATACCGAAATAAATGATTTAAGTTATGATGAGATAGTTGCCCGGGTTGAACCCGAGGATTTAATAAAATATGGAATGATCCCGGAATTTGTTGGTCGGGTGCCGGTGATTGCACCATTTCATAAATTGTCAAAACCCGCAATGATTGAGATTCTGACAAAGCCGAAAAATGCTTTATTAAAACAATATGCAAAATATTTTGAAATGGAAGGTATAAAACTTCAATTTACGGATGAGGCGATTGAAGAAATTGTGAAACAGGCAATGAAATATAATACCGGGGCACGGGCATTGAGGTCAATTGTAGAAAATTTTATGCTGGATATTATGTTTAATCTGCCGAATCTTTCTGGTGTAGAAAAGTGTATTATCAATAGGCATGTGCTTGTAAATAATGCGCCACCTGAATATATTAAAAGAAGTAAAAGACGTGCCCAGTAAAGATTTTTATTCTGTTTATGAATCTAATCCGCACATTCTATCTAAAAACAATCAGACATAAATTTTACAAACCCTTTAAACCACTCGGTTTAAAGAAGAGGGATATTTTTCTTATCTCAGTACCCTTTAAAATTAAAGACTTTCTAAAGATATTACCTTTTTTGGGTGGTATAAGGAAATTAGGAAATGTTATTTTACTTGTACCGCAAGCATTTGCACCGTACATAAAAATGTTCAAATCGAAGACCTTCCAGAGTATTTACTGGACAAAAATCCCTCAGATGTTGACCCGGGAGTTTGATTTCCTGAAAAGAGAATTAATAAATTATCAATGCAACTGGCTTATCGAACTTAACCAGGATGCCAATCTCGCATTACCCAGTTTAATTGATGTAGAAAAGAGGATTGCTTTCTATAATCCCAAAAAATTTCCATACTATAATATTTTAATAAAAGAGGGCATTGAATCTTTGATCAGTTTTTTTCAGATATCGGTTATTGAACCAGACACACTATTCAAATTCAATAAATTGGAGTTGAAGAGTATTTCAAAGAACTTACCCAGCCAGCGCCCCTTTCTATTTGTTAATACAAGTGATGTGAGAACTTTTGTAAAACCAGAAGGATTAATATGGTCGGGTAGTATTGTGATGCACAATAAAACCGCAGAGAATATTGAAGAGGTGTGTAAAAAAATATATCTCTGCGATGGGTATTATGGTCCGGATGACGAATTTTGTGAAATTGCGCGGATTTTTAAAAAGGAGATCATTACACTATGATAAATATTGATACAAGGATTGATAGATTTATATCACTTTTGGGCCATTTGAAACTTCAGGAAATAGATATCAAAGAAGTTGCCCGGCTTTTAGGGGCAAATGTTGCAAGTCAGGGTTGCTTTGTGGTTTTTGATAACCGGATTATATTTCATTACAAAATTCCCCAGGAACTTTTATCAAAAAATAATCTAAATGAAATGAAAGACAATGTCTTTTCTGAAGAATTAGAAATAAGCGGTTTGAAATACCAATTAAATTTGATATTTACCCCGGATGATGATTTAGGTGAACCACAGGTTGAGAAGTTACGCAGTTTATTGAATACCATAGCCCAGTCTCTTTCTATCAGCAGTTTAGCAAAAGTTAGAATATCAGAATCTCAGGTAATCAATGAGTTGAACTTGAATGTGATAACAACTATGGAGGTAAAAAAGGTTATCTGGTTTGCTGAATCTGCAGCCCAAAAATTACTTGATACAAATAAGGTTTTTCTTTTTTATTTGATAGAAGCCCGTCTGGTTGGTCAAAGAGACAATTTTTCCATCAAGATTGTGCCTGAAGAGGTTTATCGACAACTATCCCGAAGCAGGCAGATTATAAAATTAGATAAAAAAAAGAATAAATTTTTAAAATTTTTGTTGAATAATTTAAATAGTGGAGTTGTCCTTTTTGTTCCTTTTACGATAAAAAATCTGGTTCGAGGATTTTTTTTACTGGATGATTTTAATAAATTATCTGACCAGACAAATGCTATAATGCGTCTTAAATTTCTGGGCAATCAGGCGGCAATTGCCTTAGAAAGGATTGAACTGTTTCAGGCATTAAATAAAGCACTTCGGGAGAGCCGGGGACTTCAGGAAATAGCAAAACTATTATTATCACCTTATGAACTAAGAAATTTTTTCAATGAATTACTGCGCCTTGCCCAGCAGATTTTAGGATTTAATAAGATAATGTGTTCAATTTACAATCCTCTGACCGATTCTTTTGAACGGGTACATTGCGTGGGAATATCAATGAAGAAATTCCGGGAGGCAAAGAAAATTCATCCGCCACACCAGTTTATTAAATTATTACTGCAGGACCGTTTTCGTATCTCTACTTCATACTACATTCCGAGTGAAGAAGTTCCTGAAAAAATACGGGAGTATGAGATTTACAAAATGATACCCGGACAAAAAAGGGTGCATAGCCTCTGGTCACCGGGCGACCTGTTGATTAGCCCTATTTACTCGCGGAATGGTGATTTGCTTGGAATATTATCCCTGGCTGACCCGGTGAATAACAGAATTCCGGACCGGAACAAAATAAGGTTATTAGAGGCGTTCGGTGATTTTTTAGGATTGGCAATGGAAAATAATCAACTTTTTGAAAAAAATGAATTTCTTTCATATACCGATGATTTAACTGGCGTCTATAACTACCGATTTCTCAAAGAAAAATTAAATGAATTATTAAAAAAAGAACCTAAATCACTTGCTATTGCAATGATCGACTTAGACCGTTTTAAAGAATATAATGATCAATTTGGCCATCTTGCTGGCGACCTTTTGCTTAAAAACATATCCCGGACATTAAAAGAGGTTGTAAAAAACGGCTATGTTACTCGTTATGGAGGTGATGAGTTTATCATTATTCTACCTGATGCAGGACCACGTGCAATTCAATACCGTATCAACGAGTTAAGACAAATGATTGTTCGGTCAGGGCATGATAAAGTTGCAGTTCAATTTTCCTGTGGCATTGCTACATATCCGGTTGATGGCAGGGATTTTGGGACATTGCTTGATTGTGCGGATAAAAGGTTATATCAGGAGAAAAGAAGAAAATATGATACAATTGCGTCGGAAGTCTAACAAAGGTGTTCTGCCGGAAGCCGGTGGATTTACCTCGCGCACCCTGATAATATATTTTTTAATCGGTATCGGTCTTATCGGTGTTGTAACCTATATCTATTCAAATTATCTCATTCAGAGAATAAAAAAAGAAACGGAAACAACTTCAAGAATCTTTGCCAGTTATGCTTCGGGGCCCGGTTCAAGTGAAGAAGAATTACTGGCACTGTTGTTTCGCGAGGTGATTGAAAAAATCGATTTTCCAGTGGTATTGACCGATGCCCAGGGCAAACCGTACTCGTCAAAGAATGTCTTGGATACAAATTTAACTAAGGTCACCCGAATGCTGGATCACGACCATAAACCTATTCCCATAATTATTAAAAACGGTACTGATTCGACATTTGTGGGCTATGTCCATTATGGATTATCTCCATTTACCAGATCATTAAGAGTGTTACCTTTTTTAATAACCGCATTTTTGATCGCCTTTCTTTTCTTAGGTTTCTGGGGTTATCTTATATATCGTAAAAGTGAAGAAGAAAAAATCTGGTATTCACTTGCTAAAGAGACGGCACATCAACTGGCAACACCACTCTCTTCGCTCTCAGGCTGGCTTGAGACTTTGAAGAAAAACATACCCCAGGAAATATACGAGGGTATTACCGAAGATAGCCAACGGATGAAAGAGGTTTTAGAAAAGTTCTCCCGCATTGGCATGCCGCCACGGCTTGTGGAAAAAGACCCGATACCAGTTATTCAAAAAGCAGTAAACTATATTAAAAAGCGTGCCCATACCCAGATTCAATTTATTGAAAACTATCAACCCGCGCCGTTGATTAAATTTGATGATATACTTCTTGACTGGGCAGTGGAGAATGTTTTAAAAAATGGTCTGGATGCAATTGGCTCAAAATCTGGAATGGTATCAATAAAGACCCAGACAATTGAAGATGGAGCGGTTATTGAGATTTGTGACACCGGCGGCGGAATTAAAAAAGAAACAGACATATTTAAACCCGGCTATACCACAAAAAAATATGGCTGGGGATTGGGATTGGTTCTAACCAAAAGAATAATTGAAGATTATCATAACGGAAAGTTAATTTTAAAAAAGACCGGTCCGGGTGGAACGACATTTCAGATATTTATTCCAGGGAGTTCAAAATGAAAATTTTATGGATTGATGACGAAATTGAACTATTAAAACCATTTATTTATCTTTTAACTCAGGAAGGCTATGAGGTAAAGACCGCAACCTCGGGTGAGGATGGGATAAGGGTTGCCAATCAGGAGGTTTTTGACCTTATCTTTCTTGATGAGATAATGCCCGGTGTTGATGGGCTTGAAGTATTGAAAAGAATGAAACTTGATAACCCACAACAACTGGTGGTGATGGTAACCAAGAGCGAAGAAGAGGCATTGATGAAACAGGCTTACAGCGGCTGGGTTGATGATTATATCACCAAACCATTCAGTTTTAATCAGATACTCTCGGTGCTGAATAGAATTCTCAAAAGAAGGCAATTGATTGAAGAAAAAATGGCTGAGGAATATGCCGGTCAATTCCGTGCTCTGTCTCAACCCAGTAATTATAATGAATGGGTTGAGTACTACCGTAATCTTGTAACCTGGGATATAAGGTTTTTAGAATATGGTAGTAAAGAATTAAAAGAAATTCATGATGAGAAGAAGTATGGTGCGGATGCGGGATTTGCCAAATACATAAATTATGAATATAGAAATTTTATCAAAGGCAAGGGTCCGATGCTTTCCCATAATTTATGCAATATGGTTTTGTTCCCGGCTTTAAAGAATGGACCTCTCAGTTTTATTATCTTTGATTCAATGAGACTTGACCAGTATTTAAAATTACAACCATACTTGCGGGATTTTTTTGAAACAGCCACCCAGTATTATTATTCAGTACTGCCTTCCGCTACACCTTATTCTCGAAACAGCATTTTTTCTGGTCTTCTGCCGCTTGAAATTTTACAGAAATATCCCCAATACTGGCTCTTTGAAGAAAAGGGACAGAACAGGTTTGAGAAAGAATTATTTACTGAGTTGCTTAAAAGGAATGGTCTTAAAATAAATTTCAATTTTCATAAACTATCAACGATTGAAGAGATTGAAAAAAATATCCCGAGAATTGCCAATGACCACAGTGATATCACTGTGGTGATAATAAATTTCTTTGATCTTTTATTACACTCAATCCCGGGGCGTGGGGATATGAAAGGACTTTTAGATGATGAGAGGGTGCTTTTAAATCTACTCAGTTACTGGTTTCCGGTCTCGCCCATCTTTGAGTTATTCAAGGCAATCGCCAGTAAAAAGAGGCAGATAATTCTTACCACTGACCATGGATTTATCCATGTGCGAAGGCCAACGATTGTCTACGGCGGTAGAGAAATTTCGCCTAATCTGAGATACAAGTATGGCCCGGCATTAAGGGTGGATGAGAAGACTGCATTGATATTGAATAACCCGGGTGAGTTATATCTTCCGGCCGAGGACGCATCGGTTCGTTTCATCATTGCCCGTGAGGACTATTATTTTATCTATCCTACAAAACCAACTGAATATGAGAAAGAATTTAAATATACATTCCAGCACGGTGGTATATCAATGGAAGAGATGATTTTACCCATTGGATTTTTACATCCGCGGTAGATTATAACCAGGTCATCTTGACAGTAAATTTTTTTGGTATATAATTTAATATGAGACAGACTAAAACTGAACCCAAAAAAATGCCAAGGCCGGAATGCGAAATTATCTACGAAAAAACTGGTGATATAATTAACGAAGATATCCTTATATCAGGAATTATAAACTGGCAGCCACCTTATGACCTTTACCTCATTAATGAAACAGTTTTTATAAGTATTGAACTGCCTGGGGTAAATATGAAGGATGTCGTCCTATATGTGGGACATGACCGTTTAATTATTTCTGGAACAAAAAAACCATTGCTTGTGAATGAAGAAATTGACCGTAATAATCTTGTTTTCCATACCCTTGAAATTTCTTATGGGAAATTTGTCCGAAGGATTGATTTTCCTATGCCCATTGAGCCAAGAAATGGTGTTTATAATATGGAGAATGGAGTTTTAACTATCAAATGGCCGGTTTTGAAAGAGCAGATCATACCCATTGAGGAGGTATAATTATGGAAGAGAAAGAAATTACTATCCCCGAGGAATTAGGTATAATTCCGATTAAAGGTGGGGTAATCTTTCCTGACCAGATTGTACCCTTGGTGATTCAAACACCAAAACTTGCTAAATTGATTGATGAGATATTGACCACCAACAAACTTGCATGTGCCCTTACCCAGCGAAATCCTGATATTGAAGAGCCTAAACCTGAAGAAGTTTACGAAATCGGCTGTGTGATACAGATAACCAAGATGCTTAGATTTCCTGATGGTACAATCAGATTGCTGGTAAAGGGATTGAGACGATTTAAGGTTCTTGAATTTGTGCAGGTTGAACCTTATTTAAAGGCAAAGATTCAACTTTATCCCGAGGGTCATAAGAAGACAGTATCTCTTGAGGCATTAATGCGCAATGTAGTCACAATGTTCCAGCAACTTGTATCACTGGCGCCATATCTTCCAGACGAACTCAGCGCAATTGTGCTTAATATTGATGCCCCGGACCGACTTGCCAATTTTGTCACGAGTTATACAAATCTTGACGCCAGTGAAAAACAACAACTTCTTGAAATTGTCGACCCCAAGGATCGATTTTTGAAGTTGATTCCTTTACTACAGAAGGAGATAAGTATCTTAGAATTAGGCGCCAAAATTCGTTCCCAGGTTAAAAGCGAATTTGACAAGGGCCAGAAGGAATTTTATCTGCGTGAACAATTGAAGGCAATTCAGAAAGAATTGGGTGAGAGTGATGAGCATACACGGGAGATTGAAGAGTTAAGAAAAAAAATTCAGGAAGCAAAAATGCCAGAACCCGTAGAAAAAGTTGCACTTAAGGAACTTGACCGACTTGCCAAAATGCCTCCCCAGGCCGCAGAATATACGGTTTCAAGAACATATTTAGATTGGTTGATTTCTCTGCCTTGGTCTGTGGCTACAGAAGATAATCATGATTTGATAAGGGCAAAGAAAATTTTAGATGAAGACCATTACGACTTGGAAAAGGTAAAGGAGCGTATTTTAGAATATCTTGCAGTGAAAAAATTAAAACCTGATTCAAAGGGAACAATCCTCTGTTTTATTGGACCACCAGGTGTGGGTAAGACTTCCTTAGGAAAGTCCATTGCACGAGCCTTGGGCAGAAAGTTTATAAGAATATCCCTGGGTGGAATAAGGGATGAGGCGGAGATTCGTGGACATCGGCGTACCTATATCGGTGCCTTACCAGGTAGAATAATCCAATCCATTAAGACCTGTGGTTCAAAGAACCCGGTTTTTATGCTTGATGAAATTGACAAGGTTGGAATTGATTTTCGTGGTGATCCATCCAGTGCCTTATTAGAAGTCCTAGACCCAGAACAGAATCACACTTTTCCTGACCATTATCTTGAGGTTCCTTTTGACCTTTCAAAGGTGATGTTTATTGCTACAGGTAATCTTATTGATCCAATAATTCCCGCATTGAAAGACCGAATGGAAATTATTGAACTGCCTGGCTATATTCTTGAAGAGAAACTTGAGATTGCCAAAAAATATCTTATCCCGCGTCAGATTGCAGAAAGTGGACTGAAACCCGAGAATATGCAATTTGACGAGAGTGCAATAAAGACAATAATAAATAATTATACAAAGGAAGCAGGGGTGAGAAATTTAGAAAGGGAGATTGGTTCAATCTGCCGGAAAGTGGCAAAGAGATTTGCTGAAGGTAAAAAGAAATCGGTACGAGTTGATATTAAAAATCTTGTAGAGTTTCTTGGACCACCCAAAATTTTTTCTGAGGTTGCGGCACGTAAAGGCGAAATCGGACTTGCCACAGGTCTTGCCTGGACTCCAACCGGTGGTGAAATCATATTTATTGAATCCATAAGGGTACGCGACAAAAAAGGACTTATTCTCACTGGTTTACTTGGTGATGTGATGAAAGAATCCTGTCAGGCAGCAGTATCATATTTAAAGACCAGGTTTGATAAATGGAGGATAAAAGAGAATCCTGATGAAGATGAATATGATTTACACATTCATATTCCTTCGGGTGCGATTCCCAAGGATGGTCCTTCGGCCGGGCTTGCGGTTATAATGTCTCTGGCTTCATTATTTCGCAGTCAGGCGATTGACCCAAAGATTGCCTTTACTGGTGAAATTACACTTACCGGCAGGATCTTACCTGTGGGTGGAATAAAAGAGAAGGTTATTGCGGCAAAACGTGCAGGTATTGATACAATATATCTGCCCGAAGAGAATAAAAAGGATTTACTTGAGATACCAGCCCATGTGAAAAAAGGGCTTGATTTCCATTTTGTAAAAAGAATCGACCTGACTTTAAACGCAATTTTTAAAAATACTGGGCGCAGTGTAAAAAAGACAAAATGATACTAATATTCTTTCTATTGTTTTCTATCAAATGGCAGGTTTCTTATGTGCCCATAAGCGATTCCACTTTCAATATGAACCTCTTAATAGAAATTCCTGTCCAGCATTTAAAATTTATTACTAATGATTCTATACATCTTGCAACATATGAGATTCAGGCACTGGTCTTTGATAAAAAAGGCAATCAGATTGCGGGTGATTACTGGTTCAGGAAAAGAGAAAAAGACAGTATAAATTTTTATGATTCATTAAATTTGATTATTCCTGGTTCGGCACGGAAATTTAATTTACGAATAGTTGATCTGCAGGGAACAGAGATTCTGAATGTTAACGAAAATATTAAACCAATAAATTTCCTCGCCAATATCCGTTCCCGGTTAATTAATGATTCACTAATCATAAGTTTTACAATAATAAATCCCAAGAATATTCAAGGGGAAATTAATGCCTACCTGTATGATATGAAACAGAGCAAAACATTGAAGCCTGGGACCTACGAAGACACTGTGCTTTTCCTTGTAGTACCGATTGCTAATGGTAAATATGAACTGAAATTTGTAATAACTGAAAAATCCCGACGTATTGATGCAGTCTCTACTTCCATTGAGATTAATCGACCATTTTACCTTGATGAAACAACCTGGCAGTTGAAGGTAAATCAACTTGAATACATCGCCACACCGAATGAACTTGCCCAATTAAAAAAGGCAACAGTAGAAAAAAGGGATTCGCTCTGGAAGGCATTCTGGCAACAGTATGACCCCACGCCTAATACTGAATATAATGAAAGAGAGATGGAATACTTTGAGCGGGTTGATTATGCCCAGGAGCATTTTTCATTCGGCGACAAAGGCTGGCGCAGTGACCGGGGGCGCATCTATATAAAATTCGGTCCACCCGATGAAATTCAATCTCGACCTTATGAACTTTCCACAAAACCTTATGAAATCTGGCTCTATTATCGCCTTAACTTGAAATTTATTTTTTATGACCGACACGGCTTTGGTGAGTATATCTTGATTAATCCTGCGGGAGAAGGGATATGAATTTAATATTATCATTAATCAATGCAATAAATTTTTATGTCCAGCCGGTTTTATACTACACGCCTTTAACAATACAGGATTCACTTGGTATTAAAGCAATAGTTGAACATATCTTCTTTCTTGAATTTAACTGCGCAATTCCCTACAATGAACTTTTTTATAAAAACATTGATGGGAAAATTTTTGCTGATTGCTGTCTGAATATTAAATTGGTAAATAAAGAACATACTGATTCACTCGCTGATTCGTTATATCATCAATTTACAATTCCTTCTTTCTCGCAGGCAGCAAAAGAAAGGACAACATTCTATCTTCAGTTTGGTAAGTATGTTTCAATCGGTGAGTATGATTATACAATCACCCTGTATTCAGAGGATAAAACCGGAATGGTCCAGGGAACAAGAAAGGTTACCGATGATGATTATCTGATGAGCGATATCTTGCTGGCAAAGGCAATTTTTCGTGATACGACCGGCAGTTATTTAACCAAAGGTAATCTAAAAATTATTCCCAATCCTTCCTTGATTTTTGAGGAAGGGACAGAGAATGTTTTTATTTATTATGAACTCTACAATATTAATCCAGATACTACAAATTTGATAATTTACTATATAATTACCGATACAACAGGGAAAATCATCAGAAAGATAACCAGAAATATGGAAAAAAAATTTTCCCGTCAGGCAGTTAATCTAGGCTTTAACATTGAAACATTTAAGCCCGATGATTATATTATCAAGGTGGCGGTTTATGATACATTATCGGGTAGGTCAATAGAAAAGTCAGTCGGTTTTAAGATAAAAAAGGCGAGAGAGAAGATTAGTATATCAGAAGATTTACCTTATTATGATGCCATTGAATATCTTGTTAGTTTTCAAGAGTATAAGCATTTTTTAACTCTCAAAGACGAAGGTAGGAAAATGTATTTGAAAAAGTTCTGGGAGAAACATAATTATTATGAAGTTTCCCAGCGCTATGAATATACCGATGGACATTTTCAGGAGGGTACCAAACCCGGTTCAAAAACGGACCGGGGTCGCGTATATATAAAATATGGTACTCCGGATGAAATTGAAAATAAACAGTTTGAGGAATCAAAACCCTATGAATACTGGCAATACTACAATGGGATAGAATTTATCTTTGTTGATGTCCGAGGAACCCAGGAATATACATTGGTCTGGACCAATGTCCGTGATGAGAAATCAAAACCGGCATTGTATTATTATTTACCTCTTTTTAAAAGACAGGAATTGGAAGAAAAAAAGGAGTAGTTATGGAAACAAGAGAACTTAAAGATCAATTAAACGAAACATTCAATGATAAATTATTACTTTTTTTTCAAACCATAGAAGATATAAAATCTCTGATGGCAAAAAATATGGAATGGTATGGTAAGATTTATGATGAGGTTCATTTATTGAGAACATTACTTGCAACATCAAATCTAACAAAAAAAGAGAATGTCGCGCTTTTTGTTGATTCCCAGAATCTATATTACTCGGCAAAGATGAGCTATGGTGCCAAGGTAAATTATGAGAAACTTTTGCGATTGATTACCGGTGAGAGAAATCTTGTTAAGGCTTACGCCTATATTGTTCAACCACCCGAAGGAGATGTGAAACCTTTTGCCACCAGCCTTGAACACATCGGATACATTGTTAAAATAAAGGATGTGCGCACCCGTGCTGATGGTTCAGCAAAGGCAAACTGGGATATGGGAATTGCCCTTGATATTCTGGGAATCATTGACTATGTTGATACGGTGATCCTTGCCTCAGGTGATGGTGATTTTGTCCCTCTTGTTGAATTCGTGCGGAACAAACATAAACGAGTAGAAATCTTCTCATTCCCCGAGAACACTGCCTATGATTTAAAAGAAAAGGCAGACCGATTTGAACCCCTTGACGATAGGGTAATTCTTTCATAGCCACAAACAAAAATAAATGATTGACTATCATATTCATACGAACCATTCAATTGATGCGGAAGGTAGTTTGAATGATTATACTCAAAGGGCAATGGCATTGGGTTTAAAAGAAATCTGCTTCACGAATCACTGTGAACTGGATAAAGCGAGAAATGATAATCTTATCCGGTTCAATGGCAATATTGTGCCATTAACCAGAGAGACCCTAATCAATCTGCAGAATGAGGTGATGGCATTAAAAGAATTATTCAGGAAAAAAGGTTTAAAGATTAGATTTGGCATTGAAGTTGGTTTTTTTGATGGGATTGAGGAGCGATTGAAAAATGTGATTGATGGTCTGACTCTGGACTATGTGCTTGCTGGCATTCACTGCCTTGACCATATCTGTATTGACAGTTCAAAAGAGTGCGAAACTTATTTTCAAAAAAATAATGCCCAAAAATTACTGGAAAATTATTTTAATATAATGGAACTGTTGATTCGTTCCCGGCTCTTTGATACCGTTGCCCATTTTGATGTATACAAAAAATATGGACTAAATTTTTATGGTGAAATGATAAAAGAATTTGACCGGGAAAGGGTATATTATCTTTTTAAACTAATGGCGGAATATGGTCTTGGTCTTGAGATAAATACCGCAGGCTTAAGAAGATATAATCAATTTTATCCCTCTGAGGATTTTATGAATCTAGCAAAACAGGCAGGTATTGAAATTATTACCATTGGCTCTGATTGCCATAAACTGGATGACTTAGGAAATGGAATATCACAGGCGGTTGACTACGCAAGGTTGCACAAATTTTTTAGGATTTACGGGTTTGAAAACCGCATGCGATTACCCCTTGACATTTGTTAAATTTTAGTTATAATAATTAACATAAAAAGGAAAGAGTGCCTATATACTTAAGTCTAAAAATAATTATTGACGATGAAGAGAAAATCGGTATATTTATTATTAGAAAATGAATAAAAAAAGAAAGGAGGTGCAAAGGGAAAAAATAAAAAAGGGTTGAAGAGTGATTGAATGTAAAAGGAGGTAAAATGACAGTAATTTTAATTATTGCCCTGCTGGGCAGTGTTGACCCATATCTGGTTTCTTACCAGAGCGGGATATTTACACCACCATATCTGCCGGAGTATGACTATATCTCTATTGCCGGCTATTATTTCAATCCCAGGGAAAAACTACCCGAGATTCCGGCAGAATTGACCGGCACATCAGACTATTATCTGATTCACCTAAAGGGGCCGGTCTATGATGAAATGAAACAGGCAATAGAATCCTATGGTGTCAAACTGATTCAATACATTCCATTCAACTGTTTTATTGCCAAGATGGATGCAAATAAAAAGGCAGTGATTGAGGATCTGGCTTTTGTCTACTGGGCAGGTAATTATGAACCAGCATATAAATTGAGCACCAACTTCAATACGATGAAAGATGAAAACCGGGTGCGCGTGCAATTGTTCTATAATGAAGATGAATATCTTGTCAGGAATAAATTGCAAAAACTGGGCTGTGAGATTCTTGAGTTTGCAGTTGACCAGTATGTCAAGATAATCACGGTAAGGACCGACCTTGGAAATCTGTCAAAGATTGCTCAGATACCTGAGGTAATGTATCTGGAACCCTGGGTTGAACCAGTTGCAGTTAATCAGGGTTCCCAATGGGTAACCCAGACCTGGAAACAGAAATATCGCCGAATATGGAACAAAGGGATTCATGGTGAAGGACAGGTTGTGAGCACTGCAGATACCGGGATTTTGACCTCTCATGATATGTTTAGAGACCCGGCAGTCAATATTGGAACCTGGGGTAACTATCCAACCCATCGGAAGATAATTGCCTATCTTTTGCCCACTGGTTCAGGAGCGGCATTTGGAGATGATGCTGGTGGTTCCTGGCATGGCACGCATACTGCGGGTACTATTTGTGGGGATGATTCTTATGTGTCAGGGAAAAGTCCCAATGATGGTATGCCGACAAAGGCAAAGATGTTCTTTATGGACATCGGTATGTCGGGCGGTAGTTTATCAATTCCTTCAACTGCAAGTAATCTTTATCAGCCACCTTATACTGGTAATGCTGGTGGTGCAGCAAGGGCCCAATCCCATTCCTGGGGCTATACGAGTGACTACACGTATAATTCTTATTCCAGTCAGACTGACCAGTTTATGTGGAATAATCGTGACTTTATGATTCTGTATGCCGCAGGTAATAACGGTCCAGGCTCTGGCACAGTATGCGCTCCAGGTACAGCCAAAGACATCATCACTGCGGGTTCGTGCGAACCGGCAATGAGTGCGAGGACTATTTCTAGTTTCTCAAGTCGTGGTCCGCTAAATGATACAAGATTGAAACCAACCGTGGTCGCGCCGGGTGGGTCGTTTATATGGTCTTCTGCGGGTTCTTATAATAATAGTTATCTTGGGATGGCAGGGACGAGTATGGCAACGCCTTGCCTCGGTGGTAATTCCGCACTTGTCAGACAATACTTTGCCAAAGGGTTTTATCCAACCGGCGATTCTGTCGTCGGAAATCAATGGTCATTCATTCCCGCAGCAGTAGTCAAGGCAGTCATCATCAATTCCGCTTCAAATGATATTGTTGGTACTTCTGTGCCTGAAGACACTGCAGGCTGGGGCAGGGTCTGTCTTGATGATGCGCTATATTTCAGTGGTGATGTGCGCCAACTTGCAGTGTATCAAGATTCGGTCTCCACGGGTCAGTATGATGAGTTCGTGGTTTCAGTCAATAACCAGTCTGAGCCATTAAAGATCGCGGTTGTCTGGACCGATTACTGGGGTTCTGCTGGAGCAAATCCTGCAATCGTCAATAATCTTGATTTACGGGTAACAAGTCCGACCGCAACCGTGTATCTTGGTAATGTCTATAGTGGTGGTCAGTCAGCACCTGGCGGAACTGCGGACAGCCGAAATGTTGAGGAGTGCGTGCGGCGTAATGTGCCCGAGATGGGCAACTGGACAATTCGCGTCACTGGCACAAGCGTGCCATCAGGTTCAAGACAACCCTATGCAGTAGTTGTAAGTGGTGGTCTTGGTCCAACCACGAGCCCGGTCTTGCACATTATTGGCCAGCGAATTTATGACCCGCCACCAGCAAACTTCAATGGCAGGTGTGACCAGGGAGAGACCGTCTATCTTACTGATACCCTTAAGAATCTCTCAGGCCTCGCGGTTAACAGCTGTGTGGGTGTGCTCCGTGAGTCAAGTCCATATATTACCTTGATTGATTCTAATGGCACATTTGGCAATATTCCGATTGGTGGCACTGCACACAATGGTGCTGACCAGTTCAGTTTCTCCATTTCTGCATCAACGCCTGCCGGAACCTGGATACCATTTATGCTCCATCTTACTGGTACTGGTGGCTATACCCAGGATATCACATTTGACCTTGAGGTTGGACAGAGTGAATCCTTTATCATCTGGGGGCCGAAAGTGGTCGGGATAGCACCCGGTGATACTCACTTCCTGTACGGGGTGGGTTATAACCCGAATAATGACCGGGTCTATGTGTGTAATGCCTACGAAACAAAAATTTACTACTACACTTCTGATAGTTTTGCTACTTATCAAGGCTACATTACTGCGCCTGATACATTTGCCAGTGATATAAAATACTGTGCATATGACAACACATTCTGGGTTGCCGCAGATTGGTCACAGGCATATCCGAACGGCCACCGGGTATTTAAGATCAATACCAGTGGCACAGTGTTGCGACAATTTCAGAATCCAGTTCCTGAATATCCAACAGGGCTTGCCTGGCTTGCACCACAACGGTTATTATACCTTGCGGAAAGAAGGAATAGTCTTCCGCCAAGTCGGGTCTATCGCTCCGACACCCTGGGCACTTCCACATTTAATTTTAATGTGCCGGCAGGTGATAGTCTTGGTGCCAGGGGTATGGCAATTGACCCCTATGGTCAGGATACCACACTTTTGCTTGTCTACACCCATTTTGGTGGTGGGTCCGCATCCCTGATTGCAATCAGGCTTTATGAATTGCGCCGTAGTGACGGTGCGATTCTTAATCAGCTTGAAATCCCGGGCTGGAATGTGCGGGGTGTTGAATATGACCCAAGGGATGGCAATTACTGGCTCAGCATTGCCCAGAATCCTGGACATGCACTGGTAAAAGTACTTGGTTTCCACGGAATTCCAGGGGTCGGCATCAATGAATCTGGAATGCCCACGCCGATGGAAAAGATAACCCTTTCACCAGGTATGCCCACACCATTTACCAGGTGTGTTAAATTTACATATTCAGTACCGATGAGAATGAGTGTGAAATTGAACCTCTATGATATTACGGGTCGTCTTGTAAAGACATTTGTCAATGGTGAAGTTGAACCAGGGATACAAACAGTTATCTGGAATGGTATCGCGAATGATAAGAAATCCTGTGCCAGCGGTGTATATTTCTGCTATCTTGAGACTGAGCAGGGTTCACTCGTAAGAAAACTCGTATTGACAAGATAAGAGATTAAAATAGGGTGGAGGTTCTGATTATGAGACCAAAACCTCCACCCTATGGATAATATTTTAACGCTAAACCAATCTGGGAAAAATTGAAACATAGAAGTTAGCCTGCAATACAAGGAGACAGAATGTTTTCACTCAGTAAATTCTGCAGTATTTTATTTATATTGGTGACAACCAGCTCGCCATTTATTCTGAATATTCCTGTAGAAAATCTAAGATACTCAATTGAAGATTTCCAGGGATTCAAAAGAATTGTTATTGCAAATGGAATAATCCCAGATACTCCTGGTGCACCAGAAATACCGATATTTATTTATACATTCTCTTTACCCCAGAATCAAAAAATCAAAGAAATCAGGGTTACAAGTGAACAATGGCAACAGATTCCTGGTGATTTTAACCTTTACCCAGTGCAAGAGAGAGCGGTGATAGGTCAGTTTATAGAATTTGTTGAACCTGATTCAACAATCTATTATACACCAGATTATTATCCGCAGAATATTATCTGTAATTTCCATTCAGGAAATTTAAGGGGATACAGGATTGGTCAGATTTCGCTTTCGCCTTTTAGATATAACCCAGTTTTAAAAAGACTTGAAGTTTTAAAATATTTAAATGTAGATATAGTGACCAAATACTGCGAAACTGGTATAACTCCAATACGGCAAACGGCTCTTTCAAGGTCGGTCTTTAATAAATTTTTTAATTCCCTTACTGGCAAATTACCGGTATTTGAACCGGATTATTATATTGAAGAAAATCCCGAAGATTTAACACCGACTGAATTACCCTCTCTTTTAGGTCCGCCAGTTGACCTTGTAATAATCAGTACTGAACAAACCTTTTCTGCTTATGAAGAATTTGCCCGTCTTAAAAAGTTTTTAGGTTTTAATACTGTTATTAAAACCATGACCTGGATTAAACAACACTATCAGGGTGTTGATGATGCAGAGAAGATAAGGAATTTTCTCAAGGATGCAGTGAAAAAATGGGGTGTTAGTTTTGTTTTATTGGGCAATGATGTGCCGGATATTCCCACGCGGTGGGTCTGGATTGAATATGTGATGGGCAATTATCCTGCCCATATTACCACAGATTTATACTTTTCAGACCTTGATGGCAACTGGAATCTTGATGGTGATGACCGTTTTGGGGAGGTTCCTGATTCAATTGACCTTTATCCAGATGTTCTCGTAGGCAGGATACCCGCACATAATCCTGAGGAAGTTGAAGGTTATTTAAGCAAAAATTACTCTTATATTTTTGACTATAATATTCCACCAAATGGAAGGATTCCTTATTACCGAAAGTCCCTGTTTGCATGTAGCATGTTCATAAGTGAGAATGATTCTTATTACATGGCAAATCGCTTAAGCCATCATTTACCTATTACATTTGCAAAAAATTTTTTGTATGAACAGCCCAAGCAGAACTTTATAGATGCTGTTTATGATGGCTTTAATTTAATTACCTTTCTTGCCCACGGTGATGTAAATCTTATGCGGATAAGAACATATCCGCGCGAAAATGTTACAAACTTCACCTATGATTCGTTAACTAATACAGTGTATCCATTGATGGTGGTCATTACCTGTTATGCGGGGCCATTTCAGGAGGATTGTCTGGGTGAACACTGGGTGATGAATCCCCGGGGTGGCGGCATTGGTTTTATAGGACCAACCAGTTCCAGTGTCGCTCAGGATCAAGAAATATATATAAACTATCTTTTTGATGCCCTGTTCAGCAATACCCTTGCGGGTGGCCTTGCGTGGTCAAAAATTCCCCTTGTTTCTCAGTCTCAGTTTGATACCTGGACCCGCGTGTTCCAGTTTTCCCTCAATCTCTTAGGCGACCCGACATTAAATATGTGGCGTACCACACCCCATATTGTTGACTCTGTAGTATTGAATAAAGACACGCTTCACCTCGGCCAGGATACTGTCATAATCAATACCTTTCCATATCTGGATACATTTTTTGTCATCTTCAATAAAGAAAATGAATTGTTTATAAAAGATACCGGTTTTGCAGGAATGTCATACACGACCCTCAAAATCAAGTCTGCTGGATTTGTAAAATATACAATCCTGGACAAAGATTGTATACCCTGTATTGATTCTATCTATGTGCAACCTTCAGCACCGTATATTGTTTATCGCGATTATCAGATAGTTGATTCTCTGGGTAATGGAAATGGTATTGCAAATCCGGATGAGATTATAGAATTGTATCTTGGTTTAATCAATAATGGAAGTCAGTCTACGGATTCCTGTAAACTAACAATTTCAACTTCGGATAGTTTTATTACAATCCTTATGGATACTACATCTTATGGAATAATTCTGCCTGGTGAAATCAAAGAAAATTTAACGCCATTGAGATTGAAAATCAGTCCAAAAATCCCTGAGGACTATGGGTTTAAGCTATTTATGGATATTGGTTATAGCTCAATAAATTATGATACCTGCCAGATTATTGCTGAATCTCCAATTCTTTCGCTTTTTACCCAGCAGTTCAGAACAGTCGGTAACCTCTATAAAGTTTTACCCTTAATCGAAAATCAGGGGCATTGCGTGGCGGATTCTGTCTATGCAAAAATCCAGTCCTATACAGATACAATTACCGTTTTAGATAGCATAATCTATTTTCCTTCAGTCCAACCCAATGAAATTATGCCTGCCCAGGATTCATTTGCCCTGCAGTTAAATTATTCAGGGTCTGTGTGCTACAAGTTTTCCTTGTATTATCTTAATTTGAAAGTTCAAGAACAGAAGGTTGTATTAAATACACCTCCAATGCCCGACTCATTATGGACATTTGGTAAACCAAATTCAATTAATTTGAATTGGAAACCAGTTTATGGGACCCGGGGCTACAGGATTTACCGTTCTACAAATCCATCAGGAACTTTTGAGTTTATCAAGAATCCATTATTACCGGTGGCTTATTTTGAAGATTTAAATGTTCAGCAAAATACTGATTATTATTATTGCCTCACCGCAGTTGATCCCTCAATGAATGAGGGATTGCCTTCAGACACAATTCATGCGCGAACAAATCCACTGGTTGTCCAGGGTTGGCCCAGGACTGTTTATGGCTATCTCTTTTCCTCTCCAAATTTCGGTGACCTTGACCCATCCTATCCTGGACTTGAGATTACAGTTTGTGGTAAAAACGGAAGTGTCTATGTGTGGCATTATGATGGCACGCCTATGGTAAATAATCCTGATGGAATAATCTTTCAGACCAATTACGAAATATGGTCATCACCTGCGGTTGGTGATGTTAATAATGATAATACACTTGAGATATGTTTTGGGACACGGAAGCCTGATAGTAATTTTTATGTGCTAACTAAATATGATACAAGCTGGGTACCTTTACCAGGCTGGCCCAAATCTCTGTCTGGTGGTATCCTTTGTTCGCCTGCCCTTGCGGATATTGATGACGACGGTAACTTAGAGATTTTTGTCATTACGGAAAATGGGTCGTTTTATGCATTCCATCATAATGGCGATGGGCTATATTCACCAGATGGTTTATTGAAGAATTTATATGGCTGGCATGGAGGTTCACCCGCAATCGGTGATATAGATGATGATGGTAATTTAGAGATTGTTGCCTGCGGAGGTTCTAATTCAGATTCTATATTTGTCTGGGACCGCTATGGAAATTATCTCGAGCCATTTCCAGTTGCTGTGGCAAGAAAAATGTCTTATTCTCCGGTTCTTGGTGATGTAATAGGTAATGGCAATCTTGAAATCTGTTTCTATACGGATTCTACAGATATGGTCAATGTAATTGATGCCTATGGTAATATCCTCGGGCAGATTTATATTCCATCATTGGGTGATGTTGAGGCATATCCAGTTATTGCAAATGTTATTGGAAACGAAAGACCGGAAATCATCTGCGGCAGTAATCAGGGAATGCAATTTTTATCGGTCTTTGATTCCCTGGGCAATATGATCCCGGGATTTCCAGTGACAATAGGCCACGATTATAAAGTGCCGATTGTTACTGATGTGGACGGAGATAGTTTAATGGATATCATCTGTGGTACTGCAGATTGGAATCTCTATGCATTCCATAATAATGGGATGCTTATGAGTGGATTTCCCATCCATTTTGGTATCAGGATTGAACAATCTCCCGCAGTATATGATATTGACAATGATGGAAGCCTTGAATTAATGGTGGGCGCAGATGATTTTAAGTTCTGGGTATTTAATCTCAATTCAAAAATCTATGACTGGCCCAAATTCCGCTACGACCCATACAATTCGGGTTGTTATAGATCACGATACTGGCCTGGGATTAAGGAACATATTTTCCAAAATAATAATTCTGAATTTTATTTTGGGACATTACCAAATCCATTCAAGAATCGCCTTGTGATTAAATTCCAAATTCCAATAACTAAATCCCAATCTGCCTCAGGCGGACCAACCAATTCCGAAATTCGCAATTCGCAATCCGAAATTTCATTAAAAATCTATGATGCTGTTGGCAGACAGGTTAGACAATGGGACGATGAGACTATGAGACAATCAGACTGTGTTGTCTGGGATGGCACAGACAATGCTGGTCGCAGGGTTCCTGCAGGGGTTTACTTTGTGCAGTTTGAGGTTGGCGACTATAAGAAGACAGACAAAGCAGTTTTGTTAAGATGAAGTTAGGAGGTTGGGAATATAGGAATTTAGGATATTTTTCTGGTTTTCTTAACTTTTTAAGTTCAATTTGTTAATGTCTTGGCGATTGACTTAAACCTTGACATTGGAGATTACTTGGTTATTATTATTACATAAAGAAAGGAGGTGCTGGGAGAAAAGAAAAAAATGGTGAAAAAGAGACCCGGTAAAACCGAGTCAAAAGAAAGGAGTAGAGATGAAAAAAATTTTGCTAATCTTAATAATGATAACCTTTGCCCTGGGTGCAAATAAAACAACGCCCCAGCGGCAAACAATACCGGTGTCGCCGGTAAAACTTGAATTCCCTAAAGAGAATGTGGAACAGAATATAAACCGTAGTGATATTATTCCTACATTCACCAGCCAGGCAAAATTGCAATTTATTCCTGTAACCTATGGTGATGCAACGAAGATTGTTTTCTCCAATGGAATCTCATTTGACACAAGACTACTTGGTAAAAATGGTGAACCTGAGTTACCTGCTGAATTGAAGACCCAGTATCGTGATGATGAGGCAGGATACTATATTGTGCAATTCTCAGGGCCAATCTATGGACCGGAAAAAAACTGGCTTGAGTCCCAGGGTATAAAGATCCACTTCTACATTCCTAATTATGGCTTTGTGGTTTCGGTAAAGGGACAGGCACAAAAGAATGCAATTCTTTCCAATCCTTCAATAAACTGGATGGGTGCTTATCAACCTGCTTATAAGCTCTCTTCAATATTTGACCGAACAGGTGACGAAAATACGACAACAATCCTTTTGTTCCTGGATGCGGATATCTCTTCTGTTCTTAATGAGGTAAAAGGTATTACAAAACGCATTGAATTTACCATCTCGGATAATGGTATAAATAAAATAATTCAGGGGGTAATAAATAAAAAAGACCTAAATGCACTTGCCCAGATTAAGGGAATCTACTGGATTGAACCTTATATAAGGCCGGTTATAAATAATAACTATGTTCAGTGCATTGTTCAATCAGGTACAACGACTACGCGTAGTATCTGGGCACATGGGATTGTGGGTGAAGGAGAAATCACCCATACATCTGATACCGGAATCAATTGTAACCATTATGCCCATCGTTCAGGCAGTAGTGCAATAACGACCTGGGGTGATTATCCAACCCATAATGCAATTATTGCCTATAAAATGGGCGGACCTCCAGACAAGGTCGTTTTTGGCGATGGTGGTATTTATCACGGAACGCACACTGCGGGTACAGTTACTGGAGATGATACAACCCTCGGCACAAGCGCCTATGATGGTGTTGCAAAAAGGGCGCGTCACTATTTCACTGATGTTGGAGGAAACGGTGATACACTCTGGATAGCTGGTGATTTGAACGACCTGTATATACTGCCATATACAGGCAATAGCGCAGGAAATGCCCATGTCTCATCCAATTCCTGGGGTTCTCCAATATCAGCCGGTGTAAATGGTAATTATACTGCCTACTCACTAAATGTCGACCAGTTTATGTGGGGACACAAGGATTTTCTCATTTGCTTTTCCAATGGAAATGACGGTAGCGGTTCAAATACTGTAGAACCGCCGGCAACAGCAAAAGACTGTGCCTCAATTGGTGCTACTGACAATAGTTCAGGTTACACAAGTTTAGCCGGTTATTCAAGCAGGGGACCAACCGATGATGGTCGTATTAAGCCAACAGTCTGCACACCAGGCGGTAATTCTTATTATGTCTATTCATCCACAAGTGGCACTAGTACCTATGGCGCAATGACAGGGACAAGTATGGCTTCTCCTGGCGCCTGCGGTGCGGCGGCACTGGCACGTCAGTATTTAAGAGAAGGCTGGTATCCTTCAGGTAAAAAGGTTGCGGGCAATACCTGGTCCTATATCAGTGCTGCAATGCTCAAGGCAATCTTAATTAACTGTTCCGACCCGAATGTGGGTTCTTATACGGTTCCGGATAATAACATTGGCTGGGGTCGGGTCGATCTTGATACAACCCTTTATTTTGCTGGTGAGGCGCGTAAGACCTTACTCCTTGATGACACTATTGGCGTGCTTACTGGTGAAAGAAAAGAATACCACTTTAGTGTGCCTTCAGGTGCAGCAAACCTGAAGATTGCCGTGGTCTGGACTGACTATCCGGGTAATCCTGCAGTGACCAAGCAAATTGTGAATGACCTTGACTTATATTGCCAGATTGGTGCAACATATTATCGGGGTAATCAGTATTCTGGTGGCCAATCAGTGGCAAATCCATCAGGCAGGGATTCGCTCAATGTTGAGGAATGCGCTCGGTTAAATTCTCCAACCGTAGGTGACTGGCTTGTGCGGATTGAGGGTCGTAATGTGCCTTATGGACCACAGCCATTTGCCTTGGTGATTACCTATAATGCAGGAACCGTTGCCGGCGTTGTTTCAACTGACAAACCGGCGTATCGGGCAAATGACTTTATTGTTGATACAGTAAGGGTAAGGGTGGAAGACCCGAATTATGGTGCGGTTGGTGTACGTGATACAGTTCGGGTGGTGCTCTCGGGTAAATATATTGAAGCCCAGCCTGAGACATTAAAGTGTGTGGAACTTGCTGAGAGTTCCTATGTGTTCAAGGGTGAAATTCCGCTGCTGTTCCGTGGCGCAACCCATAATGATAGCAGGCTTTCAGTGTGCCAGGGTGATACAATATATGTTTCTTATACTGATAACAGCCCTTCATATACCTCCACGACCTGGGCTGCAGTTGATGCCTGGTACTTTCAGATTTCCAATGTCCATTGCGAGAATATTGATGCTACTACAGTTGATGCCTGCTGGACAACGAACGAAGGTGCGAACACAAAGGTCTATTATGGAACAAATCCGAGCAATTTGAATCTGGTTGCTTCAGCAGATACCCCTTATGTCCTATCCCATCGCCTCAAGATTACTGGACTAAACCAGACTACCATTTACTACTATGATGTTGAGGCGAAAGACTTCCGTGGCAATACAGTGCGTGATAATAATGGTGGTCTGCACTATACATTCAAAACAAGGGCAACCGCAGGTGTTGACATTCTGGTTCTTCTCTGCGATGGTAATAGCGATGCAACGCCTACGGGCGAACCACTTCCTCAATTGAGAGAGCGTTTCCGTAAGGCAATTGAACGAGGTGGCTGGAACTATAACTACTGGGAAACATCAGATAACTACGGATACACCCCAAGTCGTGAGGTAATGAAGAATTACAAGGCAGTCTTTTCAGTCTACGAAGATGAATATCCACCATTCATACCGGTTCAGCAGGAGACAATCAGGAGATACGAAGAACTTGGTGGCAGGATTGCCTTTGGTTCACACGATTGCTTGTGGCATGCCTGGCAGAATAGTTCGAATAAATCCTATGATACACTCTGGTGTAAAAACTATATGCAGACAAGATTCAAATACGATGGAACAGTTACTGGCACTTATAATATCTATGGTGTAAGTGGTGACCCAATCAGCGGTCCCTATTCCAGCACGCCTGTGAGTTATGTCCCTCATCGCACTGGTGCAGCTTATGACTCACTTGATGTAGTCGCCACTCCGCCAAATGCCTGGGACCCGGGTGGAACATCCAATCCTATCTGGCGCTGGAATTCGTCAAGTGGTGGTCGTATTGGTGCCAGGTGGGAATCAGGTAGTAATCATGGAACAGTTGGTAATGGCATCTGGGGCGGATACAGGACAAGGACAATATATAATGGATTCTCTGTAACCCAGATGGATACGACAAAACTTCCTGATATTCTGAACAACCACTTTATCTGGCTCATTGGCCATGACCATCCAGATGTGACAGTCTCTTCACCGGTTGGTGGGAATACGTATAATTCAAGTCCTATCACCATCGCCTGGACCGCAACTGCCTATGGTGGCGCGGCAATTGATACAACCTGGATTGAATACTCACCTGATGTGGGTCAAACCTGGTATCTGATTGTCTCAGGTACAGGAGTGACTTCACCATATTCCTGGAATGTAAGCACCTTACAGAATGGCACTAAGTATCGTGTGCGTGTTACTGTGAATGACAAAAATGTCTATCCATCAATGAAGGGTTTTGCTGAGGTCAGCGATTTCCGTATAAATATTGCAGGCAATGATGATTTAGGTCCAAAGGTTATACCCAACTCTATTGTTGTCGCAAACAATCCAAAGTTTGTGACGGCGACCGATACTCTGTTAGCATTTACTGCGGTAGTAAGTGATTCAGAAACTGGTTTGAGTACTATTGGTGCGGCAAGTTACATTGCCAAAAGTCCAAGTGGCAATTCCAGCGGTGAACAGCCAATGCAGGTTACAGATGGTGCCTGGGATGAGATAGTAGAGGATGTGAATGCTTCAGTCAGACTTATTTATACACCTGCTACAGTACGCGTCTGTTCCTTGTTTGTTCGTGGTCGTGATAATGCGACATTTAAGGCACAAAACTGGGGTGCCTGGTATTACCGGACATTTACCTTGATTGATGGCGATATCCGCCCACTCGAGGGCATTGGTGAAGCAAATACGGGCGTTCCTCTGAATTATAGTCTATCAAGTCCTATGCCCAATCCGACAAAGGGAACTGTGAAAATCAGCTATGCTGTGCCTCATACTGCTAAAGTGAGTTTGAAAATATTTAACTGTCTTGGTCAGGTTGTGCGCACGATTATTGATGGTGAACAGAAACCTGGTTTCTATACTGTAATCTGGGATGGTAAAGATGATACGGGCCGCAAACTTGCATCAGGTATCTACTTCTATCAATTTACTACGGATAAATTCAACGATACAAAAAAGGCGATTCTGCTGAAATAATAATCAGCCTGGAGCGAGTAGAGGGTAGAGAAAAAATTGCTACCCTCTACTCGCAAATCTCTGGAGTGCAAAGGCTTGTTGTGGCAGGGTAGCCTAAAAGATTAGAAAAATATTTATGAAGGTAAAGAAAAAAGTTGTATTTTTATTTTCCCTTTTTATAATTTTTGCCCTTGGCAATGCAGGAACAAGCATTATTAGGGTAGAAATTGTTGGGAAAGACAGATTTGAATCGCTCTTTGAACGAGACTTAAATATTATAAAAAAACTGGATAACTGTACCTTAATAATTGCTGATGATTCAGAAATTTCAAGAATATCAGATTTCAGATATAAGATTCTTCAAAAGGATGCAGAAGAGGGAAAATATTATCTTGTTTACCAATTTAATACGCCAGTGAACCTCAAAGAATTTGGTGAGGTACTAACAGTAGACAACAATGTTTCCCTTATTAAAATAGAAAATAATGGACTCTTGCGATTGACCAGAGAACCAGTTGAAATTGTGCGCCTTTCGTTCAAACCAATCCTTAGAACATCTGTAAATATTTATCCTGTAGTACGCGCCAATCCGATTATCCAGGAGATTGTGGACAATGTAAATCCTGATTCTGTGCTCAGCTTTGTGCGGAGATTGCAGAACTTTCGCACACGGTATTCTACCCACGACTCCTGCCTTGCAGCAGCAAACTGGATTAGAAATAAATTTATTGAATATGGTTGCGATTCAGTTTATTTTCAGTATCATACTTCTGGGCATGCGCCAAATGTCATTGGCATTAAGTGGGGAGTTTTGTATCCTGATATTTACGCAGTTATTGATGGTCATTTTGATGCAACTTCTAATCAGGCACCCAATATTGCACCGGGTGCAGATGATAATGCCAGTGGTACAGTTGCTGGGTTAGAAGCGGCAAGGGTAATGAAAGATTATTTATTTGAATATTCAGCAAGATTCATTGCCTTCAGTGGTGAAGAGTTTGGACTTTATGGCAGTGAGTATTATGCAAACAATGCAAGGGCTAATGGCGATAGCATTCTCGGTGTCCTTAATGGTGATATGATTGGCTATACTGATGTCGCACCAGAAAATTGTGATGTTCTGACCAACAGTACTAATGTGCCGTTTGCAGACTTCTTTGTTGCCTGTGCTGATACTTATACCAATTTACTTACGTTTAAACAAACTGTATCATCAATCCCATCTGATATTCAACCTTTTTATGACAATGGTTATCATGGATTGTGCAATATTGAAGATTACTGGCCCACAAATCCCCATTACCACAGGACAAGTGATACTATCGGCGCGGGTTATAACGACAATGCATTTGCTACTGAGGTTATAAAAGCAGAAATTGCTGCATTATCCGTATTGATAAGACCTTATGGTGTTTCTGGTATGCCCGCTGTCCCCACGATAATTAACCCTTTTAATTTTGCCCGATTGCCTGTGCTACAACCTACCCTATCATTTACTTCAACTGACCCACAGGACGATAATATTCAATATCGGGTTTTGTGGGATGAGGACCCGAATTTTGCAAGTCCGGATAGTGCCACAACAACCACATATCCAAGTGGTTCAATTGTAAATTTTATCTTTCCATCGCCATTACCAAATAGTACAACTTACTGGTGGAAGGTAAAGTGCACAGATCCGGGTGGAACCGGTCTGTGGACTCAATATACAGAAAAACTTTCATTTACAATCGGTACGAGTTTACCCCAGAATACCTGTTCCTGGTACCAAACAACTGGTGCGCAATTTGACTATGATATTTTTAATGGCACACAGGTTCAGGGCGACAGTGTGGTTTTATTGCCTTCAGGGCAAACTATAATTGATACACTGTTATTTGAAAATTTTGAATCAGGAATGCCCGGAGACTGGACAATAGTAAATAGTAACAATGATAATTATTACTGGACAACTGGAACGACAGGTGATTTAGGAAGTTATACACCGCCAAGTTATGGCACAAGATATGCGTATTATTCTGATGATGATGCGGGAGGTAGTGCACCCCAGAGTGTGGAAGAGGGATTGATTTCGCCAAAGATTTATGTTGGTGGTATAACGAGTGGTCTGGAATTGGTTTATGGCTACGGTTATCGGGATTATTCATCTTATGATTATTATCGGGTGAGGATGCGTCGGTTTGTTGGTGGTTCCTGGACCAATTGGGTTCAATTGCGTGAATATAATGCAAGTAGTTCGGGAACCGAGACGCTTAGTTTAAATACCTATCTACCCTGTGATTCAATTCAGTTTGAATGGTATTATACTGAAACTGCAGCCACGTGGGGATGGGCTTGCGCAGTTGATAATGTTCTTTTGCGGTATAGTTATCAGTTGGCTAATTATGGAGAACTTAGGGGTACCCCTGTGCTCTATCACGATTTGTCCACGACCTATCCAAGGAATAAGTGGGGTGATGTGGTCTGGCACAAGGCAACTGCCAGTGACTCCATTGGCATTCAGGTTGAATACTACAATGGTTCAACCTATCAGTTAATTCCTAATTCGGTTTTACCGGGAAATTCAACAGGATTCTTCACCACGCTTACAATAGATACAGTAAAATTGACCAATGTTGATACGGTTACATACAATATCCTACGGTTAAAAGGCTTGTTTTATCGGATAACAAAGTCACCGGATACTCCTGCTTTACTTGATTGGGAAATTGGCAATCTTTCAAGTTATGTCGGCTTTGCTGATGCTGGGTCTAGTGTAATTAGTCCATTCTTTGAGGTCTATCCGAATCCGTTTCGGAATCGCCTTATGATTAAATTCACAATTCACAATCCGCAATCCGAAATTTTATTAATGATCTATGATGTTGCAGGCAGATTAGTCAGACAATGGGACTATGAGACTATGAGACAATCAGACTGTGTTGTCTGGGATGGTACAGACAACGTTGGTCGAAGACTGCCTTCGGGTATCTATTTTGTGCGGTTGGAAGCGGGTAAATATAAGAAGATAGAGAAAGCAATTCTTCTTCAGTAAGAGGAAATAGGTAGTAACAATGTCCGCGTCGCTAATCGTCATTTTGTGATGGATTACAATTGTGAGGGTGTAAAGATGAAAAAGGCTTCTTGAATTTAAATTTTTTAATTCTTGCTTTCCACATTTTGTTTCTTGCTTTTCTCCATGCCCAGACCCCGGAGTGGGTATATCAGTATATCCACCTGAGTTCCTCTGACGAACGGCCTGAAGCAATTGTGGTAGATAATCTCGGGGATACTTACACAACTGGTGTTTTAAGTTCCGATGATACAACCGGCGGGCATATAACAGGGATTGCTATAATAAAATTAAATAATCTTGGTGACGAAAAATGGATTTACTTCAACGACACATTAGGTAGGTTAACTGAGGGGTATGATATTGCACTCAAAAACAATAGAGCTTATGCAACTGGCTATACAGGACCTTCACCAAGTAATTATCCAATATTTATTGTTTTATGTGTTGACACCTCGGGCCAAAGGCAATGGGTATATAGAGATTCAATAGCAATTAGGGGGCATGCAATTGGAGTATCTACCTCACATAAGATTTATGCTGCCGGCATTACATTTAATTATGATATGATATGTATAAAGTTAGATTCCCTGGGTAATGAAAAGCGGCGTTATGTTTATGACGGACCGGCAGGTAGTTATGATGAAGCGTCAAGTATTGCAATTGACAAAAATGAAAACATCTATGTTGGTGGATATTCAACGGGCATTGGCACAGCTGAAGATTTCACCGTGATTAAACTTGACTCAGCGGGCAATGAACGGTGGGTTTATCGTTATGATGGTCCAGCGAGTTATCGGGATGAAATTAAAGCGATTGATCTTGATACCATGGGCAATATATACATGGCTGGATGGTCCTGGGGTGTTGTGGGCGAATGGGATTTTTGTGTGGTTAAAATTGATTCTTCTGGACAGGAACAGTGGGTATATCGGTATGATGGCACTGCGCATCTTTGGGATTGGGCAGATGATCTCACGATTGATGATTCTGGGAATGTTTATGTTTGTGGTCGTTCTTGTGTGGATGTGGACACAATTCCTTTATTCACAGTGATAAAGGTAGATTCAGATGGTAATGAGCGCTGGCGATATTTCAACCAAGGTCCTCTTGGAATGGGTGGGTATGCGCGGAATATTGTATGTGATGATTTAGGGGGTATTTATGTGAGTGGCGATCTTGATGGTTATTTAGCTGTGGTGAAGTTAAGTAATAGCGGTAATGAAGAATGGCTTTATAAAGATCCATATGCCTTAGTTGCTCGTGATATTGTTGCTGATGTTACAAATAATATTTATGTTACTGGGCAGAGGAGGGTGAGTCAATGGGATGATGACATAGTGGTGATGAAGTTTGCGGCTCAGTCAGGTGGCGCAAAGGAGGTGATGTATAATGAAACAATAAAAAGAAATTACAGTCCCACAATTTTTAAGCAAGGTATAGATTTCTTATCACAAGAAAATTGCGGTCTAAAGAGCTATGATGTAACCGGCAGGAAGGTTGCAAATCAGAACCTTCAACATGATAAAAAGGAATATATCAAACTTCAACCTGGTGTTTATTTTCTAAGGGTTGAAAAAGGAAAGAATCAAGTAACAAAAAAAATAATCATCCTGTAACAAAGGGAGGATAAAAATGAAGGTAATCCTATCTTTGCTTCTCTTAGGAATAACAATATTGCACCGCCGGGTATATCACTCCACCACTGCAGACGGTGCTGGATACGTTGTCGCCTGGCAACATGACCTGGGTAAGCGTGCATCTGGCAGAAAAACCGAATTTAGCAAGGTTTTCACAAAAAGCCTTTGCTGAGAAGATTGCACACCTGAAAGAATTCTCCCAAAGAACCCAGCGACCGTTGATTGACTATGCAAATTCGTTCGGCAACCTTGTTGAAAAAGTAAGATCATTCTGGGTATAATGGTCTAATAGAAAAGGTGGTATGATGTCAAGAAAATTTATCATTATCATAATACCAATCATTATCTTTGCTCAGTGGCAGATACAGATTGTAGATACGCATGGCGGCGCTGGTGCGTCACTATCCTTGGATTCACAAGGCAATCCTTATATTAGTTACGGAGATCCAGATAGTAGTTTTCTTAAATGTGCCCAATTCAGCAATTCTAACTGGAATATCATGATCGTAGATTCGCTCATCGTGAGGTATGGTTGGCCTATAGCTTCATTGTGCCTTGATAAAAATAATATACCTCTTATTGCTTATTATTATGAAGATAATGAGGATTTAAGAGTGGCTTTTTGGTATAATTCAACATGGGGCATTACGACTGTTGACAGTTCGGGGAGAACCGGATTTTCTCCTTCAATAATTACCGATACTGCTGGCACTCTACACATTAGTTATTTCACAAGAGATTTTTACGATCTAAGATATTCTTATGGCGATACAAGCGGGTGGGCGATCGATGTAATTGATACGGCAAATATTAGATGTTCATTGTCTTCTTTGGACTTGGACATTAGTAGTAATCCTCATATAACATATATACAACTATTAGGTAATTCTCAAGGTTGTGTTAAATATGCTAAAAAGCAAGGGGGAACATGGTATACAGCATCATTTGACAGTAATGAAACGCCATTGCCCGGTGCGATAGCTACGGATTCCTTATCTCATCCGCATATCGTCTATTCGGTCATGCATTCGATTGTTAAGTATAGTCATTGGAATGGCTCAGAATGGATAATTGAAGAAGTTGATAGTGTCCCGCGTCAAGTTACTTGTGTCGATATTGCTTTAGATGGTAATGGTATCCCACATATTGTTTATAGCATAGATGAAATGGGTATCTGGTATGCCTATAAAACACCCGGCGGTTCATGGCAGAAAGAACAGGTCATTAATGGTATCTTTGGTCAGGTCTCGCTGGCATTGGATAGGAC
>Ga0172366_10000226_pt1 | contig 37256 bp, 37 predicted proteins | sample LakKivSesite69cm_FD_114533 | JGI IMG/M metagenome (GOLD analysis project Ga0172366, IMG submission 114533) | Sediment microbial communities from Lake Kivu, Rwanda - Sediment site 69cm | ecosystem: Environmental > Aquatic > Freshwater > Lake > Sediment | place: Rwanda: Western Province, Lake...
ATCCTCGTCGATGGCGTCCCCAGGATCGGGGTGCTTGCCAGGACCCTGACCGAGCGCGTCTCGTATCCCGCGGGCCGTGCGTTCCTCTTCTCGGTCTCGGCGGTCGCCGGGGGCGTCGTGGACTTCTACGGGAGCCTGCTCTCCGCGTTCAGGAGGCCCAGGGAGTTCGTCGACCTCTCGGGCGGCCCGGTCTACATGGCCGAGGCCCTGGGACAGCAGGCCGAGTTCGGCCTGAGCAGGCTGCTGGAGGCCGTGGCGGCGATCTCGATAGCGATAATGTGCTTCAACCTCCTGCCCGTGCCACTGCTGGACGGGGGCCAGGCGCTCTTCATCCTCATAGAGGGCATCAGGGGGAGGCCGCTGTCGGGGAAGGGGCTTCAGGTGGCCCAGCAGGCCGGGCTGCTTGTCATCCTCCTGCTGTTCGCGCTCATAATGTGGAAGGACCTGTCGCGACTCTTCCTGCGGGCCCGGTAGCGGCGGAGTCGGGGACCCGTCCTGGAGGTTCCTCCGCAGGGGCCTCGATCTTCCCGGCCGACTCCGCGAGGCACGCATAGAAGTAGGCATACAGGGCCGGATCCGGATCGCAGACGCGCATCAGGGCGGCCACCGAGTCCGAGTCCGGGCCCGTGGCGGCGAGGCTGCCGGACAGTACCATGGCGGGCGCGAGGATGCCGGCCTGCCGCTTCAGGAATTCCCGGGTCCGGCCGGGTATCTCCGGTCGCCTGTTCCCGCAGGAAGCCGCCAGGGGCAGGAGGGCAGCCGCGACCACTGCCGGCGCACGCAAGGGCGTTCTCCTTTTCCTCATGAGCGACTCGCAGTATAGTCCCCGACACGCCTCGCGAACAGGCTTGCTCTGGAGGTTCCATGAGGACTGCGCTGCTCCTCGCCGCCGCTCTCGCATCGGTGTGCATGGCGACCGACTTCGGCAGGAACAAGGTCCAGACGGAGAATCCCGACTGGTGGGAGGTCTCCACGACGAGGTACACGATCTACTTCCAGGTCGGTTCCGAGGCCGCGGCGGAAACGCTTGCAGTGATAGCCGACAACGAGCTCCAGTCTCTCTCCGAGCGGTTCGGGTACATGCCGGACACGCCCGTCCCGATAGTCCTCTACATCTCCCCGGGCCGCTTCAGCCAGACCGATATAACGACCGAGGAGCTGACCGACGCCGTCGGAGGGCTCACTGAGTATTTCAAGGGCCGGGTCGTCATCCCGTTCACGGGCGACTGGTCCGAGTTCAGGCATGTCGTGGACCACGAGCTGAACCACGCCTTCATGTTCAACATGCTCTACCACCACTCCCTGCAGTCGGTGCTCCTCTCAAGCACGCCTCTCTGGACGATCGAGGGGCTAGCCGAGTACACCTCCGCGGGGTGGGACCCGGCTTCGGAGGCCGAGTTCCGCGACATGGTGATCGGAGGCCAGACGGTCTCGGTCAGGGAGCTCTCCAACCGCAGCGACTACCTGGTCTACAGAGAGGGCCAGGCCATCTACCACTTCATGGTGGAGCGCTACGGCGAGGAACGCTTCCGCCAGTTCGTCAGGCACCTCGCCGGCAGGGGCGTCCTGGACGATGCGATGAAGGCAGCCTTCGACATGTCCGTCGACCAGTTCGACGAGAAGTTCCAGGAGTGGGCGAGGGAGACCTACTGGGCGGAGCTGGCCACTAGGGAGAACCCCGACGACGTGGGCACCCCGATCACGAGGAACGGCAGGTCGATATGCCAGGCCGGCTGCGTCGTCTCGAGGGATGCCGACCGCATAGCGGGAGTCGAGCAGTGGCACGGCGGGTATGCGGTCGTGATCCGCTCCACCGTGACGGGTGACGTCGTGCGGAGGTGCATGAACACGGGCGGCATCTCCGAGACCGGCCTCTCTCCCCTGTACCGCATCTGTGCCTTCTCGCCGGGAGGGGACAGCCTTGCGGTGGCCTGGCACTCGATAGAGACCGACAGGATGTCGATCTGCGGCCCCGGCGGCCGGACGGACCTGCCGGTCGAGTTCGACCTCATCAGGGACCCCGCCTGGTCGCCGGACGGAGACAGCATAGCCTTCGTGGCTCTCCAGGACGGGCAGGCCGACATCTACTGCTACTGCCCCGGGACGGGATCGGTCTCGAGGCTGACCGACACCGCCGGGGGCGAGAGGGACCTCAGCTGGGGAGAAGCCGGGCTGGTGGCCTCCGAGGAGACCAAGGAAGGCTGGTCGGCCGTCCTGGTGAAGGACGGGTTCCTCAGACAGATATGCTCGGGCCCCGATCTCCGGTATCCCGCAATGACCGACTCCGGCCTAGTGTACCTCGACAACCGCACCGGGGCCCAGGACCTCTTCCTCGTCGGCCGGGACGGCGGCCTCAGGAGGCTCACCAGGCTCTACAGGTCGATCGACTCTCCATCCTGGGCGGACTCCGCGGGGGTCATGACCTTCCAGTCCAGCACGTGGAGCGGCTGCGCCATCTTCCTGGCCTACGGCATGCTCACGAGGCCGTCCATCAGCGACTCCGTGCCGACCGCGGTCGTCGCTTCGCCGGTTCCCCAGGAGCAGGAGACGACGACCGTCGCGAGGAGCTTCAGGATAGCCCCCTACTCGTCCCGGCTGTCCACCGACTACGTCACTGCTCTCGCGGCCTACGACTCGTACCTAGGCCTCGCGGGCTACACTCGATTCGCCTTCAGCGACGTGCTGGCGCACCAGCAGCTCTACGTCGACGGCGACTTCTCGGGCAGCGTGACCGACGCCGACGCGGCGATCTACTACTGGTGGCTGCCGGAGCGCATCGACTACGGCGTCGCGGCCTACCGCGAGAGCAACAGGTACCTGTTCCTCTTCGCCGACGGGCACGAGGAGGGAGTCAGGGACGTCAACGTGGGGGCCGCCGGGTCCATCTCCTATCCATTCGGCCCCTCCACGCGGATACAGGGGGACGTGGGCTACAGGCACATCACGAGGAAGGGCTACTGGAACTCCGATGCGGACTTCTCCGCCAACGTCCTCTCGGCCGTCGTGGGGCTCGTCGTCGACACCGCCCTCTGGGACTGGGTCGGCCCGCGCGTCGGCAACAGGTTCTCCGTCAGGGGCGAGTACGCTCCTTCCTGGGGCACCCTCTCCGGGTACAGCACGATATCGGCGGATCTGAGGCACTATGTCTGGGTCTCCAGGAATGTCACCCTGGCCCTGCGGGCGGCCGGGGCGTCGAGCTGGGGCGAGAACCCCCAGAGGTTCTTCGTCGGAGGGGCGGTCCCGCACAGGGAGCTGCTCGGCGAGGCCGAAGGCATCGAGGATCTGCTGGGCTTCTACGGGAACTACGGCGACATGCTCCGCGGCAGCCCCTACTCGAGCCTGGGCGGGAGGAACTACGCCGTCTCGACGGCAGAGCTGAGGGTGCCGTTCGTACGGATGCTCGCCCTCGATGCGCCCATTCCCATGACGCTCTCGAACATCAGGGGCGTGATGTTCGTCGACGCGGGAACGGCGTTCGACGATCCCTCCAGCTTCAGGGGAGCAACGGACTCCGGAGGGTTCCATCTCGCCGACATCGGGATGGGCATCGGCTTCGGCTTCCGCGCCAACCTGGGCATCCTCCTCCTGCGGGAGGACACCGCCTGGGCGACGGATCTGGGCGGGATAGCGAGGAAGCCCCGCCACTACGTCACGCTCGGTGCCAGCTTCTAGAACGGCCAGTGGAACATCGGGACATGCCGGGCGATAGACCCGGGGAGGAGAGCCGGGCGGCAGTGGGGATAGTGCCCGGGGAAGGTGAGTGTGCCTGCAAATGAAAGCGTTCCTTGCGCTGCTCCTGCTCCTGTCGGCCGTTCCCGCCTTCTGCTGGGTGTGCCCGGCCTGCGGCACCGCGAACCCGGGCCAGATCTGCACTCGCTGCTCCCTCCCGGAGGTTCCGCCCGGGATGGTCTACATCCCCGCGTCCACCGTGGTCCTGGACGGAGACACAATCCAGGTCGAGCCACTCTTCGTCGACTCCGACTTCTCGACCTACCGCCAGGTCCTGCCCTGGATGAACTCCACGATCACGACGCTCCAGAAGCTCGCGGAGGTCGTGACCGGGCAGTACGACTCCAATCTGCAGTTCCTCCGTTACACGCCCTTCACGGGCAGCTCCGACGGAAGCGGGCTCACGGTGCCTTCCGGGTGCTTCGACCTCCCGGTCTGCTCGTTCACGAGGATCGGCGCGACCGAGTACCTCCTGTCCACCGGCAAGAGGCTCCCGACCGCAGCCGAGCTGGCGGCCGCGGAACAGGCGGGGCTCGTGAGGCGGGTCGACGTGTACGACTTGATGGCCACGTATTCGACCATCCTCGAGTCCACGATGGGAGAGATGCTCGGCAGGCTTGCGGGACAGGCGATGTTCGCAGGCTACAGCACTGCCGACGAGAGAGTCCTGTGGGAGTGGACATCCGACTCCCCGGCCGGCCGGGCGGCCGTCGAGGGGCCCTGTGCGACGATCTACAGACCTTCCGGCAGGGGAGTGGCAGGTGTCGACTGCGGATACTTCAACGTGACCTTCAGGGGTGCGGTCACGCTCCCCTCGACGCTGGCATCCGACTGAGAGGAGACCGGACATGAGGAGAATCCTGTCTGCAGCACTTGTTCTTGCAGCCGCCATCGCCTGTTCCTGTGGCAGGACCGTGACCCGCACAAGCCCCGGGACGGTCACCGACCTCAGCGGCTGGTGGAACGACACCGACGCCCGCATGGTCGCCGACTCGATGGTGACGATGTGCCTCGACGGCCGCTGGCTCAGGGAGGCTTCGACGGGCACGAGGGGCGAGACACCCTCGATCGTCGTGGGCTCCGTGATCAACCGCAGTACCGAGCACATAAGCACGGACGTCTTCATGAACGAGATCGAGAGCCGGTTCATCGAGAGCGGACGCGTCACCGTCGTCGCCGGCAGGTCGGAGCGGGGCGAGGTCCGCGACGAGAGGCGGGACCAGCAGATCTTCGCATCGCCGGAGACTGCGGCCGAGTTCGGCCGCGAGGTCGGCGCCGACTACGTGATGATGGGCAGCATAGACTCGATCATCGACGAGTCGGGCGACACCCGTGCCGTGTACTATCAGATAAGCCTCGAGCTCGTCGACGTCGAGACGGTCGAGAAGGTCTGGATGGACAACCTGGAGATAAAGAAGATCATCGAGTGGTGAGACCGCTCCAGGCCGTTCCTCTGCTTCTGCTCGTCGTTTCCTGCGCCGTCCAGTACAGTAGGACGATGGACCCGGTGCGCTCCGCGCTCGCATCGGGAAGCGACGCCATCTCCCAGCTCGACAGGGTCTTCCCGGACAGCACAGGGGGGGACAGGCTCCTGTTCCTCCTGGAGAAGGGGAACCTCCTCCGGCTCGCAGGCAGATATCAGGATGCCATCCGCCTGCTCCTCGAGGCCGACAGGCTGAGCGACCTCCAGAGGGGCGTGGAAGTCGGCCAGGAGGCCGCGGCCCTCCTCACGAGCGATCTCGCCCGGGAGTATCGAGGGGCCGACTACGAGAAGGTCCTGATAAACTACTGCCTGGCTGTCTGCTATGCCGCAGAGGGCAGCATGGAGGATGCGCTGGTCGAGTGCCGCAGGGTGAACGAGAAGCTCAAGGTCTTCAACGACGAGTACGACCAGGACAATCGATACGAGGACGATGCCTTCGTCCGGTACTTCATGGGCGTCCTCTACGAGGCCTCGGGCGACATGGACGATGCGCTCGTGGCCTACCGCAATGCTCTCAGGGTCTACGAGGACGACTACGCGGGGATGTACGGCCTGGGCGTTCCCGAGAGGCTTCAGGCCGACATCCTCCGGATCACTGCACTCCCGGGTTTCGAGAGCCTGCATGAGGAGTTCTCCGCGAGATGGCCCTCGGTTTCCTGGGAGGGCTCCGGCGCCGGCCCTGGACGCGGAGAGGTCGTCGTGATACTCGAGGAGGGGCTGATCCCTCCACGCTACGAGAGATCGGTGCAGGGCTACACGGACGACAGGGTCTTCAGGATCGCGGTCCCCGCGATACTCGACAGGGTCCGCCCGCCGTCGTCCGTCCGGATCTCCTGCGGCGGTTCGTCGGCCCGGGGCTTCCTCGCGGAGGACGTGGCTTCGATAGCCGCGAAGAACCTCGAGGACCAGGCCGGACGCGACCTTGCGCGAGCCATCGCGCGCGCGGTGGTCAAGGCCGCGGCCGCCGGAGCCGCGGAGGAAGCTGTCGAAAACTTGACAGGAGACGAGCATGGGTGCTGGTCGGAGGGGACCGGCTTCGCGGTCAGCCTCTTCGGCGCCGCCACCGAGCATGCGGACCTCCGCTCATGGCTTACACTGCCGGCCCGGATATATGTGGCCCGGCTGGCACTCCCGCCGGGCGAAAGACGGGTGGCCGTCGACCTGGACGGGAGGACGGTCGTCGAGAGGTCCCTGGAGATCCGGGAGGACGAGATCCGACTCCTCTTCGCAAGCGTGCCCGGCTCGAAGTGACTCCCCGAGAGCTGGCTTCCAGGATAGACCACACGCTTCTCAGGCCCGAAGCCCCGAGAGCCGGGATCGAGGGGCTCTGCGCGGAGGCACGGGAGCACGGATTTGCCTCGGCCTGCCTGAATCCATGCTGGGTCAGGCTCGCGGCGGGCATTCTGGCCGGGAGCGGGACGGGTGTCTGCTCCGTCGTGGGCTTCCCTCTCGGGGCCACGAGGTCCAAGGCCCACGAGGCAGGTCTGGCCGTCGCGGACGGGGCTTCCGAGATAGACATGGTGATCGCGCTCGGACTGCTGAAGAGCGGCGACTGGGGCGGGGTCTCGGCCGACATCTCCGAAGTCGTGCGGGCCGCCGCCGGCCGCCCCGTCAAGGTCGTTCTCGAGACCTGTCTGCTGACCCGCCGGGAGAAGCTCGACTCCCTGGAGGCATGCGTGGACTCCGGAGCGTCCTTCGCGAAGACCTCGACAGGCTTCTCGACGGGCGGAGCCACCGTCGAGGACGTGCGGCTCCTCCACGAGGCCGCGGCCGGCAGGATCCTGGTCAAGGCCTCCGGAGGCATAGCGGACCTGGACGCGGCCTTTCGGCTGATCGAGGCCGGCGCGTCCAGGCTCGGATCGAGCCGGAGCGTGGCGATAATGAGGGAGATGATGGAGCGGGCGGCCAGTGGGGTCTTCTAGCCGCCCGCTATCGACCTGGTCCGGGGGGTGTCGCCGCTCCTACGGTGGAGGGCCTGCCTGGGAGGGGTCAGGCCGGCCAGGGTACGAGGAGAAGCGCCGGAACCAGAACGCAAGCGAATCCCAGTATCATCCAGCTGCGGAGGTCCGGGGCCATTGCAGCCCCCATGCGGTTTCTCATGCCGGATGCTCCAGGGTTTCGTCTCATGCCACAGATTAAAGCAAACTCCTTGCCAGAACAGATGCCGGAGAGAACGGGCCTGAATCCGAGCCAGCTTGAAGCCGTCGAATACCAGGACGGGCACCTGCTCGTCCTCGCCGGGGCCGGCAGCGGCAAGACCCGCGTGCTGACCTGCAAGATAGCCCATCTCGTCCATACCGGCGCAGTCGAGCCCAGACGCGTGCTTGCCGTCACGTTCACCAACAAGGCCGCCGGGGAGATGGCCGAGCGAGTTCGCAACATGCTGTCCGAGAGGGCATTGCGTGTAAGGATGGGCACCTTCCACTCCGTATGCGCATGGATCCTCCGGCGCGAAGCGGCCGCAGGGGGCTGGCCGGAGAACTACTCCATATACGACAGTGATGACTCGAGGGCCTTGATCAGGAAGCTGTTGCGAGCTTCGTCCCTCGACGGGAGATGCTCCCCTTCCGGGGCCCAGTCGTGGATCTCCAAGTGCAAGAACATGCTCATCGCCGCCGAGGATGCCGCCCGCACGGCCTCGACTCCGTTCGAGAAGTCCCTCGCGGACGTGTACGCCTCGTACCAGGCCGGGCTCGAGGCGAACGGCGCATTCGACTTTGACGATTTGTTGACAAGAACGCTTCTTCTCCTCCGTCAGAATATTGACATAGGCAGGCGATACTCCTCCATGTACAGATGGATACTCGTGGACGAGTACCAGGACACTAATCTCGTCCAGAGGGAGCTCCTGCTGGCGCTGACCGGCCCCGGCACCCTGGTGTGCGCCGTCGGCGACGACGACCAGTCCATCTACGGGTGGAGGGGTGCGCGGATCGAGAACATCCTCGGATTCGAGTCCGACTTCCCGGGTGCCCGGATCATCAGGCTCGAGCAGAACTACCGCTCGACGGAGCCGATCCTGGAGGCTGCGTCCGCGCTGGTCGCCCACAACGTGGGACGGCACGGGAAGACCCTCTGGACGGCCGAGAAGGGCGGCGAGGCCCTGGTCCGCAGGGCGCTGAGGAACCCTTCGGACGAGGCCGCCTGGGTGCTCGGGGAGGCTTCCAGGCTGAGGCACGAGTTCGAGGTGCCGTACAGGTCCATGGCCGTCCTGTACAGGACCAATGCGCAGTCGAGGGAGTTCGAGACGGCCGCCCTCCAGGCCGGCATCCCGTACCAGATCGTGGGCTCGATCAGGTTCTACGAGCGCGAGGAGATCAAGGATCTCGTCGCCTGGCTGCGCGCACTCGCGAATCCGCTGGACCGGATGAGCCTGGAGAGGGTCCTGAACAAGCCTCCGCGCGGGATCGGAGACAGGAGCCGCGACCTCCTCTTCCGCCACATCGAGGCGACGGGCCTCGGGATGTTCGACGCACTGGCGTCGGCCGAGAGGATCGAGGGCATGCCCGGCAAGGCCGCCTCCTCCATGCGGGACCTGGGCTCGCTCCTCTCGTCCGCTTCGAAGGAGGCCGCCTCGGGAAGCCCTGCGGCGGAGGTCCTGGACAGGATCGTCGCCGGCCTGAACCTGCTGGGTCAGTACGCGGGGGGCGATCCCGAGTCCGAGGCCCGCCTGGAGAACGTGGACGAGTTCAGGAAGACGGCCTACGAGTACGACGCCGCGAACCCGGGCGGGGGGCTTGCGGGGTTCCTGGGATCGATAAGCCTCCTCACCTCAGGTGACGAGTACGACCCCGGAACCGACAGGCTGCCCCTCATGACGCTCCACTGCGCCAAGGGCCTCGAGTTCGAGGCGGTTTTCGTGGCCGGGGTCGAGGAGGGCCTCCTGCCGTTCGTCAGGCAGGGCGACAACGTCCCGTCGGACATCGAGGAGGAGCGCAGGCTCCTCTATGTGGGGATGACCCGCGCCCGGAGGAGGCTCTTCCTGACATGGTGCAGCGGCCGGGAGCGCCCGGGATCGAGGATCTTCGGAGCCTCAAGGTTCCTCTCCGAGATAGGCGAGTGCGCCGCTTCGAGGCCCGCGGGCCCGGCGGAGGAGCCGCGACCGCTGACCGCCGCATATCGCAGGGGGAATGTGGTGCACCATCCCAGGTACGGGCGTGGGCTCGTCCTGGCGGCGGTCAGGCGAGGCACGGAGTGGCAGCTCACGGTCGATTTCGGGCTGGACGAGCCCAAGGTCCTCCTGACAGGCTATGTTCCGATCCCGGTCGTCAGCGAGAAGGCCTCTCCGGGGGAGTTCTTCGACTAGGACGGCCATGCGGGGGGAGGGCGCTCTGGATCTCCTGGGACTGTCGCTGCTCGTGAGGCGGGACATCCTCGAGAGCATCGCCAGGGCCGGCTCGGGCCATCCCGGGGGATCGCTGTCATGCGTCGAGATACTCGTCCAGCTCTATTTCCGGACGATGAGGATCAGCCCCTCGGAGCCCCTGCGGGACGACAGGGACAGGTTCGTGCTCTCGAAGGGGCACGCGTGTCCGGCCCTCTACTCGGTGCTGGCGAGGCGCGGCTACTTCGACCCTGCCGAGCTCTCCACGCTCCGACAGCCGGGTTCGAGGCTGCAGGGTCATCCCGACTTCCACAGGCTGCCCGGTCTCGACTGCTCGACGGGAAGCCTCGGACAGGGCTTCTGCGCTTCCACAGGGCTTGCGGAAGGCCTGTCGCTTCGCGGCTCCCCGGCACGGGTCTTCTGTCTCCTGGGCGACGGGGAGCTTCAGGAGGGGTGCGTCTGGGAGTCCGCGGCCGCGGCTTCGCATCACGGGCTGTCGAACATCACCGCGGTAGTGGACTGCAACGGCCTCCAGCTGGATGGAACTGTGTCGGACATCAAGGGGATGGAGCCCCTCTGGATGAAGTGGCAGTCGTTCGGGTGGCACGCCCTCTCCGCCGACGGCCACGACTTCGGCGCCCTGGAGCGGGCCTTCGCCGAATCGGCCGCCTCCGGGCGCCCGTCGGTGATCCTGGCGAAGACGGTGAAGGGGAAGGGCATCTCCTTCATGGAAGGTGTCGCCGACTGGCACGGGCGCTGCCCGTCGCGGGAGGAGCTGGGGGCCGCCCTGCGCGAGCTGGAGGGAGGCTCCGGTTGAGCGCCCTGCGGGCCACCAGGGAGGGCTGGATCGACGGGGTCGTCAAGGCCGCCGAGGCGGATGAACGGATCGTCCTGCTCGATGCAGACGTCTCCCGCTCGGTCGGTTCCGGCGCATTCGCCTCCAGGTTCCCTCGCCGCCACGTCAACTGCGGCATCAGCGAACAGGACATGATCTCGCGGGCGGCGGGCCTGGCGCTTGCCGGCTTCGTTCCTTTCGTCGAGAGCTATGCCGTGTTCGTGACCGGGCGCTCCTGGGAGCAGATCAGGACTTCGGTCTGCCACATGCGCCTCGGCGTCAAGATAGGCGGGGCCCATGCCGGGCTGAGCGCGGGACCGGACGGTGCGACGCATCAGGCCCTGGAGGACATCGCGCTCATGCGGGTCCTCCCGGGGATGACGGTGCTCGTTCCCTGTGACGCCCCCCAGGCGGAGGCATGCGCGATTCTCGCCGCGGAAACGCCGGGCCCGGTCTACGTGAGGTTCGGCAGGAACCCCGTCCCCGTACTCCACTCCGGAGATGTCCCGCCGGTGGCGAGGGGAGGGTGCGAGATCCTCGAGGAAGGCCCGGACGCACTGCTGATAGGCGCGGGAGTCATGGTGGGCGCCTGCCTGGAAGCCAGGTCCCTCCTGCTGGAGAGAGGCGTCCGCGCCTCCGTCCTCAACGCGTATTCCGTGAAGCCGCTCTGTGAGGATGCGATAGTCGGGCTGGCGCGGCCTGCCTCCCGCGTTGTGGTCGCCTGCGACTGCCAGAAGGCGGGAGGGCTCTACGGGGCCGTAGCCGAGCTGCTGGCGGAGAGGTGCCCCGCCAGGGTCTCGGCGGTCTGCGTCGAGGACCGGTTCGGGACGAGCGGAGACCCCGGGCTCCTTCTGGAGAGTTACGGACTCACCGCCAGGCGTATATTCGAGGCTGTTGTCGATCCGGCAGAACCCCGGGCGTGCCGGCCCGGCCTGCCGGAGTGACCGGGAGGCAGGCAGTTGACAGTGTTCCTGAACAGGTGACAAGGAGGCTGACATGGCGAGGATCCTCGTCTGCGATCCGATAGCCGCAGAGGCCGTGGAGGCCTTGCGAAGGGAAGGCCACGAAGTCGTCGAGAAACCCGGCATGACGCCGGAGCAGCTCCTCGAGACAGTCCCGGGTTTCACGGCCATCGTGGTCCGCAGTGCAACCAAGGTCACCAGGCCGGTCCTGGAGAAGGCGGCCGGGACCCTGAAGCTGGTGGTCAGGGGCGGAGTCGGCATGGACAACATCGACGCCGCAGCAGCGAAGGAGTTCGGGGTCGATGTCATGAACACCCCCGGAGCCAGCTCGATCGCAGTCGCCGAGCTGGCGATGGCCCACCTGCTCGCCTGCTGCAGGTTCATCACCCGGGCCGACCGCACCTGCAAGGAAGGCAAGTGGGAGAAGAAGGCCTTCAGCAAGGGCCGTGAGCTCTGGAACTCCACCCTGGGCCTGGTCGGCTTCGGGCGCATCGCCAGGGAAGTTGCGAAGCGGGCGCTCGCATTCGACATGAAGGTCGTCTACTACGATCCGTTCGTCGAGGGGACCTCCGACCTTCCAGTCAGGAAGGTGGACCTCGAGAGCCTCTGCAGGACATCCGACTTCATCAGCCTCCACATCCCGTTCTCGGCCGAGACGAAGCACCTCCTGGGTGAGCAGCAGTTCGGGATGATGAAGCAGGGCACCGTCATAGTGAACTGCGCCCGCGGAGGAGTCGTGAACGAGCCGGCCCTCCTCGAAGCGATCAAGTCGGGGAAGGTGTTTGCGGCGGGACTCGACGTGTTCGAGCAGGAGCCCCCGTCCGGTTCCGAGCTCGTCGCGTCCGATCAGGTCGTAGCCACTCCGCACATAGGCGCCGGGACGGAAGGCGCCACCGCGCGGGTGGGCGGAGAGGTCGTCAAGATAGTCTCGGAGTACTTCAGGAAATAACCAGCTTCCGCGAAAGGCGGGTCCATGCGTAGAACTTCGCATTTCCTGCCAGTGGCCCTGGCCGCCCTCCTATGCGCGGCCTCGGCCGGTGCGCAGGTGACGACGAGTCCGGGCGCGCCGGCGGTCGACTCCCTGGCCCCGTCACCGGGACCGGTCGCCGCGGTACCCGGCAGCGCCGCGGCTCCCGCGGCGCTGCCGGAGGTGAGGCCGGCACAGGTGCTCTCTGTGACGGACTTCCCGAACGATGCCGGAGACCACCTCCAGGTGGCCTTCCAGCCCTCGCCGGACAGCTCGCTCGTGCTCGCGTACCAGCTGGAGCGCCGGACGCCCGGTGCCACGGACGGAAGCGAGGACTGGGCCGTCGTCGCCATCCTGGCCGCAGGCGAGGCGACCTCGGTCGTGGATGGCTACGATCCCGACTACCCGGTCCAGCCGGGTGTCCACTACGACTACAGGGTGGATGTGATGACAGTCGACGGCGGACACCTCGAGGGGCCCTCCTTCGAGTCCGCGGTCGTCGCCCGGGGCGAGTGGTACAACACGGACAAGACCAGGGTCCTCGTTGCCTGCTCGATCTTCATGGCGCTGATCTTCTACTACTTCTCCAGGGCCAGGAGGGGCGCCAGCCTCTACCTCCGTCCGATAGCAGGCATCGACGCCATCGACGAGGCCATAGGCAGGGCCACCGAGATGGGCAAGCCGATACTCTACGTGCCGGGCCTCTCGGATATCTCCGACGTCGCGACCATCGCGAGCCTGACCATCCTCGGACGGGTGGCGCGCAAGGTCGCCGAGTACCAGACGCCCCTGATGGTCCCCAACAGGGACCCCATCGTCTATACAGTCGCGGAGGAGTCGGTGAAGCAGGCCTACCTCGAGGCAGGCCGCCCCGACACCTATGACCCGAACTCGGTCTTCTTCGTGACGGACAGCCAGTTCGCCTACGTGGCGGCCGTCAACGGCCTCATGACTCGCGAGAAGCCTGCCACGAACTTCTACCTCGGGATGTTCTGGGCCGAGTCGCTCCTTCTCGCCGAGACGGGCAGCCTCTCCGGCGCGATCCAGATCGCGGGGACCGACGCCATCACCCAGCTCCCGTTCTTCATCACCACCTGCGACTACACCCTCATAGGCGAGGAGCTCTACGCGGCGAGCGCATACCTGGGCCGCGAGCCCAAGCAGGTGGGGGCCGTGAAGGGGCAGGATGCGTGCAAAGGGCTGGTAATGTTCTTGTTCACCGCCGGGATAGTCCTCTCCATAGCCGACCTGATACTGGGGACCGTGGGCGACCCCTCGAGATCTCTAATCATGAAGCTCGCGAACCTGGTGACGGTCGGAGCACTGGAATGATCACAGGAAGGGAGGACCCGCAGTGAAGAGAACCGTTCCCCTGATGATCACGATGGTGGGCGGCCTCGTCCTGATCATCCAGTACTTCATCCCCCATCAGGTCTCCGTCTCGGTCTTCAACTACTACACCTCGTGGGCCCCCATAGTCTCTGGCTTCGCGCTGATCCTGGGAGTCGGCAGCATCACGAGGCTCCACTACCACAAGATCAGGATACGCGACAGGAACTGGCCCTACAGCCTGGCAACGCTGATCCCCATGTACCTGATGCCGGTCTTCGCCCTCCTCCTGCCCCCCTCGATCTGGGGCGGCAACCAGGCACCCGGGCTCTTCGACTTCATGTACACGCGCATCCAGGTACCCATACAGTCGACGATGTTCAGCATGCTGGCCTTCTACATAGCCAGTGCGGCCTTCCGGGCCTTCCGGGCCAAGTCGGCCCTCGCGACCCTCCTGCTGATCGCGGCTGTCATAGTGATGCTCGGACAGGTGCCCATCGGGGACCTCGCGGGCCGCTGGCTCCCCAACCTGGGCCAGTGGATCCTCCGCTACCCGAACCTCGCCGCCAAGCGCGCCATCGAGCTGGGAGTGGGCTTCGGCGTGCTGGCCACATGCCTCAAGATCATCTTCGGCGTCGAGCGCGGCTGGCTCGGCGGGGCCGGGGAGTAGGTGAGCGCCATGAACTTCTGGATGAAGATGCTGAACATCGACAGGCGCTGGATATTCCTCGCCATAGCCGTGGTGGTCATAGTGCCCTTCTTCGCCAGGATGGGCCTTCCGCTGATCCCCAACCGCGAAGTGCGGAGCATCTACGACTGCATCGACAGCCTGGGGCCGCGGAACGCACTGATGATCGGGTGGGACTTCGACCCCAGCACGGATGCGGAGAACCAGCCCATGGGGATCGCCCTGCTCAGGCATGCGTTCGCCCGGCATGTCCCCGTCTTCATGACGGCATACCTGCCGTTGGGGCAGGGACTCGCCAACATGGCGCTCGAGCAGGTCAGTGACACTACCGTGGCAGGCAACTTCGTGATCGTCCCTTGGGACGCATGGGAGCCGTTCAGGGCCCAGGGCGCCGAGGGGAGGGACTCCCTGGAAGCCGCATGGATCGCCGCAGGGCACAGGCTGCCGGAGGGTTCCAGGGGCTGGGTCTTCGAGGGCGTCGACCTGGCCTTCCTGGGCTACCAGCCGCTGTTCTACCTGGTGATACTGGGCATGGGCAACTCGATAGCGAGCCAGTTCCCCAGCGACGCCAACGGCAACCCGGTGGCCGAGATGCCCATCATCCAGGCCCACAAGAATCTCAGACAGGTGGACCTGGCTGTCACACTGGCCGGCTCGAGCGCCTGCGTGACCTGGATCGTGTACGGCACTGCGAAGGTGGGCCTGAGGGTGGCCTTCGGAGTCACCGCCGTCATGGCCACGGACTACTATCCCTACATCCAGTCGGGCCAGATCATCGGCATGATGGGCGGGCTCCGCGGAGCCGCTGACTACGAGGTCCTGGAGACCCAGGGCGGCTACACGAGCAGCACGGGCAGAGCGTACCGGGGGATGGACGTGCAATCCCTTGCCCACCTGGCCATCATCCTCATGGTCGTCCTGGGCAACATCGCGTACTTCGCGAGCGGCATGCGCAAGAAGACGGCCCTGAAGGCGGGGAGGTAGGCCGATGTACGACCTGATCGGCATATGGGTTGCGGCCATTCTCACGCTGGCCATCTACTCGTTCCTGTACAAGGAGAACCCGTTGTACCGCCTGGCGGAGCACCTGGTGGTGGGGACTTCGCTTGGTTACTCTATTGTCATGATCTGGAACCAGTTGCTCTTCCCCAGGCTGTGGCAGCCTCTCACCCACGGACAGGACTGGACCCTGGTGATCCCGGCCCTGTTCGGGATCCTGTACATCACCCGCTTCTACCCGAGGGTGGCCTGGCTGTCCAGGTACCCCATCGCCTTCCTGCTCGGAACCGGGATGGGCGTGGGCTTCCCTCTGGACATGCAGGCTCTCGTGCTGAGGCAGATAGAGGCGACGATCATCCCGATCTACGCTCCAGGGGCCCCGTTCGACGTCTCACTCGGAACCGTGGTCATCGTCCTGGGGACCCTCGCCGCCCTCATCTACTTCTTCTTCTCGAAGCCTCACAGAGGGCCGTTCTTCGGCACGGGATCGAAGATCGGCATCTGGATCATCATGATCGGCTTCGGTGCGACCTTCGGGTTCACCGTGATGGGGCGCATCAGCCTTCTGATCGGGAGGGTCCAGTTCCTCCTCGGTGACTGGCTGCATCTGCTCCACTGATTCCGGAGGATGCCGGCCGGGCCGCTCCGTGCGGCCCGGCCGGACCCGGGGAGGTTGTCTTGAACAGCACGGCGCTGGCGGTTCTGAGAGAGCTTTCCGTCCTCGACGGGGTGGAGTGCACTCCGGACCTCGTGTTCAGCTGCGGGGGCGAGAGGATAGCCGAGGCGGAGGCCGTCGGCGAGACGCTGCTGCTGGAGATACTCTGTCATCCCCTGGATGTGCCGGCACTTGTCGAGGAGTATGCGTGCTGTTCGCTCTCCGGATCCGGGGAGAGTCGCCGGATAAGGATGTTCTTCGTGACCGGGCCCTCGCCCGAGGAGCGCTCCGCGCTCCTGGAGGCGTTCAGGTCCGCTCTGGACAGGGTAGCCCCCGGGGGTCCCGGGACACAGGATGAGAGGAGCGAGGATGGATAGGTACGTCTGCAACGTGTGCGGATGGGTGTACGATCCCGAGATCGGCGATCCGGATGCCGGCATCGAGCCTGGCACGCCCTTCGACAGCCTTCCCTTCGACTGGGTCTGCCCGGTCTGCGGCGCCGCCAAGTCGGACTTCACCAGGGAGTAGGGGGGCCCCCATGACGAGGACCGTGTTCCTTGTTCTGGTGGGCAACCGCCTGGAGTCCGCATCGAGGGTGCAGCAGATCCTCACCGGGTGGGGATGCATGATCAAGACCCGCCTGGGACTGCACGACGGAGTGCTGGAGGGCTGCACCGAGTCCGGCCTGATCGTCCTCGAGGTTGTCGGCGAGGAGGAGAAGAAGGCCGAGCTCGAGCGCAAGCTGGGGGTAGTGCCGGGAGTGACGGCGAAGAGGGTCGACCTGACCCTGCCGTGAGCCGCTCCCGCCTCGGCGAGGCGCTCGAGAGGCTGTACTCGAGGTTCAACCGGAGGGATCTGGTAGAGCCCGATCCGCTGCAGTTCCTCTACCGGTACTCCGACCCGGCCGACAGGGAGATAGCCGGACTCGCCGCTTCCTGCCTCGCGTACGGCAGGGTCGCATCGATCCTGGGCAGCGTGGGGTTGGTTCTGGATTGCCTCGGTCCCAGCCCCGCCGGCTTCCTGAGGCAGGAACCCCGCGGCCATCCCTCCATCGAGCGGATCTGCAGTTTCCGCCACAGGTTCTCGCCCGGGACCGAGATCCTGGACGTGCTCTCCGGGGCCGCGCGACTGCAGGCTGCATGCGGCGGCTCCCTCGAGGATCTGGTTCGGGGACCCGGGCCCGTCCTGGAGCGCCAGGAGAGCCTCGTCAGGGGGATCCTCCGCGAGGCGGGGCTCGAGAGATCGACGCTCCTGCCGCTGCCTTCCTCGGGTAGCGCCTGCAAGAGACTGAACCTCTTCCTCCGATGGATGGTCCGCTGCGACGAGGTCGACCCCGGCGGGTGGGACGATGCGCTCCGGCCCTCCGAGCTCCTCGTCCCGCTCGACGTGCACATGTTCAGGGCAGGCATCGCTCTAGGCTTCACGAGCAGGAAGCAGGGCGACCTCGCGACCGTGCTGGAGATCACCAGAGGCTTCGCCCGGCTGAGACCCGACGACCCTGTCCGCTACGACTTCGCCATCACCCGGTTCGGCATCCGCCGGGAGCTGACGGAGGAGGAGCTGCTGAGGGAACTGACCGGGGGCGACCGGAGACTGGAGACTGGAGACTAGAGGCTGGAGACAGGTGCGCCCGGACGATGGGCGGCTTCGGATCGCATCCAGGGAATCGCGCTGGTGCCGAGGGGCGGAATCGAACCGTCGACACACGGATTTTCAGTCCGTTGCTCTACCATCTGAGCTACCTCGGCACCGATGCGCCCGCCAATCTACCAAGCATGCCCCGGATGGTCAACACGGGAAGAAGGCTGCAGGCTGGAGGCTGGAGACTCGCTGCACAGAGAATGGTCCGTCTGCCGGCCCTCAAGTCCCCAGTCCCCAGTCTCCAGTCCCCAGCCTACAGCCCTTCCCATTCCCCGCTGGCATTCCCTTCCCTCCGGTGTTCATACTCCCGTATACTCCGGCACTGGAGATCAGATCCGAGAGGGGGTGAACATGACCGCAAGGAGGAAGAACCCGAACTGCCCCTGCACCTCGAAGTGCAGCCTGCACGGAGACTGCATCGAGTGCAGGGCCGCGCACAGGGCCTCGGCCACGCAGACGAGCTGCGAGAAGCTGGGCATCGCGGCGCCGCGGGAGGAACCCGCCGACTTCGGCATCAGACTGCTGGACTTCACGCCCTGCGCCGGTTGAGCGGGCAAGCTGTCGCCGGACAGGCTGTCCGGGCTGCTTGCGGAGATGCCCGTCATCGAGAGCCCCGATCTCATCGTCGGGATGGACACCCTGGATGACGCGGGGATCTTCCGGATCTCCGACGAGGTCGCACTGGTCCAGACGGTTGACTTCTTCGCCCCCGTGGTGAACGACCCGGTGGCATGCGGCAGGATAATAGCCGCCAACTGCCTCTCTGACGTCTGGGCGATGGGCGGGAAGCCTGTCACGGCGATGAACCTCCTCGGGTTCCCTGCTGCCAAGATCCCGGTCGAGGTCATGTCACGCCTTCTGCGAGGGGCCGGGGAGAAGCTCCAGGAGGCGGGCGTGGTGCTGGTGGGGGGGCATACCGTCGACCAGGCCAGCGTGATGTTCGGCCTCTCCGTGACCGGCCTGATCGATCCGCTCAGAGCCGTCCGCAACTCCACGGCCCGCGAGGGCGACCTGCTGGTGCTGACCAAGCCTCTCGGGAGCGGCATCCTGGCCTCCGAGCTGAAGGAGGGGAGGATCGACGAGTCCGCACTCAGGCAGGCCGTGCGCTGGATGGAGCGCCTCAACCTGTATGCCGGGGAGGTCCTCACGCGCCTCGGAGCCAGCGCCATGACCGACGTGACTGGTTTCGGCCTGGCCGGCCATGCCATGGCCATGGCGAGGTTCGCCGGCGTGGTCTTCGAGTTCTCGGCGTCCGCCGTTCCGATATACGATGGCGCTCTAGCCCTTGCGTCAGGCTACCTGCCGGGGGGATCGGGGAGCAACTGGGACTACGCCGGAGGGTCGATCGAAGTCTCCGGCGATGTCGCGCGGGAGGCCGTCGCCGTGATGCTCGATGTCCAGACCTCGGGGGGCCTTCTGGCCGCGATCGCCGCGGACCGCGCTGCGGAGGCGGTGGAGAAGCTCCACGAGGCCGGGGATTCGACGGCAGCCGTGATCGGAAGGGTCTGCGCACCCGGGCCGAAGCCGATCAGGATCGTGCCCTAGGAGGGGCTGCAGGCTACGGACTGCGGCCTTCGGACCCTTCCTTCAGTACCTTGCTCATCACTCCGATGTCCGTTCGCCAGGTCCAGCCGATCCTCTCGTAGAAGTCCCTGGCCGGATTGTCCGCATAGATGAAGAGGTGGATCTTCTCGATCCCGGCCTCGCCCAGGCTCCGCTCGACGGCCTCCATCAGGGCTCGTCCTGTCCCTCCCCTCTGCATCGCCGCCTCCACGGCGAGGTGGTAGACATAGCCCCTCCTCGTGTCGTGCCCCGCCATCACGGAACCAGCCACCTTCCCGTCCGCGCCCTCCGCGACGAAGCAGTGGGCGCCGTTCCGCTCGAGGAACCTATCGAAGCCCTTCGGGCCGTCCGCTGCGGTCATCGTGTTGCCGGGGAAGCTGCTCCAGAGAGAGCAGAGGAACGGGTAGTCGCCCGGCCTCATGTGCCGGATGATCAAGCGCCCCTCCGCAGGCAGAGTCCGCCGAGGGCTCTCGTGCGCGTTGCCGAGAGAAACACGGCACAGGCGGCGAGGACCACGCTCATGGCGAAATAGGCGTCGGGGTGGATCCTCCCCGCGGCAGGGCCCTCGAAGGCGCGGAAGGTGTAGCCCGGGACCGCGAGCAGCGCAGGGAGCCCCCGTCCGGAGGGAGCGTACGCAAGCGCGGCGAGCAGTCCGAGGACGAGCCCAGAGAGCGCCCTGCTGCGGGGCTCGAGCCAGAGCGCGACTGCCGCGACAAAGAGGCTGGACAGAGGAGCGACGAACCAGGTCTGCCAGGGAAGGGTCCCGGGGAGCATTGAGAGTGGGACCAGAGAGAGAAGCCCGCCTCCCAGCACCGAAAGGGTGAGCTCCGCGCCCAGCAGAGGGCCTGCACCAGCCCTGGTCAGAGCGAGCGACGAGATCAGTGCCCGACGGGTCTCGCCGCCCGACCAGCCCGAGCAGAGAGCGGCGGGGAACGCGAACGCAAGCCAGGAGGCCGCGGCGGCCGGCGCGTCGTCACGGAAGTGCAGCATCGCGAAGAGGGACGGTATCACCAGGACCGCCCAGAAGGACAGCCTCGAAGCCGCCGAGACGGCCATGAGCCTCCAGATGGCCGTGAAGAGCCTCGTCATCCCTCCTGCTCCGGGGGCTGGAAGAGATCCTGTTCCCTTCCCGGTGGCTGTTCCTCGCGGAGCTCCCTCAGCAGGGTCGACATGGCCGGAGCCCTGACCTCCATCGAAGTGAGGGCCCTTCCGTTCGCCCTTGCGAGCGCCGTGACGGAGGCCACCGCCGCTGCAGGGGAGGGGTGCGAGAACGAGTACCCGTCATCCGTCGCGACGAGGTTCGACAGGCCGGGGAGCTCTTCGACAGCCGAGCGCGGCAGAGCCGGGCAGAACGAGACGCGGATGTCCACCGCCATCGAGCAGAGCCTCGCCAGATCGGCCCGGCTGACCGTCCTGCGGATGTCGCTTCCCGAGCAGAGGACCACCCTGTCGGCGCATGGCGGTATGGAGCCCAGGCCGTCGGCCGTGAGAACCAGCGCCTTGCCTATGGCCCTCAGATCGTCCAGTTGCCGGTACAGCACCGCCGGCAGGGGGCACTGGGAGATGAACAGCGACGGGTTGTGCAGAAGAGCCGCCGCGAAGGCAAGCTGTGCATTCTGCTCTTCCGTCAGCGCCTCGCCGGGCGTCCGGCGCACCTCGTACAGGAAGCACCACCGGAGGACCTCCGATACCGCCTCCCTGCTCTGCTTCGCGCCCATGCCCATGGCGGCCGAGAGCAGTCCGAGATGGGAGGAGGGCGTTGCACCGCGGGGGCAGCGGGCGCCCGCCGGCAGGAAGCCTATCGCAGTCCTCGCCCTGCGCTCGCAGACGGGGATCCCCAGCCTCCCGGCGGTCACGCGGCCGCACCACGGCCTCTCGACGCCGGCCAGCACGGCCGCGAGCCTGGCGAGGAAGCGCCTGGAGTCGCCGGCCAGGACTACTGCAGATCCTCCAAGAACGGCGAGATCGGCCTCGTTCTCCGAATCCCTGGAGACCCTCAGGCCCTGGGCCTCGAGCAGGACCGGCGGGGCTTCTGTCAAGCTCCCTCCCCGGAACCGATGCTTGCCAGGAGACTGGCATCGGCCTTCTCCAGGGCTCTGACGACCGCCAGGCCGTCCTTCCCGCTGGAGCGTGGCTCGGAGCCGGTCTCGATGCAGCGGAGGAAGTCCTCCATCTCCGCCGCCAGGGGTTCGAACGTGTCCAGCCTGGGAGACACGATGTCGCCGGTCCTGTACGCCAGCTGGTACTCCCCGAAGGAGGCCGGCTCGATCACGTCCACCCGCTTGTCGTAGATCTTTTTCTTCTCGTCCGGCTCGGTGTCGTCGTAGACCAGCATCTTGCGGCTGCCCACTATCACGGTCCTGCGGAGCTTCGAGGGAGACAGCCACGAGAGCTGGACGTTGGCGATCATCCCGTCGGGGAACCTGAGGTTCACGAAGGCCACGTCCGGTATGCCCTTCAGGACGTAGTCGCACCCGAAGGCCTGGACGGTCATCGGTTCCTGGCCGACCCAGTAGAAGAGCATCGAGAAGTCGTGGGGGGCGAGGTCCCAGATGACCGATACGTCCTTCTGGTGGAGGCCGAGGTTCACCCTGGTGGAAGTGATGAAGTAGAGATCGCCCAGCTCTCCGCTCTGCAGGATCTCCCTGGCCTTGATGACCGGCGGGGAGTAGATGAACGTGTGGCCGACCATGGTCACAAGTCCATGCCGCTGTCCGAGATCGACCAGCTCCTCGGCCTCGGCCACGCTCGAGGCGAACGGCTTCTCCACGAAGACGTGCTTGCCGGCTTCCAGCGCGGCCTTCGCCAGGGGATAGTGCGCCATGACCTCCGTGGCCACGAGGATGGCGTCGATCGAAGGATCGGCGATGAGGTCGTCGAAGCTTGTCGTGCCGCCGATCCCCGGATAGCGGTCCAGCGTTCTCCGCAGCCTCGTCTCGTCCCGGTCGCAGATGACCATCCCGCCCGAGCGCCTGCTGGGGTAGATGTTCCTCACGAGGTTGGGTCCCCAGTACCCCAGGCCGACTATGCCCGTCCGAACCATGGCTCCTCCGAGTGAATCTGGCCGATCTGCTCCCCGGCTTCCACATATGCTAACCCATACCTCTCTTGCGGTAAAGCAGACGGCCATTCTGGCGCACCTCCGGTCGTGCTCCCCCGCCGGCCGGGGGGCGCTCCGGAGGCGGCCGGTCCAGAGCGTTGATTGACAACAGGCTGCGGAATGGGCCTCGCACAGCCCCGCTGGCCTGCGCGTTGCTGCATATTGAAAGGGCGAAAGGCCCCGGGAGGTGAGAAGCTTGAACATCGAGAGGATGACGATCAAGGCCAGGGAGGCGATCTCGGCGGCCTCCAGGGCGGCATCCGCCTCGGGCCATCCCGAGGTGACTCCCCTGCATCTGGCCCGGACGCTCCTGGAGGAGCCGGACGGCCTGATCCCGGGGGTGCTCGGCAGGATGGGGGTGGACAGGTCCGCCCTGCTCGCCCGCGTGGACTCCGAGCTGGGGAAGCTCCCCAGGAGCCAGGGCGGGTCGGAGCCGCACGCCGGGCAGAGGCTCCAGCGGGTCCTGGCGTCCGCCGAGGCGGAGGCGTCCAGGCTGAGGGACGACTTCACGGCCGTCGAGCACCTCTTCCTGGCTATCCTGGCGGAGCCTTCGCTCTCCCCGCTCTTCAGGAGCGCCGGGGTCTCGTCCGACGACTTCCTGAGGGCGCTTTCGGAAGTGAGGGGCGCCTCCAGGGCCACCTCGGAGAATGCCGAGGAGAGCTACGATTCCCTGGCCCGGTACACGCGCGACCTGACCGCCCTGGCCCGTCAGCAGAAACTCGACCCGGTGATAGGCCGCGACGACGAGATCCGGAGGGTGATGCAGGTCCTGGGCAGGCGGAGGAAGAACAACCCGGTGCTGCTCGGGGAGCCCGGGGTCGGCAAGACTGCCATAGTGGAGGGCCTCGCGGGAAGGATAGCCGCGGGTGACGTCCCGGAGAACCTCAGGGAACGGAGGGTCCTCGCCCTGGACATGGGCGCCCTCGTGGCGGGCACGAAGTTCCGCGGCGAGTTCGAAGAGAGGCTGAAGGCGGTCCTCAGGGAGATAACCTCCTCCGAAGGCGAGATCATCCTCTTCATCGACGAGCTGCACACTCTGGTCGGGGCCGGTGCCGCGGAGGGCGCGATAGACGCGGCCAACATGCTCAAGCCTGCCCTCGCCAGGGGGGAGCTCCACTGCATAGGCGCGACCACGCTCGACGAGTACAGGAAGCACATAGAGAAGGACGCGGCACTCGAGAGGCGCTTCCAGCCGGTCATGGTGGATCCGCCGGACGTGGCGGACACGATAAGCATCCTGAGGGGCCTGAGGGAACGGTACGAGGTCCATCACGGCATCAGGATCCAGGACGCCGCCCTGATAGCTGCCGCCACTCTCTCCGACCGCTACATCTCGGGCCGCTTCCTGCCCGACAAGGCCATCGACCTGATAGACGAGGCCGCGAGCAGGCTGCGGATAGAGATAGACAGCATGCCGTCCGAGCTCGACGAGGTGAACCGCAGGGCGACCCAGCTCCAGATCGAGCGTGAGGGCCTCAGGCGCGAGAAGGACGACTCCTCGAAGCAGCGCCTTCGGAGCATCGAGACCGAGCTCTCCGGACTCCAGGAGAGGCGCTCGGCCCTGGAGGTCCGCTGGAGGGCCGAGAAGGATCTCATAGAGGGCATCCGCGGGCTCGCAAGAAAGGCCGACGACCTCAGGGCCGAGGAGGCCGTCGCCGAGCGCGAGGGCAACCTGCAGCGCGTCGCCGAGATCCGCTACGGGAAGCTGCGAGAGGTGGAGCAGGAGTCGGCAAGGCTGCGCGAGAGCCTCGCGCTGGCCCAGAAGGATGGAGCCATGCTCACGGAGGAGATCACCCCGGAGCACATAGCCGAGGTTGTCTCCAGGTGGACCGGAATCCCCGTGAGCAGGATGCTGGAGAACGAGAGGACCAGGCTGCTGAGGATGGAGGAGGAGCTGGGCAGGCGCGTGATAGCCCAGGAAGAGGCCGTCTCGGCGGTCTCGGAGGCGATCCGGCGGGCGCGGGCGGGAGTCCAGGATCCCGACAGGCCGCTCGGCAGTTTCATCTTCATGGGGCCCACCGGAGTCGGTAAGACCGAGCTCGCCCGGGCCCTGGCCGAGTTCCTGTTCGACAGCGAGGACGCCCTGATCAGGGTGGATATGAGCGAGTACATGGAGAAGCACTCCGTCTCCCGGCTCATCGGGGCTCCTCCGGGCTACGTGGGGTACGACGAGGGGGGGCACCTCACCGAGGCAGTCCGCAGGAGGCCCTATGCGGTGATACTGTTCGACGAGCTGGAGAAGGCCCACCCGGACGTCTTCAACATCTTCCTCCAGATCCTCGACGACGGCAGGCTGACCGACGGCCAGGGGCGGACCGTGGACTTCCGCAACTGCGTCCTCATAATGACCAGCAACCTCGGGAGCGACTGGATCGCGGCCCTCGCGGGAAGCGCCGAGCATTCCGAGATGGCCGCGCGGGCCAGGCGGGAGCTGGAAGCAAGCTTCAGACCGGAGTTCCTGAACCGGGTCGACGAGGTCATCGTCTTCCGCCCCCTCGACCGCGAGGCGATCCGCAGGATAGTCCTGCTTCAGCTCGACAGGCTGAATGCGCTCCTGGAGAGCGCCAGGATCGGCATCGAGGCCGATCCGGCTTCGGTTGACCTCCTCGCGGAGCGCGGATATGATCCTGTCTACGGGGCGCGACCCCTCAAGAGGATCATATCCAAGTCCGTCCAGAACGAGCTCGCAAGGAAGGTCCTGGAGGGAAGCATCTCCCCGGGCCAGACGGTTCGCCTAGTCGTCGAGAACGGGGAGCTGGCGCTGGTCCGCAAGGAGCCCGGAACGGACTGACCGCCTGCATCCGGAGGAGAGCCAGGCCTTGCGCGTAGCGCTTGTCGTCCCCCAGTGGGGCAAGGATTACATAAGAGCGCGCGACACGCGGGGAATCGCGGGTTGCTGGCCCACGCCCGGTCTGCAGTACGTGGCCGCTTCCCTTCGCGATGCCGGCCACACGGTCATGTTCCTCGAAGGCTATTTCTACAGCAACGAGGAGATGGCGAGGCGCACCGCGGAGTTCAGGGCCGACGCCGTCGGCATCTACGTGATCTCCATCCTGTGGGACAGCGCCAGGATCTACATCAGGGCCCTGAAGTCCCTCCGGCCGGACACCTTCGTGTTCGCGGGCGGGCACGGGGCGACGGGGATGCCCGAGAGGCTCCTCTCGGAGTGCCCCTCCCTCGATGCATGCGTCGTGGGCGAAGGGGAGTACGCGACAGTGGAGATGCTGGCCGCTCTGGAGGGCGGGAAGCCTCTGCACGGGATCAGCGGGCTGGTCTTCAGGGAGGGCGGGGGCCGCGTGGTGCGCAATCCGCCCAGGCCGATGATCGAGGACCTCGACGCCCTGCCTCGGCCTGCGGTCGAGCTGACCGAGATGGACAGGTACTCGCCGAGCTTCGAGCAGGTCCACGACATCCCTGTGGTCCAGATGCTCGCGAGCAGGGGATGCACGGGAGGGTGCCTCTACTGCTACAAGATGTACGGGCGCAGGATCAGGCTCCGCGACCCGAGGCGGGTCGTCGACGAGATGGAGTACTATGTCCGCCGCTTCGGCGCGCGGGAGATCAAGTTCTGGGACGAGCACTTCACGTACAGTCACGATCACACCTACGCGATATGCGACGAGATAGCGAAGAGGGGCCTGAAGGTCCGCTGGTGGTGCTCGTGCCGTGCCGACGCAGTGGACCCGAAGGTCCTGAGGGCCATGGCGGGGGCTGGCTGCTGGTGCATCAACTTCGGGGTCGAGAGCGGCGTTCAGAAGAACCTCGACACGCTGCTCAAGCACGAGAAGGTCGAGAGGATCGAGCTGGCCGTCCGGATGGCCCATGCCGCGGGCATCAAGACCCACGCCACGTACATCTTCGGGATACCCGGCGAGACCTACGAGGAGGGCCTCGAGACCATCAGGCTGGCCAGGAGGCTGAACTCCTTCACGGTCGAGTTCTTCCCCATCACCCCCTTCCCGGGCACGCCGCTCCAGAAGGGTGTGGAGAAGGGGCTCTTCGGAACGATGTCGGAGAGGCTCTCCGATCAGGGGATGCTGCTCGAGAGGCCCTGCTTCGTTCCCTTCTCGATGACCGCCGAGCAGATCATGAAGCTCCGGCGGATGGCGTACGTGAAGTACTTCATCAGGCCCTCCTTCCTCCTGTACCGCTTCACCAACATCATGTCGCCGTTCCAGCTGCGGGCAATCATCCACGGCGCCACCAGCCTCCTGCAGATGCTGGGTGAGCAGATGGCCAGCGAATGGAAAAGGGCGAAGGGTCCTCGCTCAGCATAGTAATCCCCGCCCACGACGCGGCCGGGCACCTTTCCGCCGTGCTGTCGGCGGTCATGGGCGGAATGGATCCCGGGGACAGCCTCACGGTCGTCGACGACAGGTCCACGGACGCTTCGGTGGAGGTCTGTCGCTCCATGGGAGTGGAGCCCGTTGCCTCGGACAGACCTCCCGGCGCCGCCGGCACGCGGAACTGCGGTGCACGAACGGCGGACGGCGACTGGATCCTGTTCGTCGACAGCGATGCGGTCCCGCCGCCCGGATGGAGGGACAGGCTGCGCGAGGCCATGCAGTCCGCGGATGCCGTCCAGGCTGTTTACGCAAGCGATGCGCCCGGCAGGTCCGCGTCCACCTTCTACAAGAACTACTACTACCATTACACGTTCACGAGGAGGATCCGCGGCAGGTTCATCCCGGGATGCGGCACGTTCTTCTTCGCTGTCCGGAGGCGGCTCTTCCTCGATCTCGGAGGCTTCGACGAGAAGATAGCCGGAGCCACAGTGGAGGACGCCGACTTCGCCGCCCGGCTGACGGCGGCCGGGGGTCGGATCCTCCTGCTGAGGGACCTGGAGATCATGCATCTGCGTGAATACGATCTGCCTGGCCTGATCCGCTACGAGTGGGCGATGGCCGCGTCCAAGACTCGGTATGCCCTGAGACGCGGACGGGACCACGGCCGGATGTCGATCTCCATGGCCGGTGTGGCTGAGATGATCCCCTTCGCGGCAGCCGCCGTCCTGGTCTGGCTGGTCCCGGCCGGTCTCGTCCTCCTCGCCGCCGGATGGCACCCGGGAGTCTTCGTCGCTCTCTCGGGGGCTGTCGGCGTGGCCGGATCGCAGGGCCTCTTCTGGATCTCCTGTGTCGGGAAGGCGGGCCTGAGGGGACTGCGCGCATGCCTTGTCGGTGTCGCCGACCTGTTCGTCATCGTCCCCGCCGCACTCTCCGGGCTGGCCGGCTCCCTGGCCGGCAGGAGGTACTAGATGCGCAGACTCCTCCAGATAGCCGCCGCATGTGCGCTGACAGCGGCCTACGTCCTGCTGAAGCCGGCGGGGGGCTCCGGCCCCGTCTGCAGGCTGCTGGGCCTTGTCACACTGGTCCCGGCGGTCCTTCTTGCGGCCTGGGCCCTGTCGGGGCTCTTCCGGAGGGACATGGCCCGGGCCGGGATGTCTCTGATCTCGCGGCCGCGGCCCGCGGTCTTCGCCGGGTCCCTGGCCTGCTTCACGTTCCTCTTCGCGGCATGGATGGCGCTCGGCCCTCTCGGGGGGATCCCGAAGGGAGGGGACGAGACGGCATACCTCTTCCAGTCGAGGATTCTCGCGAGGGGACATCTGACCGCCCCCGAGCCCCCGGTGCCGGATCCGCGGAGGTTCTTCCCGTTCAGGCATTTCATCTTCCACGACAGCCGCTGGTTCACGATGTACACGCCGCTCCACGCCCTGCTGATGGCCCCCTTCACGGCCGCGGGCGCAGATTCGCTGCTCGGGCCGAGCGAAGCGGCTCTCTCCGTGATCGTGGCCTTCCTGCTCATCCGCAGGCTGGCAGGAGAGAGGGCGGCAAGGCTCTCCGCGCTCCTGATGGTCCTCTCTCCCTTCTTCCTGTTCATGTCGGCCACCAGGATGGCTCACAACTCGTCGCTCCTCTTCACAGTCTGGGGCTGTCTGGCGGTGGCGGTCGGGACTTCCGAGGACAGGCTCACACCGACCTTCCTGGGAGGCGTCCTGTTCGGGCTGGCCGTTAACGCAAAGCCATACCCCGACCTTGCCTGGTGGCCGTTCATCCTGGCGGCCATAGCGGCAGGGGGAGGACGAAGGCGCTGGCGGCACGTCGCGGCGGCCGTTCTGGGAGGTCTGCCGACCGCGCTCCTCCTGCTGGCGACGAACTGGTACTACACGGGAGATCCGCTCAGGGCTGCGTACAGCCTGGCGCGCGGCAGCAGCCTGATAGGCTTCGGACCGGACAAGGCCTGGTATCCCGTGTACGGGGACAACGCGCATACACCTCTGCGAGGCCTGATGAACGTGGCGAGGCAGGCCGGGACGGGGAGCGTCATCCTCTTCGGATGGCCTCTGCTCTCCCTGCTTCCAGCGCTTGCGGCGCTCCTCGCGGTCCGGAGGGACCGGCGGCTGATCTGGCTGTTCGCGCTGGCCGGCGCGTTCGCCTTCCTCCTGTTCTTCCACTACAGCCCTTCGGTGGACTACGGCCCCAGGCACTACTTCAGCCTGGTGCCGCTGTCGATGCTCCTGTCCGCGACTGGCCTGCGGGAGCTGACGAACAGGCTGCGGAGGAGGTTCGGGCCCCGGGGAGGATCGGCTGCGGCGCTCGCCACGGCAGGGCTGTTCCTGACGAGTGCGGTCTTCTACGTCCCCGCCGGCATCTCGGAGCGCAGCGGGGCCTGGATGGCCATCGACGACATCCCGATGAGACTCGCGCGCGAGTCGGTCACGCCGCCGGCCGTGGTCTTCATGCAGGCCAGCGAGCACGGCTATCCGAACATAGTCAGCGGCCTCAACCACGACTCGCCCTTCCTGGACTCCCCCATCGTCTTCTGCGCCCATCAGACCGCCGCGGAGGACAGGGAGATGCAGGCTGTCCTGCCGGGCCGCAGAGCTTATGTTTTCTGGCTCGACTCGTCGGGCAGCCACATCGAGCCCTGGACCGATTCCAGGGCAGAGGCGCTCGAGCCGTCACGAGACCTGGTGGCGGACCCGGCTCTTCCGAGGGGAGAGATCGACAATTGACCGGCTTCAGGATCGGGGATTCCAGGACTGTCTGCTACATGCCGGCCTACAACGCCTCGAGCCGCCTCGAGGGAGTCGTGAGGGACATTCCGGGCGACTGCTGGGGCTTCCTCGGTGCGCTGCTGGTGGTGGACGACGGCTCCTCGGACGGAACCGCAGACCTGGCCTCCGGGCTGAGAGCCGAGTTCCCATCGATCGTCGTCGTCTCCCATCGCGTAAACATGGGCTACGGGGCCGCTCAGAAGACCGCCTTCGCATGGGCCCTCGACAACCGGTTCGACGCAGCGGTCATGCTTCACTCCGACGGGCAGTATCCTCCTGCTCTGCTTAGAGATATGCTCAAGCCACTGGAGGCCGGAGCCGATGTCGTGGGAGGCAGCCGGACGCTTCACGGGGGCATGCGCGAGGGCGGCATGTCCATTGCGCGTTACTGCGGCACGATCTGGCTGAACGCACTGGAAAACCTTGTCCTGAGGCAATCGTTAACATCCTACCACAGCGGCTACAAGGCTTACGGGCGGCGCGCCCTGGAGAAGATCCCCTGGAAGCGCTACTCCGACACCTTCAACTTCGACAGCGAAATGCTCGTAGGAGCAGTCAGAGCGGGGCTCGGCATCGCCGAGGTCCCGATCCCCACGATACACGGGAAGGGCTACTCGAGCCTCAAGCCGATCCCCTACGGTCTTTCCGTCCTGAGAACGCTGCTGAGGTACGCGCTCGGGAGGATCTGACTGTGCGTTAACGGATCAGTATCTGGATCCTGTTGCGTATTCAATACTTCCGATGACGATTCCCCAGCCGAGGACCAGCATGTCGAACAGGCAGAGGACCAGGAACGCCGGAAGTAGCTTTATGCCAAGCGAGTTAACCGACTTGCGCAGGAACGGCGAGTTCGTTGCGAGGCAGGCGGGGATGGACAGGGCCGAGACGGTCCGGAGGACGCACGGGAACGCCGTGCCGCCGAACGGGAAGAGCGACAGGAGCAGGGCGGCCTGCCCGGCGAGGAGAGACAGGATGCCCAGCACGACGAGCCTGCTGTGATGCGTGCCGGTCGCCCTGATGTTGACGTACCTGAGCAGGAGTCGCTTGCGGATCGACCTCCAGGCGCTCTTGGCCTGTGCCCTGGCCATGCGGAACCTGCGCCGCGCGAAGGCCGCGAGGCCGTACCTGGCCAGGTGCACGACCTGGAGGCCCTTGTCGAGGAGTATCGAGCAGCCTGCGTCAGCAAGCGCATAACCCAGTTCCTCGTCCTCGACGGTGGGGTCCGGTATCCTCTCGTTGAACCCTCCTGCCGCCTGGAACGCATCGCGCCTTATCGCTGCGCACCATGTCGCGAACACCGCTATCCTCCGGAGCTGGAGCCGGGCGAAGGAGAAGTGGTAGTAGAAGTTCTGATAGCGGGACACGATGTCGCGGGCGGGGCAGTCCGGGGCATAGAGGCTCTGGACCGCGGCGACGTCCGGATCGGCGAAGTCCGCCCGGAGCCTCTCCCCCGTCCCGGGAGGCACGAGGACGTCCGAGTCGACGAAGAGCACGACCTCGCCGGAAGCCCGGGAGGCCCCGAGGTTCCTTGCGCGGGCCGGACCGACCCGGGACCTGCAGCACACCACCTCTGCCCCGGCTTCCGCGGCCAGCCGGGCGGTCTCGTCCGTGGAGGCGTCGTCCACGACGAGGACCTGCTCGTACCGTCCGGACGCAGTCAGCGCATCGAGGCACGCGGCTATGGTCCTGGAGGCGTTCCTGGCAGGTATCACTGCGGAGATGGTCGCCAAACCGGTTTCCCGCCTTCCGAATCCCGGAAGATAAGACCGGGGGCACTGTCGTGGTAGCCTGGAAGAAGACTGCTCGAAACGCCGCATTCGTGATCGTAGCCGCATGCCTCCCCCTGTCGGACCTGCTTCATCAGACCCTGTGGCGCTGTGCTCTGCTCCTGGGTGCGGGGGGCCTCGGCAGCCTCCTCGTCTTCCTCTCGGGGCGGGATGGAGCCGCCGGCCCCGCGATGGACGGAGCGGCCTTCGCCCTCTCGGCCTGGGCAGGCTCTCTTCTCGACGGGCTGGGCCACCCCGGATTCGACATCATCCTCGGCGGGGCATGGCTCTCCGCAGGCCTTCTCATCCCGGACGGTCCGGCGATCCTGCGCGGAATGTCGATCCGTGGACTGCCCGGGGATCTTGCCAGGGCTTCCGGCCTCGCGCTCCTGGCCGACTCCGCGCTGCTCGCAGCCCTGTCGCTGTCCGCCGGGATCGGCGGCTTCGCCTTCTGGATCGCGAGCTTCCCCGTGATGCTGGCCGCGTTCGCGTACGCCGCGAGGCGCAGGTCGAATGCAATGGCCAGGGCCGCCGCCCCGGTCCTTGCCGGGTCGGGTGATGGCGGATACACGCTCCGATGGGGGCGGGGACGCAGCGTGGAAGGGATCGTGATCGAAGGGGAAGGCGGTCTGGCGGTCGTCTCCGCCCATCGGGTATCTTCCGGTTCCGGAGGCATGGAAGCGTTCGGGGCGCTGGAGGATGCGCTTGCCGCCCTTGGGTACAGGGCGCTCCTCGTTACCGACGTCGACGACGAACTGGAGGACCTCCTGCGACAGGCGGGATACTCCGGAAGGGAGAGGGGATGGACGAGGATGCTGAGGCCCGGCCGGGTGTAGGAGGGACAGCCGGGCAGCGGGTCCCCTGGCTTCTCCTCGCCCCCGCACTGCTCGTGCTCGCGGTCCTCCTCTACCGGGTGAGGGACATCTGGCATCCCGTGATCCTGTACGCGGCCTTCGCGTTCATGTGCTTCCCCTGGAGGTCCAGCCCGGTGGTCGGCAGGGCCCTCGTGACCGCCGGGATCCTGCTGGTGTGCTGGCTGCTGTGGCTCGTGAAGGAGATCCTTGCGCCGCTCCTGATAGCTCTCGCCTTGGCCTACATCCTGGACCCCGCCGTCGAGTGGCTGTGCGGGAACGCGGGCAGGTGGAGGCCCTTCCGCTTCGGCAGGACGCTGGCCAGCTTCCTCGTGACGATACTCCTCTTCGGGGCGATAGTCGCCCTCGGCGCTCAGACCGGACGAGTGCTCGTCGACCAGGCGGACGAGCTCTCCGCCCTCGTCTCCAATGCAGGGCACACGGTCAGGAGCGCCTTCCCGGCCTCCTGGCAGAGCAGCGCGGCCCTGGCCAGCGTGGTCGACGCCGTCGCAAGGGCGGTCGAGGCCCTGGGGCAGGAGCTGCCGGACATCTCCAGGTCCGTCACCGGCGGCGTCGGCCTCGCCCTGAAGGGGGCGCTGGGCTTCCTCCTGACGCTGATCTTCTTCTTCTACACGGTGAAGGATTTCCGCTGGCTTCTGGCCAGCTTCTCGTCGCACTACCTCCCGGAGACCTTCAGGAGCTTCGTCGAGAGCCGTGCCGACCAGGTCAACAGTACGCTGAGGGGCTTCATCAAGGGCTACGCGATCTCCAGCACCTCCGTGTTCCTGCTGACTCTCGCCCTCCTCCTGGCCTGGGGGGTGAAGATGGCCCTGCTGCTTGCCGTCCTGGCCGGAGTGCTAAACATCATCCCGGTGGTCGGGTACTGGGTGAGCACGATCATCACCCTGGTCGTAGCGCTGGCCGGGGGGCGGTCGCCCGGGTCCGTGCTGCTGATCTGGCTGGGGCTGGGGGTCATCAACCAGTTCGACAGCGCGTTCATCCAGCCCAGGGTGATAGGGCGGAGAGTGGGTCTCCACCCCGTGGCCGCGATACTGAGCGTCGCCGTCTTCGGGAGGATCATGGGGCCTGCGGGGGTCCTTCTCGGCATCCCCCTCGCGGCCATCCTCACCCGCGAATGGGAGCGCCTGATAAGGAAGGCGTCGGCCGAGAAGCTGGTCTAGGGGGAGTAGCGGTCCTCTGTCCAGGGGTCGCCGTGGAGGGAGTAGCCCCTCTGCTCCCAGAACCCGGGCGAGTCCTCCGCAAGGAATTCCAGCCCGACCACCCACTTCGCTGACTTGTACGCATACAGCTGGGGCACGACCAGCCTGACCGGGAAGCCGTGCTCCCTGGTCAGCGGCTCGCCGTCGAGGATGTAGGCCAGCATCACGCCCTCCTGCTCGAAGTCGCGAAGCGGGACGTTCGTGGTGTAGCCGTCTGCGCAGTGGATCATCACCGAGACCGCCGTGCTGTCGGGCCTGGCCAGGGCGAGGATCGCCGACGAGGGGATGCCCGTCCAGGAATCCCCGAGGCGGGACCACCCCGTCACGCAGTGGAAGTCGAGCGTGTCGGTGACCGGACCCAGGGCCAGGAACTGGTCCCAGCTCAGGACCGTGTCCCGCGCCACGAGCCCCCAGATGGAGAGCGACCACTGGTCGGTCGTGATGTCCATGTTGCCCGAGAAGGAGTAGACCGGGAAACTCCGGGTGACTGTCTGCCCCGGAGGGATCCTGCCTCTCTCGGAAGGGTTCTGAGTCATCGCACACCCGGCTGCGAGCAGGAGGAGGAAGACAGCTTCCGAGATGCTCCTACCTCGTTCCGCTCACCGTTATCGGATCGCCGTCGGCGACCCTGAACTGGCCCTCCACCACCACGCTGTCGCCCGCGGAGAGCCCGGAGACGACCTCCACCATCCCCCGGCTGGAGATGCCCGCCGTCACCGGCACTATGGCCGCCCTGCCGGATCTGGCGAGCACGAGCTCGAGGCCCCCGGCAGTCCGTCTGAAGGCTATCTCCGGAACCGAGAGAGAGTTCTGGTGCGTCTCGAGTGCCACTGCGACCCTGCCCGTCATGCCCGGCGAGAGCCTCCCGTCAGGGTTGTCGAAGGCTATCTCCACCGGCACGAGGCCGGAGACGGGGTCGACGGACGGCGAGGAGGCCGTGACCACCCCGGGGAAGCTCTCGCCGTCGTAGGCCGTGATCGAGACGTACGCGGGCAGGCCTGCGGCGAACCGCGTGAGGTACCTCTCGGGGAAGAGCGCCCGCGCTATCAGGGCCGAGCTGTTGGAGACGGAGACCACCGGGCCGCCGGCGGCCATGTTGCCGGGCCTGACCCAGATCCGGCCCACCCGGCCGTCGAAGGGGGCCACCATGTACGAGTTGTCGGCCACGCTCCCGGCCTGCGCAGCGCCTGCATATGCCTGCTGAAGGGCGGCCCTGGCCGACTCCTGCATGGCCACCGCTCCGTCGAGTTCCTGCTCGCTGACCCCGCCGGCCTCGTACAGCGACTGCATCCTCTCGAGGGTCCTGGACGCGTTGGTCTCGTTCGCCCTCGCTGCGGCCACTGCCGCCTGTGCGGCCGATGTGCCGGCACCTATCTGCGCGTCGGTGGCAAGCCTCACAAGCCTGTCACCCGCCGAGACGCTGTCGCCCTCGGAGACGAGGACCTCCGTCACCCTCCCGCCGACGGAAGGGTAGACGAGGGCTTCGTCCACGCCTTCGAGGCGCGAGGGTGCGTAGACCTCGTCGGTGATCTGTCCGGGCTCGACCACGCTGACGATCACCGGAGCCGACCGGGCCGTGCCCCGGTTGCCGGGACCGCATGCCGGAACTCCGAGCAGGATCGCCGCGAACAGCGCTGTGCGGGTTCTGAAGATCATGTTCAAGGTTCTCCGTCGCTTTCTCATTCGATTTCCAGAGTGCCCATGGCGCGTGCCAGCCTCGCCTCGGCCGTCCGGAGGGAGTAGAGGGCCGTCGCCGTGTTCGTTCTTGCCGCCGTAAGGGCCAGGAGCGCCTGGTCCATGTCCAGTCGCGTTATGACTCCAGCCTCGTAGGAGACACGGGCGATCTCCGATCCCTCCTCCGCTTCCGAGGCAGTGGCCGTCGTCGCGGTGACCCGTTCCCGGGCCTCGCAGAGGTCGTTCCAGGCCTGGACCAGCTGGAGCCCGGCGGCCTGCTCCACGGCCCTGGCTCTGGAGTCCGACGCCGCCATGTCGGCCCGTGCGGAGTTGTAGGAGGCGAAGTCGCCGAGGCCGCTGAAGATGGGTATGGAGAGCGACAGCACGGTGTTCCAGGATCTCGAGTAGTCGTTCTCGTTGAATCGCCAGTCATCCCTCGCGGCGACGTAGTCGTAGCTGGTCGAGAGGACCACGGTAGGCGCGAATCCGGCGCGGGCCATTCCGACTCCGGCGTGCCCGACTCCTCTCATCCCCTCGGCCGCCGAGAGGTCCGGGCTGTGGGCGAGCATGACCGCCCTGGCCGCGCCCAGGCTCTCGGGAAGTGCAACGGGCAGAGGATCCTCCAGGGATCCTTCGGGCACGACCGAAGAGCTGTCGGGGAGCCCCATGGCGACGGCCAGGCCCGCACGGGCGTTCTCCAGGGCGTTCCTCGCCGAGATGTCGTCGGGGATCCTGTTCTCGTAGGCGACCTGGCTCTGCAGAAGCTCGAACCTCGAGATCGTCCCCGCCTCGTACTTCTGCCTGGCGATCTCCAGGCCCTGCTCCGCTATGGAGAGCGCCTCCGCGGAGACATCGACCATCCTCTGCGCGAGGAGGACTCCGTAGAAGGCCTGCACGACCTGGAGCACGGCATCCTGCTCCGTCGACATGGCCTGGCTCCTGGCGAGGCCCTCGGCCTCCCGGGAGAGAGACGCCCCGGCGGGACCTATCGGGGCATACAGGGGGAGCGTGGCCGTCAGGCCGACCTGGGAGGCGTACTCCGATCCCATGGGGAAGCTCCCCATCCCGGGCACCGTCAGCTCCTGGACGTCCGAAGAGCGCTGGAACGCGATGGAGCCCGAAACGACCGGCAGGAACCAGAGGTCGGCGCTCCTCCGGCCCCATCCTGCCGATTCGACGGAGCTCCAGGCCGCCTCCACATCGCCTCTGTTCTCGACGGCATAGCCCACCGCCTCGCCGAGCGTGACCGCGAAGGCTGCGGGGGCGACAAGAAACAACGCTGCGAGATTCCTCAAGTCCTTCCTCCCGGATCGCATGCGACCCCCTGCATGAGGATGCCTACTATCTGCTCGGATCTGGGCAGGGCACGCCTTCCTGGGCGCCCCTCCGTCCTCATCGCGAGGTAGGTGTGAAGCACCGAACCGAATATCCTGCAGACGAGATCTATGTCAGCGTCCTCCCTGACCTCGCCTCTGCTCCTCCCGCGCTCGAAGAGCCTCACCATGGCCGACTGGACCTCCTCCAGGTCCTCCCTGAGCGAAGGTAACAGCGCCCTGAGGCCCGGGTCCGTGGAGAACGCCAGATGGACCCTCGCGAACTCGGGCGAGGTCAGAGGCGAATCAAGGATGCTGTCCGTTATCCTCACGAGGCTCCTGCGGAGCCCGGCGGACGAGGCCAGCTCGCGCTCCACTATGTCCCTGACCCTGCCCGTGACGAACGAGGACAGGGCGGCGAAGAGACCCTTCTTGCTGGCGAAGTAGTAGTAGATGGTCGGCTTGGTTATCCCACTGGCCGTGGCTATGTCCTGCATGGAGATCTCCGAGTAGCTCGAGCTTGCGAGGGCGCTCATCGCGGCGTGGAGTATGTCCTCCCTCTTGGATGAGCCGGAGTGCTGCGCCATTTCCTCTCCCGATCCTCTCCCGACAGTTGCAGTGCCGAATATACCGAACGGTAGGTAGAGATCAAGGAGGGAGGCGAAGTTGACTTGCCTGCGGGCCCTTGCGATCTTCAAACGTCCTGTACCTTCGCTCCGGACGGTCGCGTCCGACTCTCGAGAAAGGCTAGGGAGGTAGCAGTGAGTGACACCGGCGGGTACCCACGCTGCGAGATCGACCAGGAGGAGTGCAAGGGCTGCGGCCTTTGCGTGGCTGCATGCCCTGCTCACGTCCTGGAGATATCTCCGCACCTCAATTCCAGAGGCTACCATCCGTCATCGTACAAGGGAGAGGGCTGCATAGGCTGCGGCAACTGCTTCTACTCCTGCCCGGAGCCCGGCGCCATCACGGTGTACCCGAAGAACTACGCACCGGAGGAGGTGAGCTAGATGCCCCGCAAGCTCGTAAAGGGCAACTACGCGGCTGTCTACGGCGCGGTCCTGGCAGGCTGCGAGGCCTACTACGGCTACCCGATCACCCCG
>Ga0172366_10000228_pt1 | contig 37099 bp, 36 predicted proteins | sample LakKivSesite69cm_FD_114533 | JGI IMG/M metagenome (GOLD analysis project Ga0172366, IMG submission 114533) | Sediment microbial communities from Lake Kivu, Rwanda - Sediment site 69cm | ecosystem: Environmental > Aquatic > Freshwater > Lake > Sediment | place: Rwanda: Western Province, Lake...
GGCTTCTTTGAAGTGCTCGTATTTGGTGGCGTTCCACCCCATGAGAAAGCGAAAGAACGTCCTCGCACCGAAAAAAACCACCACTGCAATGATGATAAAAGTGATGCCCCGCTTGATTGCCCATGCCTTAGGCGATGGCGTACCTTTTGCCTTCTTATTCCCCTTTCGCTTTTTCCAGAATGCCATTTCATTCTCCCGAAAAAATCTTGATGAACGATTAATCCAGAAAAATATCATATAATTTCCAAACATCGTCAAGATACAAACGCATCGCCCGCAGTGTAAATCTCATGTCATGTAATGATTGGATGCGGGAGGTGCAAAAATGAATGAACTTTTCCGTGTGAACAGGGTCAGTGCGATACTTGACTGCTCCAAGAAGCATATTTATCGGCTTATCAAGGAGGGGAAACTTGCGGCATTGCAGTTTGGACCGAGGCAGACAAGGGTCACGCGTGAATCCATAGAGAGATACGTCCGTGAGCGGCTGAATGAATACCGTCGCGAAAACGCAATAGATATTCTCGATAAAATCAAAAGCCAAAATGGGAGATTGCACGGATGATTGTGAGAAGCGCTTGCCAGAGGGTTTTCAATCTATCGGGATGTAGTTGAGGTCGAAGCCAAAATATCGCGGACACAGTGTTTGAAAAATCTTTTTTTCCTTCAGGACCGGATTGCAGGGAAAGGCGTATATTTCCATGGGCATTCCTTCCCCGATGTCGCCGTTTCGCACCGGTTTTACAGTCTCCGGGTTGATGCAACTGATAATATCAGGGCTTGAGGCGATGCAGTTATCATTTTTCCAGAGGATGTGATTTTCATTTTTAAAAAATATCCGGGCGCTTCCGCCTTTATCCCCCTTTATCGTTGTGAATCCAACATAATAGTTATCCTCCTCGCTCACCTTTTTATCAACCACTCTACCTTTGAAGAAAAATCGCCCGCCTTTCTTTTCCATTGCGGCGCAAAGAGGCATTTTCCCATCTCTCGCTGAGCGCAATAATTTTCCGAGATGAAATGCACGGCTGACCGTTCCCCTGACGAGGAGGCGTTTCAACTGTTTCCCTGTGACTGCGAATCCTGCCATGCCGGTTGAGCCAAATGCGACGCGGCTGAGATGTTTCCCGATTCGCTCCGCCAGTTTGACATTAATCACCTCTTTTATGATTGTGACGTTTCCGAATTTGTCAACGCTTGTGCCGGGGCAGAAGGGGACGTCTTCCAGAGAGAGGGTTGTCTGGAAGATTTCCGGGATTGCCCTTCCAGCAAAATCGCCATCAACTATAGTTTTATCCAGCTTTTTCGCGACTGCGATGGGGACGGGCATATTGGAACCGCCCACCTCAATGGGGACAACTACATCCGCCTTTTTGCCGGTATAATTTTCCCATTCAAGGACGGCATTCATAAGATTGATGGGGCACTTAACCTCGGTCAGCCCCGCCTCATCGCGTCGTTTTGCCCTATCAGGCGTCATGGGGGCGGATGAGCCCATGAGAAATGTGCAGACGGCGCATGCATTATCATCAATACGCTCCACGTCAATCCAACGGATGGCACCTTTTTCATCAAGGGCGCTCTTCAAGGCACGGAATCCCTCTTCCGGATTTCCTCCACCGCCCACGCCGAACAAGGCACAGCCGTCAATAAAATCTTCCAGCTCGCACACATTTTCTATTTTCATTGCGATTGCCTCCGCAAAAGAATTATCCGGCGTTAATGTATGTGTTTGTATTTTCCGGTCGCATGAGAATCAAGTAGAAATCGCAATGGGGATGATTAGGAAGGGATTGTTTTTTACTTGACCCATCGGGTTGCTTCACGGGTAATGAATTTTAGAGTGATGGAGAGGAAGGTATAAAGCATGATGGAGAGAACGGGGGAGCGATTTGACTGGAGCGTGCCGCTGGCTTTGGGTTCCATCTGGGGATTATCTGAGGCGGCAATGGGGATGTATCTCCGCGGTGGATGTGCCAGATTACTGTCGGGTTCCATAATGACCGGTGTGGCAATTTTTTTCCTTGCGATGTCATTCGCATCAAACCGCAGGACTATAGGACTTCTTCTCATGCTTGGCATTGCGAGCGCTTTCAAGTTTCTTGACGCCGCCCTTCTCAGACTGCCCGTCACACATGGCGCCATAGGAAATCCCATCTTCGCCTTTTACACGGAGGTCCTGACTTTTATTTTCCTTCTTAAGGTGCTGGATGTGCATCTTCAGGGAAAGGTGTATGGACGTGCCATCCTTGGAGGATTTTCCGCCCTTGTGGCGGCAAACCTGTTTCCGCTTGTGAGGTTTGTCACCGGCATTCCGGCATGTGTTTACCCCGGAACGAATTATCCGCTTTCACTGTATTTTATGCCTGTGGCGGTCGGGCTTTCCGCCCTGACATGTCTCCTGGGAATGCTGTTGGGTGAGAAACTTGCCCGCCTTGCCGTAGATGATGTTATACCTGCGCGTGCACACCGTCTTGTTCCGGCAATGATTCGCCTTGCGCCGGTTGCGGCTATTGTCATGATAATTTTACTTCGTCTTGGATGAGGATTGATGCGCCAATCTGTGCGTTAACTGTTTATTTCCGTATCATCCCGCTTGATTATTTCGCTATTTTTTTATGCTGTATTTCTATGAGTTTTTTTCTGACCTCTTGGGCGTGTTTATCCACCTTCACATTTTCCCACTTATAGACGATGGTGCCTCCCGGATTAATAATAAAGGTGGTGCTTAAAATGCCAAATTTTTCGTCGCCGCCGAGTTTTCTCAGCCGCCAGACGCCGTAGTCCTTGCAAGTTTTTGCCTCGCGGTCGCTCAGGAGGAGAACCTTCAGATTGTGTTTGTGCGCAAAGGTGAAATGGCTATGGACAGAGTCGGTGCTGATGCCGATGACAACGGCATTAAGGCGGTCAAAGTCATCGAGGCTTTTTGAGAAATCAGACGCTTCGATGGTGCTGGTGGTAATGTTATCCTTCGGGTAGAAATAGAGAATGACCCATCTGCCGAAGAAGTTGCTCAGGTAAACAGACTGAGCATTCAAGTCCGGCAGACAGAAATCCGGCGCCTTATCACCAACATTCATATATAAGTCCTGCCATTACTTTATGTTATATAAGTAATATGAATTTGTGTCACTTTTCCAATCATATGTCAATCAATTCTTTTTAGTTTTTCCACAGTGGAGTTATTCTGAAAGGGCAGAAATCCCTGAGAGTATCGCATGGAAGCAATCCACACAGATTTCACAGATTTTCGCAGATTGAAGATTTAAAAGTATTTATCCGTGTCATCTGTGCAATCTTTGATTGTACCTATGAAAGGAATATATCACCTTCGTGAGTTCCCTTCTGAGTGAGGCAAGTTGAAATTCAGGGATTGACATACTTATCTTGTGAATGTTAACAAAAATAAGGTTTGTGATATTACTGTTCATGAAGGGTAATTTGGAAAGACAAACGATGAACCTGAGGGATATAGAAAAATACTGGTTGGAATCATCAGAGGATGCTTTTAATACAGCTCGCACACTATTTGAGAATGGGAAATATGAGCATTCCATGTTTTTTTTACATCTCTCGCTTGAGAAAATGCTAAAGGCATTGTTTATTAATCACAATGTTGAGGAACCTCCATTCGGTCATAATCTGCAAAATATAGCGAGCAGGATTCGGGAGGTTGATTTTGACAAACAAAAGATGGAATTACTTGCCCAGATAACCACATTCAATATTGCCGCAAGATATGATGATTATATGTTAAACTTCCAGAAAATATGTGATGCTAATTTTGCAGAAAAATTTCTGAAAGTCGGTAAGGAGATGATAGAATGGCTGAAATCCCGGTTCAAATCATAAACACGATAAAAAGATTCAAGGAAAGAATAAGGACAGAACTATCGATTAAAAGGGTGATACTTTTTGGGTCTTATGCCAGTGGGAACTTTTCTCATGAAAGTGATATTGATGTCTGTGTGATTGCTGGAAATGTGACGAATAATTTCCAGGCGATGCTCCAAATTGCGCCAAGGGCTGTTGAGGTTGATGCACGTATAGAACCGGTTGTTTTTTCTGACGAAGAATTTGAAGAGGCACAATCTTTCGGTTTGCTAAGAGAAATCAAGTCGCATGGACTGGAAATCAAATAGATGATTCCTCACCAAATTTTCTCATATAATCGTCTAATGAAATCTTGAATCACACTTGGGGCTGTTTGGAATTTTGCTTTACAGTCTGTCTCCCCTGATTGTAATGGTTTTTTGAATTGAAATGAAAAGTGAGGTGAGTGGGATGTATGCTAAAATGACGTGTGTGTTTCTGGTGCTGTTTATTATCATAGCGGCGGGAGCAGGTGGGGCGGAGAAGGCAACGCCGACGCCCACCCCACGTCTGCCCGAAAAGGTGATTATTGTTACACAGGATGGTTTTACCCTTAAGGGAGAATACGTGAGTTCAGCGTCCGCCGATAAACCGGTTGTGGTCATGCTTCATCAGCTGGGAAAGACAAGGTCAACGTGGGTGCGTTTCAGAAGCGAACTTCAGAAGGCGGGTTATGGCACGCTGGATTATGATGCCCGCGGTCATGGTGAAAGCGCAATTCGCAATGGCGAAAGGGCAACGTATGAGACGTTTGCCCCCACGGGAGAAAATAATGACTGGAATAAAATGAGTGATGACCTGAAACAGGTGATCGGGGTGCTGAAGGACAAATATAAGGTGGAGACGAAGAGGGTCATTATTATTGGTGCCAGCATTGGAGCCAATGTCACACTCAAATTTGCGGCGAAGAATAAAGACGTAAAGGGAATTATACTTCTCTCACCGGGACTCAATTATCATGATGTCATGAGTGAGCCACCTGCAGAGGAATGGGATGGGCGTCCCTGCTTCATTGCATGCTCAAAGGGCGATGTGTATTCATACGAGTCCTGCCGTAAATTGAAAGAGGTCATGGAGAAAGGTGCGGAGGCTAAGAAGTCCAAGATTGTGCTCGAAGTGATGGATGGGAGCGCACACGGGACGTACATGCTTGGCGGCGCACTCGATAATAAGATTATGACATGGATTAAAAACCTTCTGAAATAACTCATTGTTGCAAATTATGAATTGGTGGCGGGATAGGATTTCATCGGTTGCTGGAAAAGGAGGGAGTGATGGGAACGCAGGGAACGACGATGGTTTTAACCGGTCTGGACATCTGGGTCATTATCATTTATTTGGTCGCGATGCTTGCACTCGGGCTTGGTTTTAGCAAAAGAGCCGGGAAGAGTCTTGAGGATTATTTCATCTCCGGGCGCGCCCTGCCGTGGTGGATTGCAGGGACATCGATGGTTGCCACCACATTTGCGGCGGACACCCCGCTCGCAGTGACGGGGCTTGTAATTAAGGATGGCATTGCTGGCAACTGGGTCTGGTGGAGTTATGCAGTCGGCGGGATGCTTACAGTTTTTCTTTATGCGCGGCTCTGGCGTCGCTCACGCGTGGTAACCGATGTTGAGCTCGTAGAGATACGTTACAGTGGTCAAGAGGCATCCTTTCTGCGTGGTTTTCGCGCCCTTTATCTCGCCATTCTCATGAACTGTCTTATTGTCGGCTGGGTATCCAACGCAATGATTAAGGTATTGCATGTGACGTTAAAGCCGGAGGAGATTCCCGCCCTTGCCCCAACATTCAATTCCATCACGCACACCCTGAATGCAACACTGGGGACGGGTTGGAGCATAACTGACGTTTCCAATGCCATGATTCTCCTTTTATTATTAGCCATTACGGGGCTTTTCAGCGCAGTCTCAGGTCTGTGGGGCGTTTCGGTGACGGATTTTGCCATGTTCTGGATTGCCATGTTCGGCTGTGTTGCCCTTGCATTTTTTGCCATGCACTGGGTGGGTGGAATGGACGGGCTGAGGACTGGACTGACAAAAACTTATGGGTCGCATCGTGAGGTGATGCGATTCATACCTGATTTTTTTGCAAAAAAGCCCCTTATGCCTCTTGCGGCGTTTTTTGTGTTTATCAGTGTGACGTGGTGGGCATCCTGGTATCCCGGTGCGGAACCGGGCGGTGGGGGTTATGTGGTTCAGCGCATGGCGAGTTGCAAGAATGAAAAACATTCCCTTCTTGCTACCCTCTGGTTCACAATGGCGCATTATGGTGTGCGACCGTGGCCATGGATTATCGTGGCGCTTGTGGCGGCGGTAAAGTTTCCGTCTTTGATTTTACCGGCGGCGGATGCGGATGCTGGTTATCCGAAGGTCATGGCGGCGGTATTGCCTGCGGGCTGGCGTGGATTGTTGCTTGTAGCTTTTTTTGCCGCCTTCATGTCCACCATCTCCACGCAGATAAACTGGGGCGCCTCATACGTGGTGAATGACTTTTACAAGAGGTTTCTCAACCCCGGGGCTGAGGCAAGACATTATACAAATGTTTCACGTCTTGCCACGGTTGTGATTCTCATAATCGGCACCATTGTCTCTTTCAAGATTACGTCGGTGGCGGGTGCGTGGAAGCTTATGCTGACCATTGGCGCAGGGACGGGACTTGTCTTTTTGCTCCGCTGGTACTGGTGGCGGATTAATGCCTGGAGTGAAGTATCCTCGATGGTGGCATCACTTGCGATTGCCATGTATCTCATTTATGGCTTCAAGTGGCCTATGACTGGAGCCTTTGACTACACCAAGCTTGTGGGCATCGGTCTGGTGATGTTTTTTTCCATGGGTGCGATTGGTCTCTGGGTCGGAGCACATTTCCTGACCCTCAGACGGGATATTAATAAAATGGTGATTGTGACAATCTTTGTGATGATTCTGGTGATGGTCTTTTACCTCATCTATCCGGTGAGACTGGAGGACTATCATCGCATTTTGATTACCGCCATCTCCACAATCCTTGTGTGGTTGCCTGTAACCTTTCTCACGCGACCGGTGGATAAGAAGCGGCTGGAGGAGTTTTACCGCCTGGTCAGACCTGGTGGCGCTGGTTGGGCGGTGATGCGCGCCAAGGCGCCGGATGTGGATTATGATAAGGGTATCATGAGCAATATCCTTTGCTGGATTCTTGGGACGATTGTGGTGTATTGTTTCCTCTTCGGAGTGGGGAATCTCATCATTGGTGTTACAGGTCAGGGGATTATCCTTCTTGTTATTGGAATTGCCTCTGGCGCGGGAATGTATGCACTCATGAGCAAGATGGGCTGGGAAAAGGTGTTGAGATAGTGACAGAGCCGAAATAGGGTAATAACTCGCCTTATGCGGATTCACCACAGAGCCACAGAGATCTCAGAGTTTGAAGATTATAGTGTTTGTGATATTCTCTATGACCCTGTGGTGAAATAAATTTTATTTTGTCAGTTTCCCTATGGTTTAAAATGTGTTTGACAAGGGTGAAAAAAGGATGCTCCCTTAACCAGCGTTTTTTTCCTGAATAGTAAATTCCTTGCATAATTTTCGCACGTTCGCATTCCAAGATACCCAAGGAGGCATGTATGAGTCCCAAGTATGTTTACTTCTTTGGAGCGGGGAAGGCTGAGGGGAATGCAAAGATGCAGAATCTCCTCGGCGGGAAGGGTGCAAATCTTGCAGAGATGACCAAAATCGGCATCCCTGTCCCTGCGGGCTTCACCATCACAACTGAGGTCTGCACCAGTTATTACAAGAACAAAAAGAGATATCCCGAGGAGCTGAAAGGGCAGGTTTTGAAGGCACTTCCACGGGTGGAAAAGATAATGGAGATGAAGTTCGGAGACCCCCAGAACCCGTTACTTGTCTCCGTCCGCTCCGGTGCACGCCGCTCCATGCCGGGCATGATGGAGACCGTGCTGAACGTCGGTCTTACATCCAAAACGATGCCCGGTCTCATTGTAAAAACCCAGAATCCACGCTTTGTCTGGGATGCATACCGGCGTCTGATTATGATGTATGCTGACGTTGTCATGGAAAAGGCGGCTGGCATTGAACCGAAGGACGACCGAGGAATCCGCATGCAACTGGATGAGATTATGAATGAGCTGAAGGTAAAAAAAGGGCTCAAGAATGACACTGAGCTGAACGTGGGAAACCTCCGGTATCTCTGTGATGCATTTAAGAGGCGTGTTAAGGAGGTCCTGGGGAAGGAATTTCCCGATGACCCCATGGAGCAGCTATGGGGCGGAATCGCCGCCGTATTCCAGTCATGGATGGGCAGGCGCGCTGTTTCATATCGCCGCATTGAGAATCTGCCGGATGACTGGGGCACGGCTGTCTCCGTTCAGGCAATGGTGTTTGGCAACATGGGCAACACGTCGGCGACAGGCGTGGCATTCACCCGAAACCCCGCAACGGGCGACAGGGCATTCTTCGGCGAGTGGCTCCAGAACGCACAGGGCGAGGATGTTGTTGCCGGTATCCGCACACCTTATGCCCTGAATGAGCGCGCAAAGAGTGAGCAGAATAAGGACTTTCCCTCGCTTGAGAAGGCAATGCCGGGGATTTACAGGGAACTCGTTGCCATCCGCAAAAAGTTAGAACAGCATTACAAGGATATGCAGGATATTGAGTTCACGATTCAGGAAGGACGCCTCTGGATGCTTCAGACGAGGGTGGGGAAGCGCACCGGTCCCGCCGCCCTGAAAATGTCTGTGGATATGATGAGGGAGGGACTCATTGACAAGGCAACCGCCATTATGCGCATCAGACCTGAACAGCTCGATGAGCTCCTGCATCCCATGGTTGACCCTTCTGCGGAGCTGCATCAGAAGCCTCTGGCGAAGGGACTTCCTGCAGGACCCGGAGGAGGTGTGGGAAAGATTGTCTTTTCCGCCGACCGTGCGGAAGAGATGGCGAAGATGGGTGAAAAGGTCATCCTTGTAAGAAATGAAACAAGCCCTGAAGATGTTCACGGGATGCATGCCTCACAGGCAATACTGACTGCGAAGGGGGGCATGACCTCCCATGCGGCGCTCGTTGCCCGAGGATGGGGAAAGTGCTGTATTGTTGGATGCGGAGACCTCATAATTGACTATAATAACCGCCAGATGACCGTGAAGGATAGGGTTTTAAAGGAGGGCGATATTATCACCCTGAATGGCACGAAGGGATGTGTGTATGAGGGCGCATTACCCCTCGTCAAGATTGACCCCACGAAAAATAAGGAACTTAGAATCTTCCTCAAGACCTGTGATGAACTTGCAAGACTGCAGGTCTGGACGAATGCTGACACGCCCAATGATGCGGCGCAGGCGCGAGCCTTTGGCGCCAAGGGAATCGGACTCACCCGCACGGAACACATGTTCTTTGCCCCTGAGCGCATCAGGGCTATGCGTGAGATGATTGTGGCGGAGACCGAAGAGGCACGACGAAGTGCAATAATGAAACTCCTCCCATTCCAGAAGAATGACTTCATCGGCATTCTGAAAGCCATGAAGGGATTGCCGGTCACCATTCGCTTCCTTGACCCGCCACTCCATGAATTTTTACCTCAGGAGCCGAATCTTGTGAGAGACCTTGCCGGTGAACTGGGAATTACCGTGGAGAAGCTCGAGGGGCGCATCAAGCAGCTCCATGAGCTCAATCCGATGCTGGGACTGCGTGGGTGTCGCCTTGGCATAATTTTTCCCGAAATAACGGAGATGCAGACCCGTGCCGTTCTTGAGGCGGCTGCGGAGCTCACAAGGCAGAAAATCAAGGTCTATCCCGAGATAATGATTCCCCTTGTTGGTCACCTGAATGAACTTAGAAATCAGAAGGCGCTTATCATGAAGGTTGCCGAGGATGTGAAAAAGGCATACAATCTGAAGGTGCTCCATTTCAGCGTTGGGACCATGATAGAGGTGCCGCGCGCCGCCATCACGGCGGATGAAATCGCAAAAGAGGCAGAATTTTTCTCCTTTGGCACCAATGACCTTACCCAGATGGGATGCGGCTTCAGCCGTGATGATGCGGGGAGTTTCCTCCCGGGTTATGTGAACATGGGCATTTATCGCAAAGACCCGTTTCAGTCACTTGACCAGGAGGGCGTCGGCAAGATGGTTGCCATTGGTGTTGAGAGGGGGCGGAAGATGCGTCCCAATCTCAAGATTGGCATCTGCGGTGAGCATGGCGGCGACCCCGATTCCATAGATTTCTGCCATCGCGTGGGATTGGATTATGTCTCGTGCAGTCCATACCGCGTGCCGATTGCGCGCCTTGCCGCGGCGCAGGCAGCCATTCGCAATGGTGTTTCTCCTGCAAAGCAGAAAACAAAATCAAAAAGGAAATAATCCAAATTACTAACCTGTAACGGAGAAATGTTGGAGGGTGGTGAAAAAGAAACACACATCCTCCAATTTTTTTATTGATACCATCTTGCACAGCATTATATAAGCGGATAATAAACAGGTTGATGGATGGGTGGGGTTTTTCAGGCATACCGTGCATGGGGTATTCCCGTGAAGAGGCACAATTATGGAAAAGGTCAGGGTGGAACTTGGTGAGAGGTCTTACGACATCCTGATATCCTCCGCATGGCTGGGGGAGTTGGGTGAGACGATAAGGGAGCTCGTACCTGATGAGAAGGTCCTCGTCATCTCGGATGAGCGCGTTGGACCTCTTTATGCGGAAAAGGTGCTTGCGAGTCTGCACAATTCAGGATTTGACGCCGATGACTTTTTTTTACCGATGGGGGAGGAGCATAAGACGCTTGCAGAGGTGGAGAAGGTATTTAATTATCTTGCAGAGTATAATTATTCCCGCGGCTCTACCCTGATTGCCCTTGGAGGGGGTGTGGTGGGCGATATCACAGGTTTTGCCGCCGCCACTTACATGAGGGGCGTCCATTATATCCAGATGCCCACCTCGCTCCTTGCGATGGTGGATAGCAGTGTGGGTGGAAAGACGGGAGTTAATCACCGTTTGAGCAAGAATCTTATTGGGGCGTTTTATCAACCCCGCCTTGTGTTCATTGACACGGATGTCCTGAAGACCCTTCAGCCTGAGGAGTTCCACGCCGGACTTAGCGAGGTCATAAAATATGGCGTGATTCGCGACGATGAACTTTTCCTGACGCTTGAGGATGAGATGGAACGCCTTGTCAATGGCGAGACAGAGTCTCTGGGGCGCATCATCAAGCGTTGCTGTGAGATTAAATCCGAGATTACGTCGAGGGATGAAAGGGAGGCGGACGTTCGCGCTATACTGAACTTCGGACATACTATAGGTCATGCAATTGAAGCCCTGACGAATTATCGGAAATACCGTCACGGTGAGGCGGTTGCCATTGGCATGATTGCCGCCGCGCGCATCGCCGTTAAAATTGGGATGTTCGATGACATGCAGAGCCAGAGACTCTGGGAAGTGATTATAAAGGCAAAGTTGCCATACCAGTGCGGTATTCTTGACCCGGAGGACATTATGGGACGCATGAGGAAGGATAAAAAGGTGCGAGCCGGCAAGATACGCATGGTCCTGCCGAAAAAAATCGGCGATGTGGAAGTGAGAGATGACGTCCCTGAAAAAGAGATTTTGAACGTCCTGTGTGAAATGGGAACTGAGAAATAAACTGTCATGAAAAATAATATTCGTTTGTCGTCCGCCACAGGTGGTTAAATACGGGGGGAAGAAATGGTAAAGAAGGTGCTTGTGCTCAATGGTCCTAACATGAATCTCCTTGGGGAGAGGGAACCGGAAATTTACGGGTCAAAGAGTCTTGTGGAGATTGAATCAGAACTGACAGAGCTGGCAAGGAAGGCAAAGGTTGAGGTTGAATTTTTCCAGAGCAATCATGAAGGTGAAATTGTGGATAAGATACAGAAGTCTCGTGCGGACACCGGTTGCATCATTATCAACCCCGCCGCCTTCACGCACACCTCCATTGCGATTCGGGACGCCCTCGTATCGGTGAAAATCCCCGCCGTTGAGGTGCATCTCTCCAACATTTACGGTCGCGAGGATTTCCGCCATCATTCCTATATTGCCGCAGTGGCGCGCGGACAGATTGCCGGATTCGGCGCTTATGGTTACATCCTCGCCTTTCACGCCGCCCTTGAAATTATGAAAAAATGATCCGCCTGAGGCGGATTGTTCCGGGGGAATGGGAGAATGAAATCTGAATTGAAAGACCTGCACAGTATTTCCGCCTTAGGCGGACTTCCGCTGGAAGAGCTCATTGGTCGCGCCCGCATTCTGGTGGAGGCGATGCCTTATATTAACGCATTCCGCGGTGCGACCATCGTCATCAAATACGGCGGCAATGCCATGATTGACGAAGAGCTCAAGCGCACGGTTATTCAGGATATTGTCCTCATGGAACATGTCGGTATGCGTCCAGTGGTGGTTCATGGAGGCGGACCGGAAATCTCCGCCCTCATGAAGAAGCTGGGCATGAAGCCGCGTTTTGTGGAGGGTCAGCGCGTTACGGACGCTGAGACCCTTGAAGTTGTAGAGATGGTTCTTGCGGGGAAATTGAATGGGGAGATTGTGAACCGCATAAATCATGCCGGCGGGCACGCCGTGGGATTGAGCGGCAAGGATGGCGGACTCATAGCGGCGCGCAAGATGAGCGTAAATGACACTGAAAAGTGTGGGAGCGCAGATATTGGTTTTGTGGGCGAAGTGGAGGAAATCCGACCCGGCATCATCTCTCTACTTGCCGAAAATCAGTTCATACCTGTCATCTCACCCCTCGGTGTGGATGAGACGGGGCAGACATTTAATATCAACGCAGATTCCGTTGCGGCGGAGATTGCCGCATCCCTCAGGGCTGTCAAGCTCATCCTGATTACGGACGTGAAGGGAATTTATCGCGAGTCGGGCGATGAATCCAGCATACTCCCAACAATCCGTGTGAGCGAGGTTGAGGACTTGATTAAGTCGGGAATCATCACCGGGGGCATGATTCCCAAGGTGCGGGCGTGTGTGAAGGCAATCATGGCGGGTGTCTCCAAGACGCACGTCCTTGATGGCAGTATCCCACATTCCCTTCTTCTTGAACTCTTCACCGACCGCGGCATCGGAACTCAAATTATCCCATAGCCATAGATGAAGCATGGTCAGCTAATGAGAGAGTCACTCTTAATCATTCTGGTCGCGCTGGCGTGCTATGTTAATTCACCATGGGGTGGATTCACCTTTGATGACGTTGATATGGTGCAGAATAATGTCCTTATCCGGAGTTTGGGCAACACGCCGGAGATGTTCAGGACGACCTGGTGGTGGGGAGGAGCGCATCAGCAGTCTCATGAATACCGTCCGCTGACGGTTTTTTCATTCGCCGTGAACTACTTTGTGAACGGACTCAGACCGTTCGGGTATCGCATGGTGAATGTCCTCCTTCATGCCCTTGCGGCGGTTTTACTATTTTATTTCCTGAAACAGTTTGGTGTTGAGTGGAAGAGCGGGTTTGTGGCGGCGCTGTTATTTGCGAGCCACCCGGTCCATACGGAGGCGGTGAATAATGTTGTAGGGAGGGCAGAACTCCTCTCGGCGGTATTTGTATTTGGCGCACTGATATTTTACACAGTCGCATTGCGTAAGGAGCGGCAATTATCCATCCTGTATTATGCGCTCAGCGCCGTTTCATTTTTTCTTGGGTTGTTATCAAAAGAGTCGGCGATTGCCTTCCTTCCGGCGGTGGTTTTAATAATTCTTCTTGCCCCCCGTAAAAGGTGCGATGCTGGCGGGATGCGCATACGCAATGCTTTTGCCCTATACGTCCTTGTTTTTTGTATCTATATGCTCATGCGGAGGAACGCCCTCGGAGGATTTCTTTCCTCCGGCATGAGGACTTCCGTCCTTGATAACGTCCTTGTCGAGGCGCGGCAAAAGGGCGCCTGGGTTGCCTATTATGCCACTGTGCTGAAGGCATTCGGGATTTATGTGCATCTTCTTATTGCTCCCATTGACTTGACGGCGGATTATTCTTACAACGAGGTGCCGCTGGAGTGGAGTTTCTTCAACATAGCGACGATTTGCTCCCTTGCAGTTTTTCTGGGGATTATTGCGCTGGCTTATTATTTCTGGCGAAAGAGGGAGGTGGTGCCCCTCTTTGGCATTTTATTTTTTCTATGCGCCCTCGCTCCGGTCTCAAATGCCTTCAAGCTCATCGGGACACTTATGGGCGAGCGGCTTCTTTATCTCCCGTCTGCCGGCTTTTGCATATTTTTAGCATGGGCGCTGAAGAGGGGCTCTGAGCGAATTGCCGGCGGAAAAGGGCGCCGGGGCGTAAATCCAGAACGCATCCTTGCCGGCTCATGCGCCGTAATTCTCCTTGCTTACGGCGTGCGCTGTCTCCTGAGAAATCCCGTCTGGAAGGATGACATGACCCTTTATCTGACGACAATCAAGACCAGTCCCGATTCTGCGCGCATCTATAATAATCTCGGTGGTCTCCTCATGCAGGATAATGCACATGACAAGGAGGCGCTTTCTTGCTTTGACCGGGCGCTCCGCATCGCCCCATTTTACGGCACTCCCATGAGCAACAAGGCAGAGTTGTTGCGCCGCATGGGGAGGTATGAAGATGCGGTGGGACTCCTTGAAAAGGTTATCGACATGGAGCCCGATTATCCATTGGCGCATTATTACCTTGCCGAGACATTGCGCGACATAGGGCAGAAAGAGCGCCAGCCGCAACTCTTCAAGAGGTCGGCTGATGAATACAACACTGCCATTAACCTGAGACCTACTGTCTTTATGTTTTACGTCGGTCTTGGGAATTTATATCTTGAGCATCACGCAAGTCCCGAGCAGGCTGGAAAATATTTCAAGAGGGCGCATGAACTTGACCCTGCCTCGCCCCAGCCACTTATCGGGCTTGGACGTCTGGAAATGGGCGCCGGACGTTATGAAAGGGCGGGCGAATTTTTTAAAGAGGCATCACGTCTTGCCCCCAAAGACCCCATTCCCTCCTATTATATGGGAATGCTTGCAATCAAGGAGGATAAGCTGGCAGAGGCGGAGAGACGGTTTCTTGAGGTCCTGCGTATTTCCCCGAATGACCCGGTCTCCTATCTAAATCTTGCCCGACTTTATAAGGATTATCTCAAGCGACCGCAGGATGCCGAGCGCTATTACAGGGAATTTCTCCGTCGCTTCCCCTCACACCATGACCGCGCCGAGGCAGAAGAGGCGCTGTCAGGTCAGAAGAGCAAATAAATGCTTGAATTGAATCTCCATCGACATATATTCCTTTATCATTAGAAATATATTTTACGCGGAGCTCTCTGCGTGAAATTATTTTAAGGGGTTTTGGGAATATGACTTATGCAATTGACGTTCACGTGCATGTCTTTCCGGATGAACTTGCAGAACGAGCGGTGACATCCCTTGCCGATGCGGCGAATGCCAGGGCTTTCGGGACGGGCACTATCCGCGACCTTTTAGAAAGGATGGACAGGGCGAATGTCAGGAGGTCTGTCCTTGTCTCCATTGCCACGCGCCCCGCTCAGGTGAAGAAGATTAATGACTGGCTATGGAAACAGAAAAGCGAGCGCCTTATTCCCTTTGCCGCACTTCATCCCGCTGACCCTGAACTTTTTGATGAAATCCGGCGCTTAAAGGCAATCGGCTTCAGGGGTGTGAAGCTGCACCCGAACTATCAGGAGTTCTATCCTGACGAGGAGCGCATTATTGAGCTCGGGCGTGCACTTGCAGATGCGGGGCTGATTCTTCTTTTGCATGGGGGCGTGGATTGGGCTTTTGAAGAGGTCAATGCATCCCCATCGCGGATTGCGCGCCTGAATGAGGCAGTGCCAGACCTCACGTTTATCATTGCACATCTGGGCGGTTTTGAGCGGTGGATGGAGGTTGAACAGACCCTTGTTGGCAGTGATATGTATTTTGACGTCTCTTTCACATTACCATACCTGAAGAATGAGGACTTTGTGCGAATCGCCCACAATCATGGCGTTGAGAAACTCCTCTTCGGCACGGATTATCCCTGGCAGGATATTTCGGAGAGTATTGCGCTCCTTTCGCAGACAGGGCTGAATGAAGAGGAACTGGCGGCAATTCTTCATGGCAATGCGGAACGGCTCCTCAGTTTGGATTAGCCTGAAATTTATGGCAGGTACCAGTTAATTCTTGATTTTATCACGGATTATAAATATTCGTTTTTTGTTTTAAATGAATTAATTTTTTTGAGAATCAAAAAAATCCATTATTTGTGCGCACCGGGGGAATTTATGAAAACCGTGAAGTTTTTCCGCGACCGCGAAAGGAGCTTTAATTTTTTCAAAACCTTTTTGGGAGAGAATTTTGACATTCCACATCACGAGGTTACTGAAAAGCATTTTGCCGCCTATTGTGAGGCGATTCTTTCGCAGAACAGCAAATTCAACCTGACCTCCCTGAAGACGGCGGAGGAGATTTATGAAGTCCTCTTTCTCGATTCTCTCATTCCTTTCACGCTCCTGCCCGGATTTAATGCCGGTGAGCATGTCATTGATGTTGGCAGTGGTGCGGGCATTCCGGGTCTCGTTCTTGCCCTTGTCTTTCCCGAGACACAGTTCTGCCTTCTTGATGCCACGCGTAAGAAATGCCAGTTTGTTGAGGGACTGATAAGGGATTTCGGGCTGAAGAATGTCAAAGCCCATCTGGGACGTGCTGAGGATGCGGGGCACGACGAGACCATGAGGGAGTCTTTTGACTTTGGCGTTGCCCGTTCTCTCGCCCAGCTCAATATCTTGCTTGAATTCGTCATCCCCTTTGTCAGGACGGGCGGGCATTGTTACGCATATAAGGGAAAGGTGTCTGCGCTTGAGATTACGCGCGGCGAGGGTGCCCTGATGGAACTGCAGGGAAAGATTGAAGAGCAGAGAAGTTATACCCTGCCATTTTCCGGCAAAGAGCGCATGATTGTCACGGTTAGAAAGACGGCGCGCTGTCCTGACAAATATCCGCGTCGTGCCGGTATCCCCAAAAAACGACCCCTTTGACTTTTTTTTTTCGAGAGAAGCAAGATGAGGAAAATTATAAAAATCCTTTTATTTATTGCGATTTTGGTTTTTGCAGCGGTTATATGGTTCAATAATGTGGGAGATATAAGGTGGCGAGTCCTTGGGGTAAGGGTCGGGGTTCGTAGAGAATTTAGAAAAGTTATGGAAGCCGGAGAGGCAACGCCGGAAGATATTGAAAAGGCAAAGGCTTGCCGGGATATGCTTCATCGCATCATGAGGGCAAAGCGCGCCGCGGAAGAACGAAAGGGATATGCAGGAGCCACCGTCACATGGGATGATATCCTTCACCTCATGAACTTGAAGGAGATTCCGGTTTGCCCGGCAGGTGGGACATACCATATCAATCCCCCTCTTCAGGTTCCCTCTTGTTCCATCGGCAACAATGGAACGGTTGACCCCGCCGATGACCATATCATTCTTGATTAATCTTTTCCCATGGATAGGAATATCTAACGCATAGAACGCAAGGGTCGCAGAGGTGAGTAATTGCTCGTGAATAAAGAATACGTCCTTTTTGAAAATGCCCGCATAGAGACCATGGATGAGGCGTGTCCGGGTGCGGGGGCAATGCTCGCCATGAACGGATTTGTCCTTCGCCTCTTCCGGGAGGCGCATCCGGATGTTTCCGGATTCTATCCCCTGCGTCGGGTGGATTGCAAAAACCTTGTAATGCTTCCCGCCTTCACGGATGCACATATTCACCTTATGGACACGGGTGTTCATCTTGACACGGTAGATGTCTCCTCCGCGAGTTCTGAGGATGAGGCAGTGGCGCTTCTGAAGAAGGCGCGGAAGGACGTTCCAGCCGGACAGTGGATTCAGGGCTCCCGCTGGGGTCACAATCTCTGGGAACCGCCACGACTTCCCAGCAGAAGAACTCTTGATGCCGCTTTTCCCCAAAATCCCGTCTTCCTTTTCAGCAAGTGTGGACATCTCCTCTGGGTCAATTCAATTGCATTGAAAGAGGCGGGCATTGCGGGACATACGCCAGACCCGACCGGTGGTCAAATTGAGAGGGACGCAAATGGCGAGCCCACGGGGATTCTGAAGGAAAATGCATCTGAACTTATCACCCGTGTAATTCCAGAGCACCCATCATGGCGTAAAAAGGAATTTTTGAAAAAAGCCGCCCGCCATCTTCACCGCTTCGGGATTGTAAATGTTCACGACCCTGATGAAGGGGCGGATGTTTTTTCCCTTTTGCAGGAAATAAAGAACGAGCCCGATTTTCGCTTGAACGTGGTCATTTATATTCCTGTCTCTCAGCTGGAATCGCTTATCTCTGCCCGCATTCGGAGCGGATTCGGGGATGATGTTTTGAGATTTGGCGGCGTGAAGGCATTTGTGGACGGTTCCCTGGGCGGTCGCACTGCATGGATGGAGGAGCCGTATGAGGGCGAGCCGGAGAATACGGGCATACAGATTGCCACAAAGGATGAACTTCTTGAAATGGTCGGGCAAGCCAACCGCGCTGGCATCTCTGTCATGACACATGCCATAGGCGACCGCGCCGTCAGGACAATCCTCGAGGTCTATTCAGAGACCGGAGCGGCGAAGGAACACGGCTTGGGTGAAACCATGAACAGGATTGAGCACTTTCAAATTCTCAGCAAGGGTTTAATTCCAGCGCTGGCTGATTCCTCTGTTGCCGCCTCAGTCCAGCCGGTGCATATCTTCAGTGACTGGTCGGCGGCTGACCGTTTCTGGGGGAGGCGTGCCCGATGGGCTTACCCTTTCCGCACGTTTTTGCAGGCTGGACTGCCACTCGTGTTCGGTTCGGACAGCCCGGTTGAACCGGTGAATCCCTTCTGGGGCATTTATGCCGCCACCCTGCGAAAAGACATTCAGGGGAGCCCCACCGAGGGATGGTATCCTGAGGAGCGCCTGAGTTTGCAGGAATCGCTTTTTGCCTATATTGTTAAACCGCCGGAGATTGTGGGCGAGGGGGGACGCAAGGGCAGACTTGCTCCGGGTTATCGTGCGGACTTTGTTCTCATTAACCGCGCACCCCTGGCAGAGCCGCCGGAGGCATCGTTGAATACGCATGTGCTCGCAACAGCCGTGGAGGGCGAGTTTGTCTTTAGCGAGTTATGAAGACCTTTATTTTTTACTGACACTTATAGAAAGGGATGGCGCATGTCACTGAAAATCCTTGTAACGGGGGGAGCCGGTTTTATCGGTTCGCACATTGTAGATGCCCTTATTGAGCGTGGTCATAGTGTGAGGGTTTTTGACTCGCTTCATCCGCGGGTGCATGGGGAGGGTGGCAAAATCCCTGATTATCTCAATCCTGATGCGGAATTTGTCCGGGGCGATGTGAGGGACTATGAGGCGCTGAAGAAGGCGATGCTGGTTGTGGATGTGGTTTTTCACGAGGCGGCAGGAGTCGGTGTGGGACAATCCATGTATCAGGTGACGGAGTATTGTGAAATCAACGTTATGGGGACAGCGAACCTGCTTCATGTGCTCGCAAATGAGAAGCACCATATTTGCAAGATTATTGTCGCATCATCCATGTCCATTTACGGGGAAGGGAAATATACTTGCAATCAGTGTGGGGTGGTATTTCCCTCGCTCCGTCGTGAGGAAGACATGCGGGAGGGCAAATGGGAGATGCCATGTCCCCGTTGCGGGGCTATTGCGCACCCAGCTCCCACGGATGAAGATAAACCGTTGCATCCAACATCGGTTTATGCCGTCACGAAGCGCGACCAGGAAGAACTTTTCCTTTCTATCGGTATGGCTTATAAAATCCCTGCGGTTGCCTTACGTTATTTTAACGTCTATGGGGCGCGACAGGCGCTCTCCAATCCTTACACGGGCGTGTGCGCCATATTTTCCACCCGCCTCCTCCACGATAAGCCGCCCATCATCTGGGAGGATGGCAACCAGACTCGGGATTTCGTGCACGTCAGTGACATCGTGCAGGCGTGTATTCTGGCGCTGGAAAAGAAGGAGGCAGATTATCAGGTGTTCAACGTAGGGACTGGTCGTGCCATTTCCATCAATGAGGTGGCGCGGATGCTTGCAGGTGCGCTCGGACGTGAGCTCAGGGCGGAATATCCCCTTAAATTTCGTGCGGGTGACGTCCGCCACTGCTATTCTGACATTTCTAAAATCAAAAAGTTGCTGGGATATTTACCGAAGGTCTCATTTGAGCAAGGCGTGCCGATTCTGATTGAGTGGGCACGCGAGCAGAAGTGCGATGACCTTGTTGAAAAGGCAGTTGCCGAGCTCAGGAACAAAGGACTCACGACCTGATATTTATCCTCTGTGTCCTCTGTGTCTCTGTGGTGAATCCTATTTTCTCAAAACGCCCAACCATCTCAAAGTGATATGTGTGGGGAAACATATCCAGCGGTTGAATGTCAGTGATGCGATATCCCGCCTCAGAAATCACCGCCGCATCGCGCGCCATGGTGGTTGGATTGCAGGAAACATAAACAAGAAGGGGCGCATTAAGTTCGATTATCTGCCTGAGGGATTTTTTATCCAGTCCGTTGCGTGGCGGGTCAACGACCATCCTCTGAACTCCAAGCGGCAATCTTTCACGCACAAGCCCAAGACATTTTCGCATCTCCCCGCAGAGAAAGATGCAGTTTGTAAGTCCGTTGCGTTGCGCATTATAACGCGCATCCCAGATTGCCTCCCTCATCACCTCAATCCCGAACATCTGAGCCGTCTGGCGGGCGCAGAGAAGTCCGATAGAACCTGTGCCGCAATAAGCGTCAAGTAGCGTTTCCTGACCGGTAAGGGATAAAAACTCACGGGTTTTTTCATAGAGCAACTCTGCGGCTTTTGTGTTGGTCTGGAAAAACGAAAAGGCGGAAATGCAGAGTTCAAGGTCACAAACCCGCTCCTCAAGAAAATCATTCCCCCACTTAAAGAGGAGTTTGTTCATCCTCATCACGTCTCCAAGACCCACATTAAGACCGTGAATGAAACCTTTGAGGGATGGGCAGGTGCGGCGCAGGCGTTCAAGGAGTTCATTGCGATTGGGGAGCTCAGGTTCTCCTGTCAGCAGGGCGGCAAGGATGGGCATCGGTTCGCTTGCGGGCGTGTTTCCTGCACATCTGAGCATGAAGTGACGCAAAAGCCCCTTGTGTGTCACGGGGTTATATGGGACAAGGGATTTTTCCTGCGCAAATGAGCGCATCTCACGCAGGAGACGGTCAAAAATCTCCGGCTGGAGATGGCATGTCTCAATGTCGATGACCTCGGTAAAACTCCCCTTTTTATGGAAGCCGAGGATGGGGCGACCGTTCTCATCCGCTCCGAATGTGTAATCCATCTTGTTCCTGTAACGCCAGATGACGGGCGAGGGGATGATGGGGTGATGCGTGAATTCATGCTGTCGTGCAAGGTGTTCCACAACTGAGCGGGAAAGTTCTTCCTTGTAAGCAAGCTGGGTTTCATAAGGGAGGCACTGCCAGATGCATCCTCCGCAGGGACCAAAGACCTTGCATGGCGGTGCCACCCGAACGGGTGATGGCTCAACCACTTCCACAAGTTCCGCTTCGATATAATTACCCTTATTTTTCGTGATGCGCGCCTGAACGGTGTCGCCGGGGACTGTGTGCGGGACAAAGGTGACGATGCCTTCCCATTTGCCGATGCCGCGTCCGCCATAGGCAAGGGTTTCAATCTTCAAAGTGATAAGCGAGTCCTTTTTAAGTTCCATAATTTCATTCATCCCCGATATGAGAAATCACAATGGGATTTTTAGGGAATATGCAAATGAAAAAACAATAGACTTGACAGGAGGGGTATTTCTCAAAAGAAAAGATATTCAGATTTTTGATGATAGACAATGTGAATTAAAAGTGCGCCAGTAGCTCAGAAGGACAGAGCAACGGACTTCTAATCCGTAGGTCGGGGGTTCGATTCCCTCCTGGCGCGCCAGGTAATATTTTCTGACCCGCCCAATGTTTTTCTAATCATGTCCGATAATCGGCGTTGATTTTGACGTAGTCATAGGTAAGGTCGCAGGTCAGGACCGTGGCGGATTTGCTGCCGCATCTTAGGTCGATGAAAATCGGCACTTCGTGATTTTCCATGATGCGGCGAAGTCCGTTTTCGGATTTCACCTGCGGCGAGCCAAGAATGAAGATTGAAGAATCTCATGATGACCTTTTTTAGAGAGACGGACTGTTATAAAATTCTCGAAATCCTGAGGGGGCGCTACACTTGAGTATATTGAACGTGCCTATTGCAAAATAAGCATAGTAATATCATCCCGACCGTATGCACAATCTCGTCGAGAAACTGCGTATTGTTGCGTAACGAGGGTTTGAACGGATTCAACATGCTTACAGATCTCTCACCCGGCACAATGTCAAGCCTGCCGTGGCAGTGGACACAGTTGCGGAACCCGTTCTTGCCAACAAAAAACCCATGAACTACAGATAGACGATTACATAAAACTCATCACCGATAATCCTTATGATGATAAACTACAATGCAATCTCTATCTCTCATATTTTCAGAAAGGATTTGCGGCTCTGGCAATCGAGCAGAATGAAAACGCCCTCAAGATAAACCCTTACAACACATATGACGCGCACAACCTGAATGTGTCAAAACTCCTTTTGGCGTTATCGTGTGATAAAATGAAAAAAATTACATATATAGCATTTTTACTGATATGTATATACAATATATTGATATAAACATAACATTTTATTAATTTATGCATAATAATTTTGATTATTTCAAATATTTTTATTGCAAAATGTTTCAAATTCAATGTTAAACTCGAGATATAATTGCTTAATTTAAGAATTTAGTCTATAATTCGTGAAAGATATTCTTTGTATAAGAACAAGGAATGGGCGATTAAAACCAGAGATTAGTTAATCTTGGACATTTTTGTAATCCGTTAGAGAAAAATTCAATGTCAATTAAAAATAATGCTACAAACTTATCAGTTAAAATTGTAGAACCTGAAAAAAAGATGAAATTTGCTAAAGATAGACTTCGGGTAGTTTTTGACAACATAGGTGATGGGATTTCAGTTATTGATGAGAATTACCAGATTTTAAGAGCCAATCGTGGAGCTTTAAGATTGTTTGACAAAAGAGATTTTTCATGTTTGCAGGGAAAGAAGTGTTATAAGGAGTATCATAAAAAAGAGGCGATATGTGAAAATTGCCCGGCACAGAAGACATTTGAAGAGGGCAAACCCTATCACGTTACGACAATATGTCAGAGAATTGATAAAGACAGAGTAGTCTTGAATATATCCACTTTTCCAATTAAAAATAAAGAGGGAAAAGTAGTCCGGGTAATTGAATGCGTGAAAAATATTACTGACATGGTTAAGTTAGAGGACCAATTGCTTTATCAGGAGAGGCTGGCGGGAATAGGAGAATTGGCGGCTGGCATTGCTCATGAAATAAGGAATCCTTTGGGTAGCATTACCGCTTCATCTCAATTCGTTTTAAGTAAATACAGGCTCCCTTATCAGATAAAAAAGCATTTAAAGATTATTTTAAGACATTCTGAAAACGCAAACAGAATTATCAAAGATATTCTTGACTTTGCCAAGCCGCGAATGATTTCTTTTAAGCTGGTGCATATTGGTGAAGTTATAAGTAGCGCCTGTAATCTGGTTAAGGTCCGATGCAAAAAACAGCATGTACGACTGAATCATAAATTGTCAAGAAGAATTCCACAAATACTTTTAGATGAGAAACAACTTGAGCAGGCATTTTTAAATTTTATCCTGAATGCCTTGGATGCCATGCCAGATGGAGGACATCTCATGATTAATGCATACCCTGATTTTAAGGCTAATGAAATAGTGATAAACTTTATGGATACGGGCGATGGTATTGCTCCGGAGAATTTAAACAAATTGTTCACCCCATTTTTTTCCACAAAGGAAAACGGCGTTGGATTGGGTTTATGTTTATCGCATCAGGTAATAAATCATCATAAAGGCAGAGTAAATATAGAAAGCAAGTTTGGACAGGGAACAGACATCGAGGTCCGACTTCCTTTCAAGAGATAGGCAGATAAAGCAAAACAGGGCGCTAATCGTGGGAAAAATTCTAATAGTTGACGATAACAGCGTTATGCAATTTACCCTAACCAATGTATTAAAAGAGGAGGGCTATGAAATTATATCCGCTCTGGATGGAGTTAAGGCAATTCAAGAAGTCAGAACGAAATCTCCCAATTTAGTATTGTTGGATATCAAACTTCCAGGGATTGATGGAATGAAAATTTTACGGGAGATAAAGGATATTGATAAAGAATTAACTATTATTATGCTAACTGCTTACGGGGAAATCAAAGATGCCGTTGAGGCGATGAAATCAGGAGCATTTGATTACATTACCAAGCCTTTTAACAATAAAGAATTGATCCTGACGATTAAAAAAGCCCTTCAGTCGCAAAGTTTAAGCAAAAAAACTGGAGTTTTGAGAAAGCGGTTGTATGAAAAAACTGCCATCGAAGAGTTGATGGGAGAGAGTCAGCAAATCAAGCAGGTCTTAAACCAAGTTAATATAATCTCGCCAACCAATATGACAGTAATCCTTCAAGGCGATAGTGGAACGGGCAAGGAATTAATTTCACAGATGATTCATCAGAAGTCCAAACGTTCGGATAAGCCATTTGTGGCTGTGGACTGCGGTGCCATTCCTGAGACGTTAGTTGAGAGCGAACTATTTGGTTATGAGAAAGGGGCATTTACCGGAGCTAATGAACGGAAAGAGGGAAAATTTGAACAGGCAGATGGCGGGACCTTGTTTTTAGATGAAATTGGCAATTTGTCCGACAACATACAGATGAAGCTTTTAAGGGTAATCCAGGAGAGAAGAATACAGCACTTAGGGGGTAAGAAGGATATTAGAGTGGACGTAAGGATTATTGTTGCTTCAAAAATTAATCTTTATGATGCAATGAAAGCCGGGAAATTTAGAGACGACCTTTTTCACAGGCTTAATGAGTTTCGTATTGACCTTCCACCTTTGCGCGAAAGGAAGGAAGATATTCCCGTATTGGCTAAGTATTTTCTGAACGAGGCAAATCAAGAACTTAACAAAAAGATAAAGGGTTTTCGTGGTGATGTGATGAAATTTTTCTTAAATTATCCCTGGCCTGGCAACGTACGTGAGCTCAGAAATATGGTCAAAAAGGCAGTTCTTTTGAGTGATTCTGAAGAAATATTCCTTGAGCATTTATCTATAAATCAATCTGCGGGAGCTACAAGTATGAATGCATTCCAAAACACCATCGGTTTACAGGAGAACTCTTCATTAAAAGACATTACTCATAGATTTGAGGTTGGAGTTATCAAATATGCCCTTGCCAAAGTTGGTGGCAATAAGATAAAAGCGGCAAAAGTTCTGCACATCAATCGCAAGGCGCTTTATCGTAAAATGAAAACCTTAGGCATTTGACACTTCTGTCCCATTCTTGTCTTTAATTTGTCCTATCTTTTGGACTTGCCGGAAGATTTCAAAAATAATGCGTTCAAATTTTCCCCCCAAAAATAAATTTATCAAAAGTTAACTATTTGACATTCCAATAGGTTACAAATTTGGAGTAACCACCCGGATTACTTTTCCTTATTTAATTTCTTATGGCATACTTGTTGCCTCTTTACTTGACTTGAATGAAAATGATAATGATTGAGCGAAAGTGATAAAAAACTCAGAATAATAATAATTAATTAACAATGACTAAATCAAAAATTTTGGTGGTTGATAATGATAAAGACATGTGTTGGCTGATTGCTTCTATATTGAGAGAAGAGGGTTTATCCGTAGATATAGCTCACGACGGAAAAACCGCTTTGGCTAAAGTTAGCCATCATCGTTATGCGGTAATGATTTTAGACTACAAACTTTATGGAATGTCCGGATTAACTGTTTTAGAAAAAACTCACCAGGCAAGACTTCCAATAACAATAATAATGATTTCTGCGTTTGGAAATGGAAATGTAATAGCAAAAGCCAAGGACTTTGGCGCTTATGCATTTTTGGATAAGCCTTTTGATATAAATGTGCTGAAGAAAACAGTAAAAAGGGCATTGGCAAAACAGAAAAGTATCAACATGAAATTGTTGAGGGATAAAAAAGTTTGAGGTTAACCGCTCCTCAGTAAAAAAAATGCGGAATCTAAAATGAAGGGGGGTAAGGAATATGGCTGTAGAAAAAGCGATCGGCTCTTCCAGCCTTGTGGAAGTTGTCGACCGTATCCTGGACAAGGGCGTGGTCATTGACGCCTGGGTGAGAGTCTCATTAGTGGGTATTGAAATACTCGCGATTGAGGCGAGGGCTGTAGTGGCTTCCGTTGAGACCTATCTGAAGTATGCTGAGGCGATTGGTTTGACCGCAACAGCTGCCTGATGTAAAGGATAAGGTCGAAATGGTGATTCTTGCCGGGCCATCCTTAACTCTCTTAAAACGCGAGGGAGACAGTATGACTCGCCAAGACTTTCTTTACTTCCCCGTCAATAATTAAATATTCTTATTGGTGAGAGGAATGGGATGCCAGCGATTTTGGATTTAAAGGACTTGGTAGAAGACATCGCATTTATATACCACACAAAGATCGAAAATATGGATTCTCTTCATGAAACTACCAAGTTAATTCTTAATGAATTTCAAGAACCTCTCATTAAGACAAAACAGATAAGGGAAGAGATTAATAGACAGCTTAAGGACTTACTTTCACAGAATGAGCACTTAAGAAGGAAAGATTTTGATAGAATGATGCAGGGTATTCTTTCCGCGCAGACAGAAAAAGAAAAAGAAATCAGGTGTTTAGTAGATAATTACCTTTCCGAACAGAAAGTGATGATAAATCTCTTAAAGGAACATCTAACTAAGATTAAAGACGCCATTGCCAAAGGCAAAGTGGTAGTAACCCAGGAATCTCAAAACACGCTCACCAAAATTCTTGCTAAACAGGAAAAGGAAAAACAGGCGGTAACTTCTAAATTAAAAGAGTTTCAAAAAGAGCAACATGAAATAACCGATGGGCTTCTTGAACTTTTAGCCAAGGGAAGAGAATTGAGAATCAAGGACCTTAAATCAATGCTCAGGAGGTTTAAGAATTCACATAAAGCTCGGCTGGTTCGCCAGGATGAAAGAAAAGCTGAGGTGAAAAGAAGAAGGGATGAAGTGCACGATATGCTTGTTGTTTTTAAGAAAAGCAGGATGGAATTCGCACAGAGATTGATTAAATCACCTAATGTAATTTCATCGGTTAGGAATATCATCAATAATGTGTCTGCTAATAAAAGAGAGGGACACAATATAAAAGTTGCCCCTTAAAAAATTTAAACAAAGAAGGAGGCGAAAAAAAATGGGAATTGCAGAGGGAATGAAAAGTTTGACCGAGGACATTCTTTCTTCCTATGATGCGCGGGTAAAAACAATTGGCAGTATAGTTGCAGATACCCACAGGATAGTTGTTGATGCACATAAGATAACTTCCGATGCACGTAAGACCGTCAAGGGATTTACCGCGGATAGGAAGAAAATGGCAAGTGAGCAGGCAGTGAGCCTGGGTAATTTTGCCAAGGGGTTAGCTCAAAACATCGATGATATGCTTGGAGGATTTGGGAATGCCCGCAAACACATGGGTGAGGAACAAGCCAAGAACCTGGAAGACTTTTTAAAGACTATTGGAGACTTTGTCAAAAATCTTACCAGGAACGTTGGCACAATGATGAATGGTTTTAGAAAGGAACACAAGGAGGTGTCAGAGGAACTCAAGGGCAAGCTTGCCAAAGAGGCGAAGGATATCGAAGCCTACATCACTAAGCTGCTGAAAGATTTCAGGGCATCCCGGAGCGAGATGAGTGAAACCTTAAGAAAGAACTTAGACAAATATATCCGTGACATAATAAACTGTGTCAGGGGTATAGCCAACAATACCAGGCAGCTTATAGGCGAATATCACTCTGATATGTCCAGGGCAAGACATGCCTGGCAAGGGATGGCAGCCACATTGGCTAAGGCAAAGGAAAAGGGTGGGCTGACGGGGATTGGGTCTGGAGAAAAAGTGGCTACTGTGGCGCAAGCGACTAAAAAGAATAGGCAGAAAGCCAGGAAGAAAAAGACCGTGAAGGTAGCGGGGTAATAAACGTCTTTTTAATTATCATTGCTTTCTGTAAAAGTCGCTATATCCATCCTCATGCCGGATATGTCTGCTCAACATGTCGCGAAAAGACGTTGACCTCTTTGCGACGTGCGAAAGACTAATTTTCTCACCAGTGCGGCGCAGGCTATAAGATGGTTTGTGATTAATGTGTATTTCATGAAAGGGAATAGATTTATTTTAGAAAGGAGTTTAGTCTATGGGTACCGTGGCGATTGAAATGGAATCTATGTGTGCGGGTATTTTGAATAGTCATGCACAGAGAAACAAGTCTCTTAAAGACTTACATAAAAATGTCAAGTCTTTGAGAAATGATGCAAGAAAGTTCGTTGCTGACACAAGAAGGTTTCGTCAAGAGATGGCAAAGTCTTTAAATGGGACTCTTGAAAAAGACAGAGAAGATTTAGCCAGAGATGTGGATTCTTTAAGGAAAGACTTTTGTGAGAGCCAAAAAGGACTGCATTCCGATCTGGTTTCAGCGAGCAAAGCCTGGGACAAGATGAGCAAGATGTTAAAAGGTAATGGAGTAAAATAAAATCTCTGTCTTTGTGTCAGGTAATGCTAATTAGAACCGAGGTGATAAACTAAATGATTGATGAGATGACGACAGTCCTTGAGCCAAGTCCTTTACCAGACTTTGTAGAAACAAGGTATGTAAAAGATGTTACCAGCAGGGCGCTTTCGTATATCAGGGCTGGTTTTCCGGTTCATTTTCGAGGAGGCGCTGGCACGGGTAAGACCACCCTGGCAATGCATATTGCCAGTAAAATTAAAAAACCTGTAGTGATGATTCACGGCGATGAAGAGTTTACCACATCGGATTTGGTTGGTGGCGAATACGGTTATCGGTTCAGAAAAGTCGTGGACCGTTTTGTCTCACGAGTTATGAAGATGGAAGAGGATATGACCAAGCATTGGGTGGACAATCGCCTGACTGTTGCTTGTAAATACGGATTTACGCTTATTTATGATGAATTCACGCGTTCTCGTCCTGAAGCAAATAATATTCTCTTGGCGATTTTACAGGAAAAGATAATGGATTTGCCTGTGGGAAGAGGCGGTGAGCATCCATATTTAAAGGTGCATCCAGAATTTACTGCTATCTTTACAAGCAATCCTGAAGAGTATGCGGGAGTCCATAGAAGTCAGGATGCCTTGCGTGACAGGATGATTACCATAGATTTAGACCATTTTGACCGAGAGACAGAGATTGCCATAACCAGGGCAAAGTCTATGCTCGCGAGATGCGATGCTGAGACTATTGTGAATATTGTGAGGGAATTGCGAGATTCCGGCAAATGTGAATTTCCGCCGACAATTCGCGCCTGCATTATGATTGCCAAGACGCTTAGCGCTCAACGGCTCAGGACAATACAAGGTAACGGTTTCTTTACCCAGTTATGCCAGGATATTTTGTCTTCCGAAACAAGCAGGGTAGGCTCAAAGACAAATCAGAACAGGATAAAGGAAATTGTCAGGCATCTGGTGGGAAAAAATATTTGTAAGAGGGAGGTATAATCGATGAAAAGCATATCTCAGCTGCAAACCGTAAGCGATATAAAGGGGATGCATTCTATAGGCGCTCGCTCCATACCAAAGGCTATGAGGTCAAGTTACCTTGAGCTGTATGTGCTCGACCGGGAAAGGGCAAGATTGGAGAAAGAGCAATTCAGCACTGATAAGAGACTGGGAAATGCCCAGAGACGATTGGATAATCTGGCTGTCCGAGTACAGAAACTTTTAAGAGAAATAAATGGAGAGAACGAAACAGCGGATTCAGCCGGGGCTGAGGCGACGGCTGGGAAGTTGCACAGGGGTATTTCTTCCGGCAAGCCCATAAAAAAGATGTCCATAAGATATTAAAGATATTTTTTTAAGGGAAAGATAAGATGGAGTGGCGTGTTTTTGACTGGAAAAGCCGAAAGGTTGGTCAAAAGGGCGAGGTCTTAAACAGGAATGACTATAGATGCGGTTTTTGCAAAGGAAAGGGAGTTATATCTCACAACAAAACCGTAAGGTGCCCTGTCTGTCAAGGGGCAGGGTCAGTTAAGGTTCCCGGTTTGGCAGTTATCTGTGCATATTGTAATGGAGATGGTAGGGCGCATTTGAATAGAGACCTTACCTGTAACGTTTGTAAGGGTAAGGGTATTGTTCCCATAGAGAGTAATCATGTTGAGATATGTTCTATCTGTAAAGGGTTGGGCAGAATTCGCGGCACGAGTCTTTTTTGTATGACCTGCAGGGGAAAGGGAGTTATCGTTATGCCAAGTGTTGCCTTGGGAAATATGGCAAAGGGAAAGAGAAGAGATGAGGGGGAAAACGATTATGAAGAAGAAATGCAATAAAAAGGAAGAAGAAGTGTTAGATTCGGACTTCAGCATAGGGAATTTCAGTTTAGGAGGTTTATTTAAGGGCATTGAAAAATTAGTAGATTTTGCCGCAGGGCTGAAAGAGGCAGGCGGTGAAATCCAAAAAGAAGGAGAATTTGACCTTAGCCATCTCAAAAAGGGCATGAAAGGAGTGTTTGGCTTTTCAATAAAAACAGCCGGTGGCGGGAAACCCATCGTTGAGCCATTCGGTAATATAAAAAAGACTGCCGGAGGACCCACGGTTAAGGAGGAAAGGGAACCGATTACGGACATCTTTAACGAAAAGGAAGAGATTTGCGTTTATGCGGAAATGCCCGGGGTAAATGAGAGTGACATAAAGATAGATTTAAAAGGGGATATCTTAGATATCTCAGCCCGGACAGGTGATAAAAAGTATCGCAAAGAAGTCTTGCTTCCGGCAAAAGTCAAACCCGGGACGATTATCTCAAGTTATAAAAATGGTATTTTAGAGATAAAAATGAAAAAATGAATGTCACTAATTGGACTAAAAGAAAATGGGTTAAAGTTAATCCTGTTTGGTGGTAAAGGTGGTGTGGGAAAAACGACCTGTGCCTCAAGCACAGCGCTTTATTTAAGTTGCGATTTTAAGACACTGCTCGTTTCAACAGACCCGGCTCACTCGCTCTCTGATAGCTTGGACCAGAAAATTGGAGATGAGATAAAGGAAGTTAAAGGCATAAAAAATTTAAGTGCTCTGGAGATAAGTGCTGAAAAGGCTCTTTATAAATTTAAAATGGAATACGAAAACCAGATAAAAAAGATACTGGATACTTCAACCTATTTAGACCAGGAGGACATTGATTCTATATTTAATTTGCCCATCCCGGGCATTGATGAAGTGATGGGTTTTAAGACCGTGGTTGACTTAATAGAGGAAGCTCAATTTGACAAATATATAGTGGATACTGCGCCTACCGGGCATGCCTTGCGACTCTTAACTTTGCCTGAGCTTCTGGATAACTGGATTAAGGTCATGGCTCAAATGAGATGGAAGTATAGATATATGGTAAAAACCTTTGGCGGTAAATATAATCCTGATGAAGCAGATGATTTTCTTTTAACCATGAAAAAGACGGTTAAGGGCATAGAGTCACTGCTTCGGGACTCCAATAAATGTGAGTTTATTGCGGTAACAATACCGGAAGATATGGCTGTCTTAGAAACGGAGAGGTTGATTAATAGTTTGGATAAGTATGGTGTAAAAGTGAAGCAGATAATAATCAACAATGTTGTCGAGCCAACGAACAATTGCAAATTTTGCCGGGAAAAAAGAAGATTCCAGGAGAAATATATCAGCCAGATAAGGAAAAAGTTTGGTGGTTTAAAAACAACAATGGTGCCTTTGCAGCCGGGTGAAGTTAGAGGTATGGATGCCCTGCATATCTTTCAGGAGTTTTTGTTTCAATGACGGCAAAAAAAGATAACACGCACCTTACGTTGAAGGTTAAAGAGGCATTAGCCAAAGATGCTGGCAGGGCAATTGTGAGAATTGACCCTGAGGATATGAAGGTTTTAAATGTGGAAGTCGGTGAGATTTTAGAGGTTGAGGGTAAAAGAAAAACCGCGGCTAAGGGAATGCCTTGTTATGCTGAGGAGAGGGGAAAAAGTATAATCCAGATGGATGGAATCTCAAGGGAAAATGCCCTGGTTGGTCTGGATGATAAAGTAAAGATTCGCAAGATTGATTATAAACCTGCTAACAGAATAACCCTTTCTCCCGTAACAGTGTCAAGCCCGCTTAAAGGAGAGAAAGATACCAGATACATTGGGTCGCTCATAGATGGTCTTCCAGTAACCAGTGGAGACCGAATCAGGGCTACATTGTTTGGTTCAAGGGGGTATGATTTTAAGGTTCTGGATACCATTCCCGATGGTGTGGTTCTAATCAATCCACAAACCTTAATCAGGATGGAAACGAAAGGACATGGAGAATCTGGACCAACAAGGATTTCTTACGAGGACATCGGTGGACTTAATTCACAGATTCAGAGAATCCGGGAGATGATTGAACTCCCTTTAAGATATCCTGAAGTGTTTGAGAGATTGGGGATTGATGCACCTAAAGGAGTTTTGCTTTACGGTCCTCCAGGAACCGGCAAGACTTTAATCGCCCGTGCCGTGACTAATGAAACCGATGCCTATTTTACCCATATATCAGGACCTGAAATTATCGGTAAATTTTACGGTGAGAGTGAGGCGCGATTGAGAAGTGTATTTGAGGATGCTCAAGCCCATACGCCGGCGATTATCTTTATTGATGAAATAGACGCCATTGCTCCCAAGAGAGAAGAAATGGGCGGAGAAAAGCAGGTGGAAAGACGGGTTGTGGCACAACTTTTAGCCTTGTTAGATGGATTGGAATCGCGTGGACAAATCATTGTTATCGGGGCGACCAATATTCCAAACACTCTTGACCCTGCATTAAGGAGACCGGGCAGATTTGACCGGGAAATATCTATTCCTATACCTGATAAGAATGGCAGATTGGAAATATTACAGATTCATACCAGAGGAATGCCCAGGGCATCTAACGTCAGTTTAGAAAGATTGGCTGAGATTACCCATGGATTTGTGGGCGCAGACTTAGCCGCCCTTGTAAGGGAAGCAGCCATGTCGGCACTCAGAAAAATATTACCCAAGATAGATTTTGAAATCGCTGATATCCCTTATGAATCCTTGATGCAATTAGAAGTTACCATGGATAATTTTTTAGAGGCAATGAAGGAAGTGGAGCCCACAGCCATAAGGGAATTCTTCGTGGAAGTGCCGGATGTGAAATGGGATGATGTGGGAGGGCTGGAGAACATAAAAGAAGAACTGAAAGAGGCGGTAGAATGGCCACTCAAATATTCAGATATTTTTAAGCAGGTGAATACAAACCCACCTAAAGGAATAGTTCTTTATGGAGTTCCGGGCACAGGAAAAACTTTATTAGCTAAGGCAGTAGCAAGTCAAACGGGCGTAAATTTTATCTCCGTAAAAGGTCCCGGGCTGATTTCCAAATTTATCGGAGAAAGTGAAAGGGCTATCCGCGATGTATTTAAAACTGCCAAGCAGGCGGCACCCGCTATTTTGTTCTTTGATGAAATCGATGCGTTGGTTCCTAAAAGGGGATTTGCCTCCGGTGATAGTCATGTTGGAGAAAGAGTAATCAGTCAGTTTTTAGCAGAAATGGATGGGCTTGAGGAACTTAAAGGCGTGGTGATTCTGGCTGCCACAAATAGATTAGATTTAATTGACCCGGCAATTCTTAGAAGTGGGCGTTTTGACCTCTTATTAGAATTGCCCAAGCCGGATGAAAAAACAAGAGAAGAGATATTTAAGATTCACACTAAAGGTAAACCCCTTGCCAGGGATGTGGACCTGAGGGAGTTAGCCAGAGAGACTGGGGGACGGGTAGGCTCTGATATTGAGTTTATCTGTCGCAAAGCCGCGACACTGGCAATAAGGGAGTATATAGAAAAGAATCAGAAATTCGAATTCAAGATTTCAAAAAGAAACTTTGAGGAAGCAGGTAAGCTGTTAAAGGAACAACAAAAACAGTAATTAAGAAGTGAAGAACCTCCTTTCTTCATCGACGCTTGGGGGATGCCTGAGGGGAAGGGACGCCAGCCCTTTCCCTCAGGTATGAAAGGGTTTAATATGTGTGAAATAGGAAAATATATTTACGGAATCGTAAGTAATGGTAATCAGAAATCCATTGGTTTATATGGCTCATCTGCCTGTAATGGAGTTCATTTTATTCCTTATCTGGATATAGCGGCAGTGGTAAAAGACGCCGAGATAGTTAACTATACCCACATGTTTAAGGATATCCTGGCAAGGGCTTTAGTTGAGCATCAAAAGATTATTGAGCAAATTATGGACATGGGATGTTTAATTATCCCTGTCAGGCTGGGGACGTTTGTGATGAATGAGGTAGAGGTTAAAAATGTTTTAAGTAAAGGATATAGTCTTATAAAAGATATAATCCCGAAGATAAGTGATAAAGTTGAGATAGACGTGGTCTGCACTTGGAGTGATTTTACATCAGTGATTAGAGAAGTGGGGCAGTTGCGGGAGATTGAAGCGGTGAAAGAGAAACTCTTGAGTAATCCTAAAGGGATAACCGTTGATGACCAGATGAAGGTGGGAGTTATGGTTAAGAATATATTGGACCAGTTGCGCGAATGGTATTCCTCTCAGATACAGAATGCCTTAAAGACGCTTTGTGTGGGTTGTATGAAGCATGAACTTATGGATGATAGAATGGTTGCAAATATCGCCTTTTTAGTAAATAAAGCCAGGCAGAAGGATTTTCATGCAAAGGTTGAATACCTGGATAATGAATTTGGGGGAAAACTAAATTTCAGATGCGTTGGTCCGCTTCCTTCATACAGTTTTTTTACGCTTGAGATAAAAAAGATGCAATTTGAGGACGTGGATTGGGCAAGGAAAAAGCTGAGAATTACTAATGCCCCCGTCAATAAAAACGAGATTAAGAGGGCATATCAAAGACAGGCATTTTCTTTCCATCCCGATAAGAATCCGGGGAAGCCGGGGATAGAAAGAGAATTTGAAGAAATAAATAAATCTTATAACATACTCCTCGATTATGCTACATCTTGCGCACAGGCGGGAGAAGAAAGTTTTTATTTTAATGAAGATGAATTTAAGAAAAACGCCATTCTTGTTAAGGTTAGAGAGTGAGATGGAGATGGAAGGTAAGTATATCTATTGTATTATCGGGACCACGCAGGAGAGGAATTTTGGTCCTATTGGCATTGGCGGAAGAGACGATGAGGTTTTAACTATCAGCTATGATGATTTAAGTATGGTGGTAAGTAACTGTAAGACAATTAAATTGGGAGTCAGCCGTCAGCATTTGTTAGCACATGAGAGAGTAATTGAGCAAGTGATGAAAGAGTTTGATGGTGTGCTTCCGGTAAGGTTTGGAACTATTGCCTCCAGTGCAGATGAGATTAGGAGTCTTCTGGATAGAAGATATAGAGAATTTAAGACTGCATTGGTAAACATGGAGCATAGGATTGAGCTGGGAGTTAAAGGAATATGGAGAAACATGGATGTTATTTTTAACGAGATTGTTGAAGGAAATAAAGACATTAAGAGGGAAAAAGAGAAACTGCAGAATGATAAAGGAATGAAGAATATCCAGGCAAGGGTGGACGTGGGCAAGATGGTTGCGCAGGCATTAGAGAAGAAAAAAGATCAAGAGACGGCAAAAATTGTAGATAGTCTGAGAAGGTCATCCATTGATTATAAACTTAATAAAACTATCGGCGATGATATGTTTATTAATGCGGCTTTTCTGTCGGACAAGGGCAGGGAAAAAGAATTTGATAACATTATGGATGATTTAAGTGAGAAATATAAAGAGAGAGTGAGATTTATGTATGCTGGTCCTTTGCCCGTGTTTAACTTTGTCAACATTGTCATTTATCCAGAGGAATGGGAGAAATAATTATGCCACAAGTAATTGAAACACTTAATTCGAGAGAAACTGTTTCTAAAGAAGGTAAATATATCTATTGTATTATAGCGATAGATAGCCAAGAGCCCCCAATATTTGACACAACGGGAATTGAAGATGGTGCTGGTGAGCTATATACAATCTCTTATAATGATATTGCCGCCGTGGTGAGTGATTCGCCAATTAAACGATACTCTTTTGCAAGAGATAATCTGATTTCACATGAACGCGCAATTGAAGAAGTTATGAAGATATATACAGTCCTGCCGGTAAGATTCGGCACCGTTGCTGAAAATGAGCAAAAGGTAAGGAAGATACTGCAAAAAGATTATGATAAATTTTCGGTTTTACTGAAAGATATTGAAGGGAAAAAAGAACTGGGACTGAAAGCTATATTTAAGGAAGACATCTATGGACATATTTTAGATAAATATGAGGACATTAAAATTTTAAAAGAAGTGCTTCAGGATATGTCACCTTCAAAGACGCATCGTCAACGTATGGAAATTGGAAAGATGGTTGAGGGGGCATTACAAAGTGAGAAAGAGATTTATCAAAAGGATATTTTGAGCGGTCTTTTGCCTTTGGCAGAAGAGGTAAAAATCAATAATAACTATGGTGAATTGATGATTCTAAACGCCGCATTTTTAGTAAGAAAACACAGGGAACGAAAGTTTGATAAAATAATTCAGCACCTTGATGAAAGATATGGAGATATAATAAAATTTAAATACGTGGGGACACTGCCACCATTTAATTTCGTCAATCTGGCAATTTCTACAGGTGAGTATTAGGATGTTTTTAATCGATGATATATTACTTTCACCATTAACATTGCTGGTCTGGTTGGGTGAGAAGGTTAATGACGTAATAGAAAAGGAATTATCTGATGAAGGTTTGATAAAAGAAAAACTTATGCAATTGCAACTGCGATTTGAGATGGATGAAATTAGCGATGAAGAATATAACAAACAGGAAAAAGAACTTTTAACACGATTGGAAGCTATAGCTAAAACGAGAGAGGAGGGATAACAATGTCTAAGAGAGGAGGGATAACAATGTCAAATATAACGGGCGCCGCGAGAATAGCGAGCACATTTCTCAAAAAGACCCTTACTGCAAAAGATGTAAAGGTTATTATGGCAACGAAGGTTAGTGAAGGCTGGGAGACAAAGGCTGAAGTTTATGAGGAGAATCCTTTTATAAAATCTCTTGGATGTTCTA
>Ga0172366_10000229_pt1 | contig 37082 bp, 39 predicted proteins | sample LakKivSesite69cm_FD_114533 | JGI IMG/M metagenome (GOLD analysis project Ga0172366, IMG submission 114533) | Sediment microbial communities from Lake Kivu, Rwanda - Sediment site 69cm | ecosystem: Environmental > Aquatic > Freshwater > Lake > Sediment | place: Rwanda: Western Province, Lake...
CCGTTCAGAATGCGCATCGTAACGCGCTGGCCCATGACGGTTGCGACGGCAACTTGATGCCCCGGGTCGGCGCCAACCAATGCCACGCCGACAACGTCGTCGCTGGCGATGGTCGTCGTGCGTTTGACACCGTTGTCAGAAGTCAGGTCTCGGACAAGGGTGTCGCCCGGCAAAAGCGGCGAAACATCCGTGTTGGTGAACGTCGCGCCAAGGTAAACCTGATCTTCTGTGGCCACACTGGCACAGTACACCACGGCGATCTCGTTGCCAACCGCGCCTACCGGGGATAGAGTGACGGGCGGAGATCACCCGTGCCTTCAAATCGCGTAGACCCACCTGGAAAGTTCTTCACACACCGAGACCTCACGGGTGCGCCTGCCGCCGAACCCGTCTTGTTGTCGGACGCCAACTTCCCGCCATCCGGTGCACTGCACTGCACGGACCTTGCGACCATCCTGGTGTACTACAACGATTCGTCGGACGGTGTCGGCACCATTGACGTTGTTCCGCTGATTCGAGATGGCGTTAACGGTGTCTGGCTCCCGATGCCGGTCGTCCAACTTGCCGGACGCGCACCGCGGGTCATCCCAGTCTACGGTGCCAATGAAGTTTTCCTCCGCATCAACGCTGTCGCAGGTGCGGGGAACAACGTGAAAATCCGCGCCGCTGCTGCTTCATTCACCTCGCGATAATCCATGGCGTCCACGAAGAACAAGACCCCGGTAGCCAAGGCCAAGGTGACGGAAGTCTCCGGCAGCACGGATGCGACTGAAAAGCTCCACGAGATCCTACAAAAGCAGAAGGGTATCGACGGCATCCTCACCCCGCCGTACGACCCGACAAAGCTGGCAGGGCTGAGTGAGGGGTCGTCCATCCTGCCGCAGTACATCGAAGCTGTGACGACGAATGTGGACTCGTTCGGCCACGCCTACCTCCCCATCTTCGACCTCTCCGGGAAAGAGGCTACGCAGCGCATCAAAGATGCCATGGAGATCGAGGCGGTTGAGGGGTCCGCCCCGGATGTCATCCCGGAAATCGCGGACAACGTCGTGGATGGCAAGCTCCGACAGGTCCGCCTTCGCGCCAAGGTCGAGCTGAACCTCCTGCGCCGGTTCTTCGGGTCCTGCTGCCCGGACTACAGCTTTGTCGAGCTGCGCATGCGAATGCGCCAAGACCAGTTGACCACCGGCAACGCATACTGGGAAGTCTTGCGGGACGCGCAGGGCCGCCCCTCCCGGTTCTTGCTCGCATCTTCAGTTTCCACTCGACTGGGCCCGCGCGACAAGTACCCGACCCAAGTCCAGGAGTGGACGCCGGTTTCCGACATTCGCTGGGTCCAGGTTCCCCAAGACCGGTACTTCCGGCGCTTCGTCGAAGTGAACCCGGTAAGCAACACGGTTGTCGTGTGGTTCAAGGAATACCAAGACCCTCGCGTTGTGTCGCGCATGACGGGCAGGGCGTACCCCGACCAAGCTGCGTTCGAGGCTGCAAAAAAAGCGGGCGAGTTGAAGCAAGAGGATAAACCCGCAACCGAGATCCTGCACTTCGTTATCCCCTCGTTGACCACACCCTACGGTGTGCCGCAGTGGATCGGCAACCTCACCGCTGTGCTCGGTTCACGCGAAGTGGACAGCGTAAATCTCTCGTATTTCGAGAACAAAACCGTACCCCCGCTGGCATTGCTGGTTTCGGGCGGACGTCTCGCGCGTGGTGTTGTGCCACGCTTGGAAGAGTTCATTGAATCGCAGGTGAAGGGTCGAAAGAACTTCCACAAGATTCTGATCGTGGAAGCCGAAGGCCAGAAAACTGCGGGCGGCACGAGCGGCATCGCGCCGACAATGAAGTTCGTTCCTCTGCGAGAAGCACAGCAGCAGGACGCTCAGTTCCAGGAGTATGACGAGCGGAACTGGGACAAGCTCGCGTCGAGCTTCCGCCTCCCCCGCATCTTGGTCGGGCGCGACCGCACATTGAACCGGGCAACGGCGCTCGCCGCCATTCGGTTTGCCGAAGAGCAGGTGTTCGAGCCGATCCGCAACCGGTTCGACGAGCTGATGAACCGGCGCATCTTGCCCGAACTGGGCATCTTCCACTGGCGCTTCCGCTCCAACACCCCGACGACCCGCGACCCGCAAATGTTGGCCGAGATCCTGGCGACCCTGTCGGAGACGGGCGCGTTCGTTGGGCGGGAAATCCGCCAGCTCGCGCAAGACGTGTTCAACCGGGAGTTCACGGACACCGACGCAGAGTGGGCAAACGAGCCGTTCGAACTGCACATGGCGAAGGTCCGCGGTGCGCAGGCCGCCGAGAAAAAGAAGAACGGTTCCGGGCGGTTGAAGGAAGCTGGCGATCGGCTGGAAGCCGAAGGTGCGCCCGCGACGGTGGATGATGGGCTGGACCCTGTCCACGGTGCGGGGAGGATCCAGGGGACCCCCTCGGGTACTGAGGACGACGACGGGATTGAAACCCCCGAGCTGGCATGAGCGACGCGGCCCTCGACAAAGCAGCGATGTTCCAAGCGCAGTTCTCGGAAGCCCAACGCCTCGGGCAAGACGGGAAGTTCCGGTGCCGCGCTGGGTGCAACCAGATTTTCGAGAACCAGTACGGCATCCAAATCTGCCATGACAAGGCCGTCGCCATGACGATTTGCTTTCCGTGCCTGAACCGTTACGAGGTGATTCTCAGTCGCGGACCGACGGGCGTGGACATCAAATTGCGAGAACGCAGCATCGTCATCGTCGGCGGACGGTAGACATTGAGCGTGCGCATCTGTAGCATCCAACGAAATGGAGCAGCTGCGTAACGTCGATCACGAAAAGTTCATCCCACTCGTCCGCTCAATCGCTGATGTGAAGCTGTTGCAGCACAAGCTGAGCGAAACCGTGAAGGAATCGTTTACGCTCGACGCCATTCGGAACCCCGGCAGGCCGGTCGTGGGCACCCAGGCCGAGGTGAAACGCCGGGCCGAAATCTGTTTGAAGTGGTTCCGCGTGATGCGGGCCGACATGGGGTACAGCACCGAGCGCGCCCTCGACTTCTTGGCTGCCGCCTTGCGCACCGAGTTGGACGGCGGCAAGTGGGAGCCGCCCGTGCAGGTCACCGCCTGGGGTCCCGATGCTTTGAAGCCGAAGGAATAACGTAATGAGCACCAAGGAATTGATCGAACGTGCCCGCCAGGTAACCGCGGAGATCCGCAAGTTCACCCTGGTCGCTGACCCGCTCCCGACCGTCCGGGTTGCGAACCCCAGCAAAGCAACAGAGGCTCTTCGCAAAGGCGAGTCTGTTGCTGTGATTTCCCCAATCGATCGGCGGTCGCGCGTGGGGAAACATCAGTTCCTCGTGGGTGAAGTCGATGGTGGGGCGCACGTTTTCGCGGTTGTCACCACCGAGAAAGCCCTGCGTTTTGAGTGTGTGGACGACATCCCCGAAGATGTCTGTGCTACGATTGACCCTGCCACACTCGCAGCACACGGCGATGCGACACCAGTACATGTCGTCCCCCTCACGATGGTCGCGGGCTTCGCGACGCCTGTCGCAATCAACGCGCCGTTTGGCGACAGTGTCTTTGGTCCGGCGATCGACATGGCGCGGGCGGCGATGCCTGAGCCCACGACTCCAGTGGCGAAGCAGGAGACCCCGCTTCCTGTCGCGGCGCATCAAGATGCGGTCGCGTTTTACAAGAGCCTGGGCGTCAACAGCCAGGAAGTGCGCCTCATCAAACGGGACGTGCTTGAAGAGCGGTTCGTCCTGGGCGTCGTCCTCGAACCGGAGACAATCGACTCACAAGGTCACGTCTACAACGCAGAGGAAGTTCGCAAGGCGGCCCACAATTTTCTGGAGATTCACGCCCGAATGGGCCTGATGCACAAGCAGGACGTGACCGGGAAGATCAAGATCCTGGAATCTTTCCTCGCCCCTGCCGACATGTTCATCGACGGGGTCACTGTGAAGAAGGGCACCTGGTTGTTGGGCGCCCGGATTCTGGACAATGAGCTGTGGGACGGGGTGAAGAATGGGAAATTCAACGGATGGTCAATCGGGGGAACTGCGATTGAGAGCGTTGAAGAGTTCGACCAAATGCTTGCATCGTTGACGATCTGACGTTTAAGCTGTAGTTCTATACGGGACCACACCAATGGCAACTCAACTTCGTGAACGAGTCCAGCGAGCTTTGCAGAAAGCAAAGGTCGTTGTTGCTCGTCTCAGCGATTTCGACATTGAAGAAGTCTCACTGGTTGACCGCCCCGCAAACAAACGACCTTTCATCATACGGAAAAGGGAGGATGCCCTCATGGCCCGGAATAACAGCGTCTCGATTTTGAAGGGACTCGCGTCCCCCTTGGAAGTTCTCGCCACTGTCGTCACCAAGCTCGACGCGGGCGTCAACGCTGAGCAGTTGGCCGCTTTGCAGGACCGTGCTCGTGGGTTGGCTTCCGACCTTCGCGACCTGGTTCCTGGCGCAACGGGCGAGACTCCGAAGGCGACCGTCCTTCTGACCGAGATCGCAACCAAGGCTCTCGAAGACCTGACCGGTCTGGCCGAGAAGTTGAAGGGTGGCACGCTTCCCGAGGAAGAGTTGGCCGCTCTTGAGAAGCAGATCGCTTCCATCGCAGAATCCCTCTCGGCTTTGGGCGAGAAGGTTGCAGCTGTCCAGGCTGCTGGTGCTGATGACGGCGCTGCCGCTCCCACCGGAACGGAGTCCACCGAACCGCCTGCAACCGAGCCTGCCGCCGAGCCTGCCGCTGACCCGGCACCGGCTGGTGAGCCTGCCGCTGACCCGGCACCGGCTGGTGAGCCCGCAGTGTCCGAGCCTGCCGCGGAGCCAACAGCTTCGGCTGCGCCCCTCCCGCCGCTCGATGTCTCGGAAGTTCTCACGGTTTCCGAGGAACTTGCCGGGATGGTTGACGCCATGACCGGTGGCGCCATGACGCAGGAAGCTGCCGTCGCGCTCCAGAAGCGTTTCGACGACACGTTCCTCCGGGGCGGTGTGACCATCGACACGGGTGACATGGAGACGCTGGAGAAGGTCGTCGCCATGCTCGCCAAGATCATGGGCACGGACAAGTCGGCAGTTGAGAAGCGTGCCGAGGTGGTGAAGGCCGCATTGACCGAGATCGCCGCAGACCTGCGCGACATCGGCCACTCGGTCAAGGGTGCCGAGAAGGTGGCAACTGCCGTCTTCAAGCGAGCCGCTGGTCTCCAGTTGGCCGTGGCGCACCTCGCCAAGAACCTCGACCCAGCTCAGCCTGCACAGCCTGCTCCCGCTGCTGGCGTGGACGTGGCAGCCATCACCGCCGCTGTCACCGCGGCAGTCGCCAAGGATTTTGATGAGAAGTTCGTGATCCCGCTTTCAAAGCGGGTCGCTGACCTCGAAGTCAAAAACAAGAATCTTGTGGACGAGAACGCCGACCTCCGCGCGAAAGTGCAGAAGTTCGACAACGCGCCCGCAGGATCTCGCGCATCCACCCCGGCAGGAAATTCTCAAATCGACGATGCTGCTGACACCAGCACGTTGTTTCCGATGAACTACAACGCCGAACGGATGAGCTAATCTCAAATTCCCCTTGGTGACTTTATCGACAAACGTCGGTACAGTCGCCAAGGCAAGGTCAACAAACTCAGATTCACTGACCAAGTCAACAAGACGAAACGTACAAGGAGCACAATCAATGGCTATGGATAACCGCAAACTCCTGGCAAAAGCGGACCTGGATACCGCGGGTCTGGCCGCTGGTGGTCTGTTGCAGCCTCAGCAAGCAGACCGATTCTTCCGCGTGATGGTGAAATCTGCTGTCCTCATGCAGCAGATCAATGTCACCCCCATGCGTGGCCCCAAGGAACGCCGCGACAAGACCCGCTTCGGGTCGCGCGTTCTCAAGCCGGGCGTGGAATCGCAGGCGCTGGCCCTCAACGACCGCTCCAGGCCGGATCTCAGCTTCATCGAGCTGGATGCCAAGCTGGTCAAGGCCGAAGTCCGCATGTCGGACGAGGTCCTTGAAGACCAGATCGAGCGTGGCGCATATCAGCAGACCATCATCGAGACGCTGGCTCAGGCCGTCGCTCGCGATGTGGACTTCCTGATCTCGCAGGGCGACACAACGTCGGCCAACCCGCTCCTGGCTGTGCTCGACGGCTTCATCCGGCAGGCGACTTCAAACGTCGTCGTTGCTGGTGGCGTCGCCCTCACCCGCCCGGTCCTCCGCGACATGTTGAAGACCCTGCCCGACGAGTTCGTCTCGGATCGTCTGGCGTACTTCACCAATCGCCAGGCACTCGCGGACTACAACGATTCGTTGGCTGTCCGTGAAACGGCCCTGGGCGATACTCGCATCGTTCAGAACCCCGGCCCGGCTGGTGTGTACCAGGGCTTCCCGATCGTCCAGGTCCCGGAGTTCCCGAACAACCTGGGTGGTGGCACCAACCAGACTGTCGCGCTCTTGACCGAGCGTGAGAACATGCTGCTCGGCATCCACCGTGAAATCCGCGTCCGCATGGGCGAGGACATCTCGGCAGGCCAGGTCATCATTGTGGTGACGATGCGTCTCGACGCGCGTTACATGCACGAACCCGCAGTTGTGAAAGCAACTGGCGTTCTCGGCGTCTAATCCACGCTGAACGACAACACCATTCGCTGACCCAAAACAGGAGCAACACAGATGCCAATTACCGTAACGACCCACAGCATTGGCGGGGCTTCCCCCTCGGCACCGCTGTACCACACTCGCCTGAACGTGGTGCTGGACAACTCGTATCCCACTGGTGGGTACTTGCTTGGTCTCCAGGACCGCATCGGCGCAGGCAAGGCCATCATCTCGGTCCAGTGCCGAGGTGTGGTGACTTCGTCCGGCGCCCCCGACACACGCAGCTACGAGTACAACGCAACCACCGACAGGCTGGTTGGGTTGACTTCCTCGCGTGCAGAGGTTGCGGCTGCTGTGGATCTCTCCACGGTCACCGTGGAAGTTCTCGTCACCGCGAACTAAGCAATCACGCGCAAGCGTGACGGTGGGAAAAGCGCCCGGCTGGTTGACCAGTCGGGCGTTTTCTTTTACGCTCCAGTCTTCCATGCGGACTGTTCCGCACAAAGCAACAAGAGGTCACACATGTCGAATGTCCTGTTTGCCCGAGTCGAGCCGTTGGACCCCAAGCGGGGCCGTACCACACAGAACGTCCACTTCGCAGGAACCTTGTTCCGCGGGGGTGCGCAACCGATCTGGTACAAAGTCACAGCCGAGCTTGCCGCCAAGCTCACGCAGGAGGAACAGCCGAGCGGCGCTCCCATGTTCCAAGTTGTGACCGAGGACGAGAAGATCGCGCGTGACCAGGCTGAACAAGCCCGCCGCTTGGTTGCGATGGGCATGATTTCCGAAACGATTCAGCAGACCGCCACCGGTCGCCGCCAGGAGATCGACTTGACTCCGGCCACGGCAGCCCCAGCGCCCGCTGCCGCAACCGGCAAGCAGCCACGCCGACCGCGCGCAGGTGCCGTGCCCACGGCGGAAGAGCAAAGTGCCGCAGCGGCAGTTGCTAGTGGTGGGGGTGGTGGCGACCTGACAACGGCTTCGTTGCCCGGCGCTTCTGTTTTGTCGGACGAGTAAGCGCGGTCCACTTGGCTGGCCCCCCTTACACCAATGGGAACGGTGTGCCGCGCGTAGACCGCGGACGTGCGTACCGTGTCCTTGAGAACGGCGAAGTCGAAATTTACGACCTCGACTTAGCTGCGTATCTCTCCATGCGAAACGTGCCACTGGCGTCGGCGGAGAGTTTCGGGCGTGAGTTCCTGTTCCACTTCGCGGATCCGGGTAACCAAATTCCGCAGCTCACGGTAGAATACGTGAACTCAGAAGCAGCGAAGTTCGCTGACGCGCAACGCCGGTTGCGCAAGGTACTCATCTCACGCCCGAGAAAACAACCATGGCATCAGCCGTCGCAGTCGGAGAAACCGTAGACCGAATCAAACCGTTGCTGTTCTTCGCCCATCAGCGAGATGGGAAGTTGGCGGACGTGTTTGAGTTGCGACGCATGGTCCGCACTGTCCCGGTGGGTGGCGCCAGTGTCGTCGTCGTGGCTGACGCGGCTTTGGACATCACCGACACCGGCATGCGGGTGGACACGGGCGTCTACGCTGCGGGCTTCACCGCCACTGGTATGACCCCGGGCACCCACGAGATCGTGTGGAGTTTCCGGCGCACCGCTGTCACGGATCCGTTGGAGACGGTGTACCAGCGGTTTGAGGTTCTTGACCCAGCGAAGTTCGCCAGTGGCGCGCAGTACGTCGGGTACGGCGATTCAGTTTTCTACCGAACCAAGTCCGAGTTTGCATCGTGCCCGGTGGGCGACATGCAGATGGCGATCAACAACGCCTCGCGCGAAATCGAGCGACTGACCGGACGATTCTTCGGCCCGCGGTACGCAACGCTCAAGCTCGACACCAAGCAGACGCGCACCATCTTCCTGCAAGAACCCATCATCGGTGTCAGCCATGTTGCGGTCGAATCGGGCGTGAATGGCGTGAACGTCAGCACCTCGGAAATCTCCCTCGACGGTCTGCGCGTCTACGCACGGCACCTCAACGGAGGACCCATGGACCCGGACGATCGCGACGACCCGCGCATCGAGGTGGAACGCTTCGAGGGGATCACCTTCCAATCAATCTCTGCGTTCCCCGAAGGTCCGCAAGTCACGCACGTCACAGGTGTGTTCGGCTACACCGACGCCGATGGTTCCCCGTTCGGGCGCGTGCCCCTCCCTCTCGTGCGCGCTGTTGGCATCATGGCCTTGCGTGAGACCGGCGACTTCTTCGCGACCAACCCGACCATCTCCGAGCCGGGCTCCATCACCATGATGAAGACCCGTGACCAGGCGATCGCCTTCCGCAACAGCGGAGGCGGCAGTGGCGGTGGTGGCGGACGCACCGGACGTGCTGCGTATGGCGGCCTGACGGGCGACGACATCCTCGACGGCATCCTCATGAGCTACGTGCGGCCCCCACACATGCGAGCGGTGTAATGAACATCAGCGTCCCTCTGTTGCTGAGCTTGGTTGACGTTGTGATTCTGCGCCGAAATGCGCCGGGGACACGTGCGCTCAATCCGCCCGGTGCTGCATCTAGTGGCATGGACGACATCTTCCGTGAGCCGGTTGTGTACGACACACAGAGCGGCGCGCAAACAGAGGGCCGCGAAGATGCAATGCAGTACCAACCCCCGATTCGGGTGCAGTGCCAAGTTGAAACCACCATGTACAACCTGCTTAACACGGTGGCGAGCGGCAACATCCCGGATAGCCAAGTTATTTTCGTCACGCATCGCAAGCAGCTTCGAGAGTTGGGCTTGATTGATCCAGTCACCGGCAACGCGTTGATTCGCACAGGTGACTTGGTGACATCGTTGGAGCGCACGAACCAGGGTGTAACTGTGTTGACGTTCCCCGGCAAAGGACTCTACATCACCGAGGTGCGCCCCGCGTCTTGGGGCTTCGGCATCGACGGCCACGATCTTCATCTGATCATTGCAGAACCGCGAGACCAAGGCAGCAGATAATGGGCCGGAAGCAGACGTACTTCGTCGTCACCGATCCCAAAGAACTTGTCTCCGAATTTAAGGTCCTGGGCGGTGTCGCGCACACCGTTGTGGTGCGCGCTCTCAAGGACATCGCCAAACAAGCAGCGAAAATCTATTACGAGAACATCCGAAAAAACAGTTTTGGGCTGAAAGCACTGAGCCCACACACAATCACGTTTCGGCGTAAAGGAAAACTTGCCGGGGACACACCAGCAAGATCGCGAGTGAATCGTGTAACACCGCTGTACTACGGTGGGCAGTCGATGAAAGCTGTGACGACTCACCGTACCGGTAAGGCTGCGTTCACTGTGAAGATCCAAGAAGGTGTAATAATCCGGTACTCCGGTCGGTCTGCTGCCAAGAACGCAGAATTGCACGAGAACGGTGGTACAATTACCGGCAAGCGGTATACACGAAAGCAGTTGGCATACTTGCACATCGTGTATCGCAACAGCGGTGCTCGCGGCAAGTCACGCGACGACAATACACGAAAAGCTCGAACACGTGCTCGGGTTGGTCTGGGGTACAAACGTCAAATCCCAGCCCGCCCTGCGATCGCGAAAACCCGGGCGATGTTGAAGCCGTTTACGAAAGAACGCATCAAAGCTGCGCAAGAGCAACTGAAGAGTTTGACGAAAGTCCGTATTCAATTGAGGTAACCCATGCCTGTACCTACCATCACGACCATCACCCCGGCTGTTGGCCCAACTTCGGGCGACAATGTGGTGCGTATCATCGGCACCAATTTCCAACTGCCACCACCCGTGCCCCCCGCGGGTCCGACCCCGGTCGTTCCGCCAAGTGTGCGCGTGTTGTTCGGCGGGGAATCTGCACTCAAAGTGGAGGTGGATTCCAGCACGTTGTTGCGGGTCTGTGTCCCCCCTTACCGGGGACCTGCGGTCGATGGCGCCCTTCTTCCGGTGACCATCGTTGTCGAGAACATCGACGCCAACGGGGTGCTCATCCCCACCGAGACAGTCACAGCAACAGACGCTTACACCTACGAACGCCCGGTGTTGCACAGCACGTCGGCGCGTCCGAGCGAAGGTCCAGCTCCTGCGACTTTGGTCGCCGCCGCTTTGGTCAACGCGCTTCGTCGGCAGGTCTTGGCGAACACCGTACTCACCACGCACGTCGATTATTCCGAGGACGGCAACATGGAGGTTCAGGTTTCCAAGCTGCCGGTGCTGATCCTCCAAGGCCCGAACGTGTCGCGAGACTTGGAGTACTGGCACAATGAGTCAAAAACAGTGCTGAACCCTGACGGCACGTTTAACGTGCTGCGTCCGCCGTACGTTGAACGACACGCTTACACGATTGTTGGCGTGTCGGACAACGAGCAGGAAAGCCTGAACATGCAGAACGCCCTCATGCGCATGTTCAACGTGGCCAAATACTTGGGCGTGGACTTGGACCCAGCTGTGCCGGACCCAGACACGCGCGTACACTTGGTGCTTCAACTGACATCGCCAGCGACCACGACAACCGCCCCCAGCGACGACAACATTCGCACTTTCAACATGACCTGCGAAGTCCGCGGAATTGAGATTTACGACACGGATCCTGCACAATTGGTGTACCCCGCAGACACGGCGGTGCTCGAAGCTCAGAACCAAGACGGTGGCGTTCCCGAGACAATCCCAGTCTTCCCCTGACTGGTCCCGCAACAAAGTCAACATCCGGCTGTAGTCCGGTTGTTGACCCCGTTGTTCCGATGGCATACTGTGTGGCAGAGACCTAAATGTCAGAGGTTGAAGTCACAAACAAAAGCTCGGCAACGATCGCCTTCGATCTTTACCACTCGCTGTATTGCGAGGTTTCACGTGACTGTCAGTGCGTAGCGCAAGAAGTGCTACGTCCTGTGCCTCAAGCAGACGGGTCCGTCAAATCCCAATATCAACGGGTCGTTTCACCGCGAGCCATTTACCTGGCTCCCGGTGAATCTGTCCGTCTACACCCCGCAGTTCTGCGTTTGCCTCTTGTGAAGCAGGCGCAGGCTGAGCGGCGTATCGAGGTCATTCCGGTAGAACCCGCAGTCGTGCCCACGCCCGTCGTGGAGCCCAAGCCAACGAGCCCCGCGTCCCCGCGGAAAAGCTCGACAACCCCCAAAGACTGACCCGTAACGGAGGACCTTTCAAATGGCCGGTGAACTTCTCTCTTCCAAGATTGTTGTCCAGGAAGTCGCGCCCCGCATCGCAGCTCTGCCGGTTGTGCAGACCGCCGTGTTGGGTGCCGTTGGACAAGCAGTCCGCGGACCGCTGAACAGCGCAACCCTCGTGACCTCGTTCGAGGAATACGCGCGCATCTTCGGTGAGTACCGCAGCGGCTTCGAGCTTCCGCTTGGCGTGCGCCAGTTCTTCCTCCAGGGGGGTCGCACGGCGCACATCGTGCGTGCAGGAACCGGTGGTGCTGCCAGCTCCGGGATCGCCCTGAGCGGGTCGGATGCCTCGGGCACCGTGCTCAGCGCAAACAGCGCCCCGTTCGACCTTGAACCGGGACAGAACCTGGTCGTCTCCGTCGATGGCGGCGGAGATCAGACAGCGACCTTCGACGCCGCAGCTGCGTTCGTGACGGCGGGCAACACCGGCCCGTACGCTTTGGCCGACAACGACACGTTGACGCTTCGCATCAATGGTGGCAGCGTCCAGACCATCACGTTCAACGCGTCCGAGTTTGCGAACATTGCCGCAGCAACGGCGGCAGAAGTCGCTGCGGTCGTCAACGCAGAGGGGTCCGGTCTTTCCGCAACGGTGAACGCAAACGCTGTCCGCATCACGTCGGACCGTCGTGGCACCAGCTCGATCGTCGAGATCACGGGCGGCACCGGCAACACGATCGGCAAGCTCAACTTCTCCACCACGCCGGTCAACGGCACGGGCGATGTGGCCAACATCGACTCGGTCACGGCTTCGGAAGTTGCCGCGGTGCTGACGGCGGACGTGACCGGCGCAACCAGCGTCGTCTCAGGTTCGCAGGTTCGCATCACGTCCAACACCTCGGGCCTGTCCTCCAGCGTCCAGGTGAAAGGCACCTCGACGGCCATCGCCATCGGGTTCGACAACGCCGTTCACAGCGGGTCGGCTTCGGGCCTCACCTCGTCGTTCACGGCAACGGCATCCTCGGTCGGCACGTGGGGCAACACCGTTGTGCTGTTGGTCCGCCCCGCTTCGTCGGGTGTCGCTTCCGAGTTCAACCTGGAGATCCAGGTCAACGGTGCGGTTGCGGAGCGATTCGCCAACCTGACGACCCTCACGCCTTCGGCAGCGAACTACGTCTCGACCGTGGTCAACGCGTCGCAGACGGGCTCGTTGTACATCACCGTCGCCGTGAACAACGCTGTTCGCCCGAACGACAACACGGCTCCGGGCGTCGCGCTCACGGGCGGTGCTGAGCCCACGGTCACGGACACGCAGCTCATCGGCGGAACCTCTCCGTCGCTGACCGGTATCCGGGCGCTCGACACGGTGGAGGACGTTACCCTCTTGATTGTGCCGGACGGCGCGACGGTCGGCGTACAGAACGCCATGATCACCTACGCCGAACTCACTCGTAGTCGCCGCATCTTCGCGGTCCTCGACAGCCCCGTCGGTGCAACAGCAGCCGTGATGCTTACGCACATGGCGTCGCTCACCGCCACCGAGAACGCGGCTATGTACTGGCCGCGCATTCGCATCCCGAACCCGGACCGCACCGTCTACGGCGCGGACGTTGAGAACATCGTGCAGTCGCACTCCGGTGCGCTTGCTGGTGTCATGGCCCGCAATGACGCTGGCGTGCCCATCGGCCCGTTCACCAACCCGGCGAACGTGGAAGACGGGCGTCTGTTCGGTGTTGTCGGGCTTGAGACCTCGGAAGTTCTCGAAGAGGCAAAGCGAGACTTGGTGTTCCCGAAGCGTGTGAACCCGATCGTTCGCGTGAACGGTCAGGGCTTCTTCGCGGACGGTGCGCGCACCATGCTCGGCACCAGCAACTTCCCCTCGGTTGGCGAGCGCCGCGGCGTTTCGACCATCGAGATTCAGGCGGTCGCTGCTTTGCAGTTCGCAAAGAACAAGCCGAACACTCCTGAGTTGCGTGAGCGGGTGGAAAACACGCTCATCCAAATCATCCTCCCCTACGTCCAGGTGGGCGCACTGGCATCGCGAGATCCCAGCAAGGCGTTCTTCGTGGACGTGTCGGACCAGCTGAACAACGCAGCTGTCCAGGCAGCCGGACAGTTGAAAGCCCGCATCGGCCTCGCCACAGCAAAGCCAGCAGAGTTCATCGTGCTGCTCGTCACCCAGGACACTCGCGCACTTGAGGAACTTCTCCAGTCGCAGGGATAATTCGTAATCGCGCTCACACAAAATCGGAGGAACGTAGACAATGCCATCTCTTGCAAGTGCTCGTCCGCTACACGAGAAATTCAATTTCACCGTGTTGATCAAAGGTGCGGACTCCCTTCACTTTCAGAAGGCGTCCGAACTCTCCCAGGAAGTCGCGAAGATCGATTACTGGGAAGGTGGGGCCTTGGTTCCAATCAAGCACCCAGGCCGGGTGACGCTGTCCGACATCACGTTGGAGCGCGGCGTCGGCACGGACCAGGGGCTGCACGACTGGATGCACCAAGTCGCGGACGTGAAGCTCGCGGGCGGAATCGGCGCAGGCTTGCCTGTTGCGGATTTCACCCGTGAGGTTTCGATCCTGCAACACAACCGCCCCAAGACGGCGTACATCCGAAAGTACAAGTTGTTCGGCGCCTGGCCGACCAACTACGTCGCGGGTGACTGGGACAACAGCGTGGACGAGGTCATCATCGAGACGGTGACGATCACCTACGACCAGTTCCGCATGGAGAACCCGACGGCCAGCAAGGGTCTTTCGAGCGTCTAAAAAACGGCCTGAGCATGCCAGCTCGCGAACTCTTTGAAGCGTTCAACTTCACCGTTTCGGTTGAAGGTTTCCCCGAAGAAGGGTTCCACTTTGCGTCATGCAGCGAGTTGGCGTTCTCTCAGGAGCGTATCGGTTTTCGGGAAGCCGGTGCGATCGTCCCCGTCAACGACCCGGGCTTTGTCGAGTATGACCCAGTCACGCTGACCCGGGGCGCGTCGCGAAACCGGATGCTGTACGACTGGGCCATTGGTGCCGCGTTGGCAGGCCCGGTGTTCAACTCCGCGGGCTACGTTCGGCGTGAGGTCCAGGTTATCCAGCGTGGACGCGCCCTGGCGTCCAACGGACGTAGCCGCGAGATCATTCAGGTGTACACCCTGCACCGCGCATTCCCGACCAAGTTCGTCGCCGGGGAGTGGGACAACAACAGCGACGCTGTTGTCATCCAGTCCATGACTCTGGCCTACGACTACTTCACCCTGAAAGTGCGAAAGCACGCAGATCAGCGTCTCGCAACTGGGTTGTAGCGCAGTACACCTCACCGCTGGTATAGTGACCCCCAACACCTGCTTTGCAGGCTTTGGGCATTTCGCCCACGGAGGTCACAATACGAATGCGCGTTCAGGAAACATCAAGAGTCGTTTGTCCATCGGGGTTGGTTGGTGAAGTGCGGGCATTGAGGGTTGCCGAGATCATGGCCATGCAGGACCCGAAAGCCCTGCGGCAAGGCAAGGTCTTCAACCAACTGGTGCAGAGTTGCTGGGTCTCCACGCTCGAACCCGGCCCATACCACTTCGACATGACGAAGCCGCCGCCTTGGCCGCACATGTTGCACTGTGACAAGATTGTTGCGTTGCGAGAAATTCGCGCGCTGACGGGTGGCAGTGACTACGAGTTCGAGATGAAGTGCAGCAGTTGCGAGCATCGCTACATGTGGGTCCAGCCACTGCGCGAGATGCAAACCAAGCCGTTGCCGCGCGAGACCATCGAGCACGTGCGACAGCAGCAGCTTTTCAAACTCAACATTGGGGACGACTTGGTGGAGTTCCGCCAATTGCTCAACTCCGATGACGAGCAACTGGTGCGCCTCACACGTGACGGCGTGAACCCCACGACCGCAGGGTTCATTTGCCGCATCGTCAAAGTCACAGGCGGTGACGGCACGCAGTACACGGACAACCAGGAACTTTCGACGTGGATCGACAACCTGGGTCCGATCGAGTACGACGAATTGGAAATCGGCCTCGACAAGACTGATGGCGGATTGATTCTGGAAGTCACAGCTGAGTGTCCCAAGTGCGGGTTCTCAGAAGGTGTCGTCGTCCCTTTGCTCCTGTCCATCTCGCGCTCGTCTATCAGGCAATCGAACGTGCTCGCCAAAGCGAAGATGGAAAAACAGGCGATACCTGGGCACAGCTCAACGATGCCGACACCGACCCAGAATCTCCTAACGGGAGGCTCTGGGGGGACCTAGTAAGTCTCACCTGGCAGTACGGGGAAACGGGTGGACCCACCATTACGATTCCCGAACTGTTAGAATTACCACTGGCAGATTACCGGGCTGTGCGAGCAGCCATCAACCACCATCGAGACGCATTGGCGAAAGCACTAAGAAAGAAAGGGTGAGATGGCAACCGGCGGCACGGGCGGTGGCAACACCAACAACATAATCATCAACACAGAGGTCACGGGTACACAAGCCACGACCGCAAAGTTGAAAGCTACTGCCCAAGCCATTGGGCAAGTTGGTGATGCCGCCCAGGCTTCTGCCCCAAAAGTGGACCAGGCGAAAAACGCCTACGTGAACATCGCAGGCGCATTCGTTTCGTTGGGCTTGGCACGCAAAGCCATGGACATCATGAAGGGTGTGGTAGGCGCGGCGACAGAGATTGAGCGTGGCATGGCTAACGTTCAATCTGTTGCGAGGCTGTCCAACGTACAACTTAGTGCGTTGGAAGAGCACTTGATCAATGTATCGAACAGCACGGGTCGTACGTTCGAGCAAGTCTCAAGCACAGCCCGTGCGTTGTTCGCCCAGAACTTCAAGCAAGCCGAAGTCGATATGTTGCTTGAGCCGTTGAGCAAGTTGCAACGGGTTGGCGAAGTCACAGAAAAGCAGTCCACGGATCTCGTTGTCGCGCTCGGTACGATGGGCGTTGCAACCAGCGACGTTACGCTGGCATTGGACCACATGAAGCACTTGTCCGACGCATCGTCGTTGGACATGAAGGACTTCATCGAAGTGCTAACCAAGGCAGGCCCGGCTGCGCGTTTGTCTGGTCAGTCCTTCGGAGAAATGGCGCGTACGGCCACGTTGCTTCGTCGTGGTTTCAAATCCGGTGCGGTCGAAGGCACAGGTTTGAACACCGCGCTGGTTGCCTTGGGTAACCCGAAGCGTGTCAAGTTCCTCAAGGAAACTTTCAACGTCAACGTCATGGACGAGGCGACAGGCGTGATGCGCCCGTTCACCGACCTCATGTACGATTTGTCACTCGCCGTGCCCAACGTGAGCAATGGCGTCGGCAGGCTGTTCAAGGAGTTTGGTCCACGTGCAGGTGCGGGCGTTATGGGTGCTGGTATCCAAGCCTTCCTCGAAGGCATGAAGCTCGCCAATGGTGAAACACTCAAAGGCGCGGATCTACTTCGACAGCTCAAGAAAGAAACCGAGGGCGCTGGTGGCGAGGTTAATGAATCGTTCAATATCGCAACCAACAACCTACCTGAGCAGTGGCAGCGTCTAACCAACACCATGACGAACCTCTTCGGCATCGTGGGTCAGCCGCTTATCCACCAAATTACCAAAGTCGTAAAGTTGGTTGCTGATGCCGCGGAAACGTTCTCGAATTGGATCGATAAAGGTGGACACACTTTCAAGTACGTCGGCGCAACTGTGCTTGGGTTTGGGTTGGTTATCGGCGGTTTGGTTACAAGCATCACTGCCGCTGTCACCATGTTCCAGCTTTTCCGTGCGTCGATCACATTCGTGAAGACAGCTACAAACGCGCTGACAACAGAGGTACTTAAACTCGTCAGCGCACAAAGTTTGTTGAAGGGAGGCATTTGGGGCATTGGGGGTCGCGCTGGCGCCGCGGCGGCTGTGGCAGGTGCGGCAACACAATCAACGTTGACGATGGGACCTGGTGGACGAATGGCTCAGTCCGGCGTCATCAACACAGCGGCGAACGTGCCCAGCAAAGTTCTTGGTGCAGGTGCAACTGCCGCAGCACTCACCGGAGGCAGCAGGTTGGCGAAACTTGGTGGGCTCGCATCCAAGGTGGGTGGCAAACTGCTGAGAAGTTTACCCGTCGTCGGGACCATTGTGACCTTGGGTTCTCTCGCCTACGATCTGTACCAAGACTTCGGGAAGAAGGATGAGGCGAAGGCAGCGGACGATGCGCAAAAGAAAGCTGGCGAGTCGCTTGAGAAAGGGGCCAAGGGCATCCAGTCCGCAGCACAAGCACTTGAAGCGTCCGCCACGTTAATGGGCACCGTTGCCAACGGTTTCGACAAGAGCTTACAGGAAGCCGCGCCCACGCTCGTCATTGACGATGTGCTCAAACAAATCCGTGATGCTGGTCAGTTGATGATCAAGCACAACGCCCCTGACCAACGGTTGATCAAAGACGCAACCGATCGGTTTATGGAAGTGTTGAAGTACTCCAAAGCGGGTGTTGAGATTACACCCGAGCAGCGCATCAACATGCAGAACGCCATGATGGCGCTGCAAGTGAGAGCGTCGCAGTATGCAGGCGCAGGTGACAAGGAAGCATTGCGTGTTTCCAAAGGGTTGATTGGGACCTTCAAAACTTTGGGTGCGGCGTTTGCCGAACCGAACCTTATCGCAACACGCATGACCGAAGCCATGACCGCTTCGGGTTCTTTCTACGATTTGAAAAATGTGCCCGAAGGCGATCTCGCTAAGATCGAGGATCGCATTGAGAACAAACGACGCATGTTTCAGTCGATGGTTCAGACGCTCCCCCCCGACGTGCCGTTCGAGCAACGTGTTGCCATCGCAAAGAAAGCAGGGCGCATTTACGGGTCGTCGATGGAGCAACGAGACAAAGAGTTGCAAATGATCATGTTGCTCACAGACATCGCGAAGACTAACCGTGAAAAAGGGAAGGTAACTTTGACTGTCGGTGGCCAAGACATCGAAGCTGTTATTACAGACGCTGTCGCACGCGTAGCCGCTGGTGGTGGAGGTACAAGTCAGTAATGCCAAACATCATTGCAATCGACGAAGCTCTCGACGAGTACATGGACGTGAACCCCCAACGTGTCACGTTGGTGCGCAGTCCAGGGCTCGACACAGAAACTGTATTTCCGGTGCTGTTCAACCCCGAAACGCTGAATGAGGAAATCAGCGTGCAATGGTCGAAGCTCCAGGTAATCGGACTCGACCACGAAGTTCCGCATTACACCAACACACGCAGCTTGTCGTACAACCTTGAGTTTTACTGGTCGGAGTTCCAGTACTACCTGCGCCAACGCACACAACCCCGTCCACCCACGAATAACACACTCAACAGCGTACCGACCAAACCGCAAGACGCACAAGCGTTCATGAATTTCCTACGTTCATGTGCTTTCCCGACACGTACCGGTTTGCGCCCACCCACCTTGAAGGTCATTTGGCCCGGCATGTTTGAATTGTTGGGCGTCGTGGAACGCATCACGTTTGCGTTCACACGTTTTGACACCAACCTCGCACCCATCGTGTACCGTGCCACGGTCGGCTTTCTTGAGACACGTGTTACACGTCGTTTTTCGGAAGACGTAGACCAAGTTGGTTTAACGTACGACGGGTACTCCGCAACAGGCCAAGGCTAAAGTAACAACCGTTCCAACCTCAGACAGCAGAAGGAGATTTCATGGCGCCCGGACGAAGCTCGCGACATCTTTCCGTACCGCTGATCGCTGACCTCGACGACGGGCTGACCTATCTGCTGGACCGTGAGCCCCTGCGGTTCGCGGCTCGATCAGACAACCTTCGTGTTGTGTCCCAGGAAGGTGACACGTGGCACTCACTGGCTGCAAGACACCTGCGTCCGTTGCCGCGACCCCAAGATTTTTGGTGGGTATTGTGTGACTTCCAACCTGTTCCCGTCGCGGACCCGACCGTGGAAATCACACCCGGAACGGTCGTATTCATCCCGTCGGCTGAGTTCGTAACAGGTCGTGCGCTCACTGAGACGCAGGCTGAGGATACGGTGATCTGATGCCTGATCTCTCTGCACTTGACGGCGTTGCCTTGAACTCCGCGTTGCAATCCGGGGAAGAGGATCCGCTTGCGCCAGTCATCGTGATGACGCCTATTGCGGGGTTTCCGAAGACTGTGGCTGTTGAGGACGCACTCGGTCAACCGATCACGCTGTTTGCCCGTGACCGTTTGACTCGATTCGTTGCGACCGATAACGATCACAAACTGGACAACGTTTCGATTACGTTCATCGACGAAGAGGGGTTCTTCTCTTCGCCTGACAACCTTGCACACGGCGCCATCATCGACGTTGCTTACGGGTACAAAGGCAACATGAGTGGCGAGCGTCGGTTGATCATTCGCCGGGTACAGCTCGAAGCGATGCAAGGCAAAGCCGCTGCGAAACGTCGCAAAGGATTCATCGTCACAATCGAGGGTCAAGCTCCCGGGCTTGTTGGCTTGTTCGATGACGGTGCCGATGTGGAACTGTTTGAGAATGCACGTGTGTCCACAATTGTGCGCGTGTTGGCGGCACGCATGGGGTATCACGAAACGGGACGAGGTGCGAAGCGCCTGGAGATCAACATTGCTGCCGAGGACGACTTGATCGAAAAGGCGTTGACGAAACCAGCGGCGATGAAAGTTCCGCAGTTCTTGAAGCACATCGCAGATCGGTACGGTTTCATCTGGCGCACGGGTAAGTCCGGCATGTACTTCGGGATGCGCGATTACACACAAGCGCCTAGTGCGATTATCGACGCTCAAGGGTCTACGCTCATCAGCTACAAGTTAGACGGTGACATGAACCTACCCACGCCGAAAGGACTCACGTTGAGTGGCGTAGAAAAAGGTTCCTTTGTGGAAGTCGTTCTGCAAAACACGCCATCGAATACGCCTCCGAACGGCCCTGGGGAGTACAACCCCACAGCCGAAGATGCGGAGGCGGCTGGACAATCGCAGTCGTCGGGTCTCGTAGAGCCTCCGCCTAACCAATCCACAAACAACTTTTCGGCAGCGGCGAGCGGGAACCCAAACGCGAGGGCACGCTTGCAAGTGATCAAGCGGGCCACCACAATCTCCCAAGCCATTCGTAAAACCAACACAGTCCTACGCGATTACCGCCCGGTTACTGGCAGTAAAGCTGAGATTGCTTGGGTCAGGCGGTTCAAGCAGCGGTTGGAGAAATTGTGGAAGTTGCGTGTCACTGTTGTTGGTACGCCGCGACTGCTCGCCAACACAGTCGTCACGCTCAAGAATTTCGACACAGCCCTGTTGGATGGCGAATGGTATGTCACCGAAGCCAAGCACTCTTTCGACCAGGGGTACACCACAGAACTTTCGATGCACCGTCGAAGGATCAAGACCAAAGGCAAAGCCAAGGAAGTTACCGTTGGCGTGTTCACTGGCGCTACGGAGCTCAAAGCGACAAATACCAAAGGTGGAAAGAACGTTGAAAAAGTTCCCCTCGACCGTGGTCAGGTGCGATTTATAGGCAGCGTACCAGTGGACATACCAGGACAACCATGAGCGGCGAATTTGGTAAATCAGCTTTCTTCGACAACCAAAATGATCCACAAGAACCCAGGGTCTTTGGATTCTATTGGGGTATCGTCAAGAACAACACAGACCCGGACAACCGGGGACGTGTGCGCGTCCAAATCCCGGGACTCATCGCAGTCGAGAGTACGTGGGCGGAACCGGTTGGTGCGCCCGGAGGCGGAACACGGCACGGCATGTTTGCTGTGCCGAAGGTCAACGCGCCTGTTGTTGTCGGGTTCATTCAAGGTGACATTGACGAACCGTTCTACATGGCAGGACCGCAGCGTGACACGGAGGAAGTGGACGACGCGCACCCGGACAACATCATCATCCAGTCCAAGAACTTCCGCATCCTTATGGATAATCGGGACGGTCAACGTGTGCTGCGAATCGAAAACTTGCAGCCACAAATCACAGACCAGGCCACAAAGGACCTCGTTCAGTCCTACATTGAAATCGACATGAACGCCGGGGACAACGGTGGGTCGCAAGGAATCCGAATCCACAGCGCAACTGGCACAACCATCAGCTCAGCTGGGGGCATTGCGCTGGATGCGCCCGTGGTGACCATCAAAGGTCGGGCTGTCGTAACAACCCCGAGGGACATCTAATGGCATTCGTACCATGCCCCATAATTTTTCCCGGTGCGACCGAACCACCACAGGTCACCATCCCGGGCTTGGGCACTCTTCGCGCAATGAAGAGTCAACTCGATCACGCCCCACGTTCGTATGACTTGGCGGCGATGCTGCTCGCACAATTGAACCCGCTCATGGCGCCGTTCAACTTTGTTTTGAAGATCGTTGAAGTCGTCTTCTCGATTTTCAAAGCAGTGAAGGCAGCGGGCAACCCATACAAGCTGGCCAAACAGATTATCAAAACCGCAAAACTCATGGCGTTGCTCACGCTCTTCGCGCCCAACATTGCATGGGTTCGGCTTGTGCGCGACATGATCGATTTGTGTGTTGCGATTCTGAATGGCTTCGTCGCAATTATCGCTGCGTGGGTCCGCGACATACAAGCGATGCGCAATGCGTTTGTGGTTCGAGAAAGTCTGCCCGAGGACTTCGAGATCGTCTCGATGATTCGTTGCACGAAAGGTCTGTTCACGGTGAACATTGACGGCGTGAACGACACCCTCGCAGCATTCGCAACTGCATTGTTCCTCATCGGCCAACTGATGGAAATCTTGAGCACTTTCTTGCCAGGCAAGATCGTTGAGAATTTTGTGAACGCCATCAAAACCATCGTTACATTGCCAGTAGCGTTCACGGGGCTCGGTGCGGCTGTCGAGGCTGCGGACAATGCTGTAGACCTGGATGCAATTTTGGTCCAGATGACGGACCTATCCCTTACAATTTCCAACGCAGCTGGTGGGTTGGCTACCATCTCGCAGGCCATCACTGACGTCATCGGGGACGACTAAATGAAAAAGGTTGCGTACCAAAGAGACTTCCTGGGCCGAGGCGTGGCGCTACCCGTTGCACGGCGTGGCGGGACAGACTACGTCCGGGCGCAGGGTGGGCAACTCATCAACATGGCGATTCGCCAGATCCTCAACACGGACCGGTACGAGCTGCCGTGGAATCCTGAGTTTGGAACCAATCTCAGACGGCAGAAGAACAAGCTGCTGAATGAGGACTTCAAGACGTACGTGGTCAGCGAGCTGACCCGGGCGCTTACGACTTTCGAGCCCCGGATTCAGGTCGTTCAAATCTCGGTGCAGGTCCGCGACACGACCGCAACCGTTCGTGTAGAATGGCAAGTCATCGATCGTAACGTGCCCGGAAACCAGGTTCTTGTTGGCCCAGATGCCGTAGAGGTCTCGATTTAATGGCACTCATCCCACAGCCAATTCTCGATTTCAGCGACAAAGACTTCGCGTCATTGCGATTGCGCTTGCAGGGTCTTGCGCGATCTCTCCATCCCGAATGGACGGACTTCAATGACGCCAACTTCGGCAACATCCTGCTGGAGTTGATGGCATTTACCGGTGACGTGATGACGTTCTACCAGGACGCCCAGGCCCGGGAACAGTTCTGGCCGACCGTAACGCGCCGCATCTCGGCAATACGCCTGGGGCGGCTCATCAACTTCACCATGCCAGGACCGACTCCGGCGACGGGCGAAGTCCGCTTCCAGCTGCGGGCCGCCCAGGCGACGGACGTGCTCATCCCGGTTGGCACCCGGTTGCGGTCGAGCGACCCGTTGAACCCCCGGCCCTACATCACGACCAACACCGATGTCGTGAAGATCCTCGCCGGTAACACGTCGGTCATGGTTCCGGTGGAGCAATCCGAGCGCGTGTCAGGCGAGATGTTCGACTCATCGGGTGGACCAAACCAGGAGTTCGTGCTGGAACGCCTCCCCTACATGGATGGGTCTGCGGTTGTCACGGCGTCCAACGGTCCGTACACCGTCATCCAGTCATTCATCGACGTGCTGTCTGCCAATCCCCGCCGTTTTGTTGAGCTGGTGGACCAGGACGATCGCGCCCACATCCGATTTGGCAACGGCATCCTGGGGGAGATTCCACTCGGTGCAGTGTCCATCGACTACAAGGTCACGCAGGGTTCCGAGGGAAGCGTGGAAATTGGGCAGTTGAACCGCATCTCGGACCCCATCCTCGACTCCGTTGGTGCCACCGTCTCTGGCCTCACAGTCACCAACCTCACAGCGATTGCAGGCGGCGCTGACCGCATGACCGTCAGTCAGGCCCGCAGCTTGGCACCCGCGTCGCTGCGTGCCCTCAACCGCTCTGTCACCCGCCCGGATTTCCAGACCCACGCTGCCGAAGTCTCCGGTGTGGGCCGCGTCGTGATGCTGACCTCCAACGAGGACGGCGCCGTCCAAGAGAACTCTGGCCTGTTGCTGGTCGTCGCCCGCGGCGCTCGCTTGGATTCGGGGCTGTTCAAACCTGCCGCGCCATCGCAGCAGTTGTTGGCCGCAGTGATCAACCAAGTCACGGTCGTGAAGCCCGCGACAATCACGTTCCGTGTGGATGCGATCGGTGCGCCGTTTCTCGATGTGAACCTTTCGACGTACGTCCACTTCTCGAATGGCGCCGACAAGGCTGCCACCGCAGAAGAAATCGTCAACGCGCTCGAAGACTTCTTCGCCAGCAACTTGGCGAACGGCACCGACAATCCCGCCGTGGATTTCGGCGCCAACATCCTCAACGACCAAGCAGTTCCTGTTGCCGAGATTGCGTGGAGCGACGTCCTCAACGCCATCCGTGACGTGAACGGTGTGCGTCGAATTGATGACGGTGACAATGGTTTGCGCCTGAACGGTTTGCGCCAGAGCTTGGTGCTTGGACTGCGTGAGTTCCCCCGTTTGCGCCAGGTTCAAATCTACGACGCAGCCAACAACACCATCCTTCTCAGCGTGGACGTGGGCGTTTAATGCCGCAGAATTTCCAAAACCCTTCGTACGAAATTCCGGGCCTTGACGTTGGCGTGGCCCTGGATTGGGGCGTGACCATCCTGAACTCGTTTGTGGAGTTCTCGCGGTTCACCCGTGGCGACGCCGTGGGAATCATCTCGGTCTTCAACGCGATCATTCCCTTGGGTGTCAGCGTCATCGACAACGAGGACGGCACGCTCACCTTGACTTCGGCGGTCGGAACGACCGAAGCTGTTGAATCCTTTGCTTTCGGCTGGAAGGGCAACCAGTTCTACCTGTTTGCGTTCCCGCCCAACTTCCTTCTTGGTGCGCTGATCTCAGGTGCCAAGCGAGTTGAGGACCTGGAAGATGGGTTCGGCGTAGACCTGAACTTCATCACGGATGTTGGCGCCACGACAACTGTGATACCAATCAAAGACGGCACACTGGTGCCGAATGCTTACGTGGGTGTGCCCCTTGAGGTGAACGGCTTGCGGCGCATCGTCGTGTCCAACACCGCTACGGCATTCACAGTTTCTGTGGCGCTGCCGATCGCGCCCAATGCGAACAAGGCTGTGCGTGTGCAGTACGGGCCGACCAACGACGTTGGGTTTCTGTCGTCCTTCACGGGCTTGGCGGGTAACGATGGTTTCAACGAAACCTTCAATGGCGGCTGGCCCGCAGGTGCGCCGCCCACATTCCAAGAGGCGTTCGACCCGGCCTTGTTGTTGGGCTCCAACCTCAACAACGTCTTCCTCAACGGCTCGGCGCTGCCGTCTGGCCAATTCGCAAACGACGTACGCTTCCGCGTGTTCCAAGTCGGTCCGACCGGATCACCCAACGGACTGGTGATGAGCTACCGCAATCGGTTCGGCTCCCTCATCAACTCGTTCCCCATCACCTTCACTGTTCCCCTGGGCACAGCCATCCCACCCGAAGGTATCGACGTACCCCTTCAAGCCTTCAACTTCGACGGCATCCAGGATCTTGTTGCCATGTCCGAAAGTTCCCCGCCGTACAGCACCTACGCCATGGTTGCCAACCCCGGCCTTGACTTGGAAAGGGCGGACTTCTGATGGGCAACGAAACGTTTGAATCTAATTGGAGCAACAACCAGACCGCCCAGTTCGCATTCGTGGATGCGAACTTGGAGCGTTCTGAGTTCGATGAAGTCCTTGCGGCAAGACTTGACCTGACAACCAACACGTACACGCACATTGCCAACGTGGTGGGCGGCGGGCGTCGTTTGTCCATTCGTGTGACCGAACCAACGGGTACAGTCGCCAACTCGCCCGCTGACATCTCGGTGGATTGGGTGGATTTCAATTCCGGCCCTGCGGCCAACGTGATACAAATTCCGCAGAATACCGCGCAAAACACGCAATACATCATTGCGACCCCGCCCGCGAATGCGCCGTTCAGCATTCTGCTTCTGTCTACTTCCGATAACTTTTCCGCAGGTGAAGCGGAAGCATATATCTCTCGTGCAAATGTCGAGTCGTTTGAAGTTGAATGGCCCGCACCCACCCCAGGTTTGGAGTAAAGATCATGGCAGCTGTAGATTGGATTGAGATGGCGAACAGCTTGGATGCCAACACCCTCGCCCGAGGTGTGACGGCAGGTACGACCAAGCCGCAAAGCAACCCGGGCAACAACTTCGTTTACGGTTGGAACTCGTTGCTCTCCACGGTGGGCGCGCACGGGCTCTACGTGGACAAGCCGTCATTCAACCCACTGCGCAACGATGCGAACAACCCGACGGGCGGTTCCATTCGCGCAGCCATGAAGCGGGGTGTTGGTGGCGGCGGCACGTTGAACGTCGGATTCACACCGATGATCTGCATCAACATGCAGGGCGCCGATGTTGTGTCGTCGGGCTATCTGCTCGGCCTTGAGGACGCGGACCCCGCACGCATCGTGCTCGTGAAAGGTGCACCGGTTTCGGGCCTGCCTTCGAGCACGGCACTCCGGGTGTCATCACAAGCAGTGCAAGCCAACACGTGGGTGCACTTGCGCCTGGACGCCATCTTCAACGCCAACGGTGACGTGGTGTTGAACGTGTTCCAGAGCACCGGCAACAACGTCGAGACGCCGAACTGGCAACCCGTCCCTGGCATGGACTCGTTCATCGACGATGCCATCGCCGTGAACACCGGGTCGCTTCCGTTCGCTGGCGGATTTGCGGGCTTTGCTTTCTACACGAAGGACTTGCAAAAGCGCGCCTACGTTGATCACATCGAAGTCTTGCGGCAGAAGTAAACAATCACGGCCAGCAGAAGCTCTCCATCATGCCCGCGCTACGCAACACCCCGTTCGACAATCTCCTTGGTGCCTACCAGGGCAGGTTGCGTCCGGGCGTTGCGCCCGCAGCTGACGGGTCACATGTCTGGTGTATGGGCATGGACCTCACCCCCCGGGCAGAGGCGCTTCGCCATGGGGATTACATCCAGATCGACCAGCAGATTGATGTCACGGACATCACGTACCTGCGGGCACAGGTCTGGATGCGGCAGTCGGTCAACCTCGACCGGCGCACGTTCCCCAATACGGTTGAGTTCGTCGCCCTGAACTCGTCCACCATCACCAACGTGGTGAGTGGCAGCCCGGGCATCCCGGCGCGGGTGACGACGGCAGGGAAACACTACCTCGTCACGGGCGAGACGGTCGTCATCCGAAATGTGGTGGGCGTCCTCTTTGTGAATGGGCGGTTCACAGTGACCCGCATCAACGACTTCCAATTCGACCTGGACGGCGTTGAAGGATCAGGGACCTACGTTTCCGGGGGTAGCCTCGGGCGGGGCGAGCGCATCTACACCCCGGCTGGCTGGACCAAGGAAGAGTACCAACGGACGCTCGACGTGTCGGGATCAAACTTCGCCAACAATAACGGTCAGTACCGCGTCCTCGGGTTCCAGACGCAGCCGGGCGTTGACCCGCCGCGCCTGGCCTACGTCGAGCGCCCCACCGGCACCCCCATCACGGCAGACGACATCGCGACTTCCCCGAGCCTGGCTGTCACCGGGCGCGGCAACCGGTGGAAGATTTCGCTGATGGTCGATACGGGCGGCGGGTTCGTCGAGCGATCCCGCGTCGTCCAGAACATCTCCCAGGGTGGGTTCTTCCGAACGGACTTGGGCGCCTACGTTCGCCGCCTGACAGGTCCCCAGAATTTCGCGATTCGATGTACACTGGTGCAGCACGAATCGAACAATGTGTACAACCTTCCACCCCAACCGTAAGTTGTAGCCATGCTTCACACAGGAAAGTCAGTTGTCGAGTTCTCCGCGCAGGGTGCAACCCACTCGCGCGTCAAGCTCGTGAATCCTGAGACGGGGGTGGGCATGGCTGTGATTGAGTTCGAGAACGCCGAACCCGTCATTGAGCTGGACGACATCATCGAGATGGAGTCCCCGATCCGCCATTACCTCGTGAAGTCGAACTGTATCAAGACCGCTGCCGGGTTGATTGCAATGGTTCACGCAACCCCGACAAACTACCCCTAGAGGAGAACACCATGCCGCTTCCCGTACTGGTAAAAACTTGGCGCTTCAACTCGCAGCAAATCGCTGCACCTGGAAGCGCGCACGACACCCATAGGCTGGCTTGGTGGGCTGTTTACAATGCGCTGCGTGGCCAAACGTACAACAACACTGGTGCGCTTTCGTGGACGAACTCTTCGGGTGTTGGTGCTGCTGCACCGTCAGTGTTGTGGACCACTGACCGAAGTTGCAACTCGCTGGTTGCAGGGACAGCTGGTGACAACGTGAATCGTCTTCTTACGTTCGCTGACATTGTTCATGCCAGCGATGGCGCGAGTGCGCACAGTTGGGGTGCGTTGAAAAACACAGCGATCGGTGCAGAACTCTGCATGGATTTTATGTCCGACAATTTTAACCCTAGCGCTTTACACAGCAATGGTTTCATGACCAGCATGTTGGCTTTTCCAACAGGCGGAACCACAACCGCCAGGCCGACAGCAACTGACGAGAATCGTATCTTCTCCGCCACCACGCAGGGGTACGATGCAGCTTCCAAGATCTGGTTGGGCGACTCTCCCAATTCCGCCCACGTCGTCCATACCTGGGCGTCCACTGACGGCGAGTGCTGGCGAATCGTCATTATGCGCGCAGGTTACTCTGTGTTCCAGCTTCTTATTGAGAAGCCTCAATCGCCTGTTGTCCTTCTTGGTACTCCAAATCATACGTGGAATGGTTTGGATCAACCTTATGTGGCGTATGCGCACGGTGCTGCAACCGATGGCCCGGCGTTTCGTGTTTCGCAGTACCCCTACTGGCACCTTGCGCAAGAAAGACTTGGCACCCATATGGGGAACTTCGTTGACACGACCCAGTCTGTCGCAAAGCGTGCGCGCCTCAGCACTGAGTTCGACATGTACGCTCCAGCTGTGCCGCTGACCCGAACAGGTAGATCCGACTTCACGAACAAGTTCCCTGCCAGTCCTTTGGCGATCATCAGCCAGGAAACTGGATTCAAAGGTCGCATGGGTGTGATGACTGATTTGTGGGCCGGTACAGATACCGATCAGGGTGTTGCTGAGGGGGACAACTACCCAGATGATCTCACACGCCAGTTTGTTGCCCTGGGTGCGTTCATCTATCCCTGGAACTCAACGGTCATGCTGACCAGCTAGGAGGTCGCATGGCCGACGAACCCCTAGACGAATACCCAGAAGTCATCACCGGCTTCTGGGAATCACCAAAGCGTCTCGACCCCAGAGCCGTTGAGTTTTACCCAGAAGTCATCACCGGCTTCTGGGAATCACCGAAACGGCTTGACCCCAGGGCCGTTGAGTTTTATTTGGACGTCGTCCCGGGGTTCTTTGAGACAGGGAAGTTGTTTGGTCCTCAACCAATCGAGTTCTTCGCCTTGCCCGTCCTTGAAGCGGCACCCACGCCACCTGATGGTGTGCCGCCTGTGGTTACGTACGACCCGCCATCGGGAACCGTACTGTCCGCACCTGGCCGTGTAATCTCGATTCACGCCACAGACGAAACTGAAATTCTGCGGTTCATGATCAGCGTGGAACTCGCGCCTGACCCTGATACCGGAGAACGCGTTTGGGAAGTGGTGTACAACGGCGCACGCTTCTCTGACAAGTATGCCGCGTCCTTCTTCGTCACGAACACGCTCACCTCCAAGCTCGCACGCATCGTTCGCAATGGTGGCTTCGGTGTTGGAGAGAATCCCCGATTTGAAGTCATACTGTTCGACAAAGCTGGCAACATCGCTACGTCATGAGTTCACAAGCGCAATACACCGTCGTCCCACCCGTACCGCCGCTGGTCCCACCAGAGCAGTTGGCGCAGGACACGATTGCGTTTTTGAACGTGAAGCTGCCCACCATCTACATCGACGTTGCCAACGAAGTAGACGACGCAGACCTCAGCGGCCAGGTCTTCCTCAACAACCGCATCCCGCAACCGGCTGAGACTGACGTTCCGATCAGCGCGCCCATCGAACTGATGGCGAACGTCATCAACGACACGGGCCTGAGTGCGGGCACCATCACCATCACCGACAAAGGTGGGACGGTGATGGCTTGGACGCTGAGCGGGGGGTTCCACGGAACGTACTCAGCCTCTGTCCAGAATGGCATCATCAGCCAAGGTGCCGTTGGCGCAGACGAGTTCCGTTGGCAATTGATTCGGGCGACGCCTTGGACGTCCCAAGACCGGGTTGTCGTGCGCGTTCAACTGACGCCCACCGTCGGTGCTGCGATCGACGTGACCTACTTCTTCTTCATCGAAGATGTGACGGTCCCTGCCCTCATCCGGGCCGAGACGCGGGGCCTTCGTCGGTTGCGCCTGACGTTCAATGAACCCGTCGTCATGTCTGCCGACGAAGGTGGGGCGTTACGCGTGCGCGACCTGTCCGGGCGACTGACGTTTGTCACCCCCAACGTCATCGAAGTCGAGACCCGCAACTTCCCCGCCGACCTCACCGGAGAGTTCATCTGTGTGTCAGCTGCGGTCGAAGCGGTCAACAACCGGTACTACCTGGTGGACAGCTCCACGCAGGGGACGCCCAACGAGATCACCACGGTCGAGGACACGGTCGTGACCGAAGGCCCGAACGTCGCGCACCGGTTGTTCTCCAGCCCGTACCATCTCCAGGCGATCATCGCGCCCGAGCGCATTTACCCTGCGTTCACCCCCTGTGTGATCGGGGCCGTTCAAATCAACGACAGCACAGTCGAGCTGTTGCTTGACCAGCAACTGACGCCAAACCACACGTACCAGATCACAGCCAACGGCATCGGGGACGCGGCCAACCCGACCAACATCCGGGACACGACGTCGCTGACCTTCACGTCAGAGGGCCTGCCCCGCGTCGCCGGTCGCGAGTTCTCGCTGTGGAACTTCATCCCTCAAGGGAGCAAACGGGACGACACCACGCGCGACATGGAGCGCCTGATCCGCATTCTCGACGAGCCCGTGCAGCTCATGCTCGCGGACATCGATCGGTACGACCGTGTCTACGATTTCGACACGGCAGAAGAAGCGTTCGTGGACGCCATGCTTCTGCACCTCGGCAACCCCTACACGTTCTTCCGCAGCGACCTGGAAAAACGGAAGGTCGCCAGCCATCTCGTCGAGACCTACAAAGTCTCCGGCGCCGAAGCTGCCATCGAGCAAGCCATCCTCCAGATCCTCGGGTTCACCGCGGAGGTCCAGCCGTTCAATGACCTGGAAGGGCAGTGGATTCTGGGCGAAGGCGAACTTGGAGACGACACGTACCTCGGGCCGAGCAGCCAGTTTCTGCTTTACAGCTTCGAGATCGATGTGTTCGTGGACAGCCTCACGGATACCGAACGTGCGATCATCCAGGAGATCGGACACGCATGGCGACCGGCGCACACCCACCTCATCCGAATCAACGAAGTCGGTCCTCCGTAAATCGTGAAACACAGCAGAAGTTTGTGTGACAAATCATGATTTGTTGAAGGAACCCCTGCATCAAAATTTGAAAAGAAAAACAAACATCTGCGGTTAACAACCGCTTGGTTTTCTAGCACAATACGTTCCAACAACTGAGGTCACCTACCCCATGGCAAATCGAAAAGACTTCTACTTCCGTCAACGCGTTCTCGAAGGTGAGATGGACGACGCCTTCGATGATGTTGAGAACGCAGACCGTCAGCTTGCGCGCGACATCGGTTCGCAGCAAACGGCAGACACCGCGGGAGTTCCGATTTCCGACATCGTCACCGAGCCTGACGACTTCAATGCGATTCGCGGCGGCATCAACTCCGGGTTCATCATCTCCTTCGCGGGTGGCATCCCCTCGGGCGGCAACCCCCAACCCATCATAGGCGTCCGCGTATCTGCTGGCTCTGCCACGGACTGGCAAGGCCGACGCGTCTCGACACCGACTGACCTCATCGTAGATGTGACGTCCGAAGGCGACGCACCCGTTGGCGAAGGTGGGTCCACGGTGGGCGGTGCGGTTGTCACCCCGCCCGCGGGGCAAACCCGCATCGTGACTTTGATGGTTCTCTTCGATCGCGTGCTCACCGACGAGCGCGTGGACGGCAACGCTGGGACGGTGCTCTACAACCAGGCCGAGTCCTTTGTCTTCCGCGCGAAGGCGGGCAACGCCAGCGTTGGAACCCCAACGCCGCCACAGGGTGACGCCGACGGAATCATCCTGGTGGACCTCCGTGTGACGGAGTTCAACACGGTCACCTCTTGGGACTTCTCCCGTCGTGGCGACTGGATTCGTACCTCGGTTGGTGTCGTAGGCGACATTGCTTCCACGAGTCAGATGCAGACCGGGACGCTCAACAACACGGGCACGGACTTCATCGTGCCCAACGCACGTCAAGCCATCCTGCGCTTGCTGCGTTCGTACGCTGCCACGGTTACGGACATCTCGGCGCACGTCGATAACGTCAACCCGTCTTCCACGCACACAGCCGCCAACATCGACTTCAAAGTTCCGGGCAGCAACTGGCTCGACGGTTCTTCGTTGGCTGCCCGTTTGCCGGGCGGCGGTAACACCGACGGTGTGCAAGGTGCTTTCCGTGAACTCATCGACGACCTTGCCGCGTCTGCGCTCAATAGCGACGGCGCCGGTCGCATGGGTGCGATGGCACAAATCGCAGGCCCAGTCGCGTACGCAGGCAACGCTCGATACAACGTCTCGGCAGGTTCGATTCGTTCGCAGATCAAGACCTTGCTCGACTCGATCGAGCAACAGGTCATGGATGTCACCGTTGGCGACGGTGTTGCCACGTACGGCATGTTCAACACCTCGGACTTCGCTGGGGACTGGGGCGCCACTTTGCAGGCGGCGATCACCAGCGTCCCGTCTGGCGGCAGCGTGCGCGTCTACATTCTGAATCCAGGAACACTCAACGGCAGCACAGCCTGTGTCACGGGTAATCGCAATGTGTTCCTTCACGCACGGCCCGGCACGATCCTCAACATCACGGCCAACGTGATTGGCTTCCGCGCAACGGGTGCCAGTGCTTTCGTGCACGTCGAGAACCTGACGATTCGCAACTTGACGACTCCGACCCAGACCAGCGTCGAGTTCGCGGGCTTGTTCTCTGCCCGTAAGTGCAACTTCGCCAACGGCGTTCTGGGTACTACTGCGGCAAGCCGTAGTGTTTTTGAGGATTGCACACTCGGAGGACGCACAAACATTTTGCGAGGTGCGTTCATCAACGCCTCGTTCTTGAACTGCGATTTCGAGTTGTCAGGTCCAAACAACAACGACGCACTGTGGGATGGATCCGATGGGGCCGCAGACGTCCTGATAAATGCGCAATTCACGCGCTGCCAGTTCAGTGCCAAGAACGACGTGACACCCACGTTCTTCACCTACTTCCGTTTCTCTGATTTTGACGAGAACATTACGTTCGACAGTTGCTCGTTCAACGATGCCGCTAATGCAACAACCGCAGGTGCATCTGAGCGCAACTTTGCAGGAACAGCACCACGCAACATCACGTACCGTGGTTGCCGAATAGATACACGCGGCGGCGTGTTCAACGCTGCGGGTGGTGGTGTGAAGGTCACCATCGCTGATTGCGACATCACGCTCGCAGGTAGTGGTTCGCAAACGGTGTTCTTGTTGCCCGCTTCGCAAACCGCAACGGACATTGACATCAAGGACAACCGCGTCCTGCAAACAGATTTCAACAACACCAAGCGGTTGGTGTACACGCTCGTGAACGCTACGATCGAACGCCTGTCGATTACGGGCAACAAATGCGTGGACCTCGACACGTTCTTTGAGTTCACCAAAGCCATGGAGGTGAACATCTCCCGCAACGTGATGGTCAACACGACCACAGGGCGCGGCAAGAATTTCATCAAGACACACAGCACGTGGGCTGTCCGCAATTTCAGTGTCACGGACAACACCGTCAAGGGGCTCCAGTTCAACAGCACCAACCAACGTGCCATCGACATGCAGTCGGGCACTTTCGAGGATCTGTCGCTTCGACAGAACGTGCACATCGCCAACAACCGCTTCGAGGATATTGGTACGGCGCTTGGCGGCGGAACCACCGACAACGCGTACGCAATCGACATCAACGCGTCGCTGTCACACCTTCAAATTACCGGCAATACGATTCGCACTGTCCAGTCGAACAACGAGGCAGTTGGTATCCGGGTGATCATTGCGGGCAACGTTGTCATCCACGGCAACACAATCACCAGTGTTGGCGACGAGTTTAACTGCGCAGCAACCATCCCGGCTGCCATTGTGCTCTTTGGCTGCTTACGGGTGCGGTGCACCGACAACATTGGCTACAGCATTGGCCATGCTGGAACACTCGCTGCTACCGGGCTGTACTGGGCCGGTGATGCCACCAGCACCGACGTGGTGGTGCACGGCAACTCCTTCACAAATTTGAGTGGTGTGGGGCCTTACGGCATCTACGCAGCGGGCAGCACCAAGCGCCTCAATATCCAAGGCAACACGATTGGCGTGCTCCCTGAACTCGGGACCGGTATTGACCTGACTGACTCCAGCACCGACGGTACGTCCCAGGTCAACATCTCCCAGAACAACATCACTGGGGGTGACACTGGGATCGCTGTCTTCGTGGGTAACGGTGCCGCACCTGCGAACAGTTACGGACGTTACACCATCAACAGCAACACCATCTCCACGTTCAAAATCAACGGCATCGCGCTCACCGGGGGCGCCAGCTCCCCCACGTGGACGGTTCAAGGTAACACGATCTACACGCACCTCTCTGGTTCCGGCATGCGCGGAATCGTGGGTACAACGTTGCATAGGGCAGTGATCAGCGGCAACACGATTGAGTTCACGACAGGTGGCACAACAACCAATTTGATGGGCATCCGACTCACAGGTACCGGCTCCGAAATAAACGTTAACGGAAACACGATTGCGCTGACCGGAAGTAGTACTGGGCGTAAAGGCGTCTACGTGCACGCAGATTCGCAGATGGTGATTGTCACCGGCAACCTAGTTTTCAGCCTGTCTCCCCTTGGCGTAGTCGGCATCCATCTCCACGATGGTTTCAGCGGCGGTGGCACCCTCCAGTGGGCTGCGTCAAACATGATCAACGTAGACCTCTCAGGTGTCGCGTTTCAAGATGACGCCGTTGGGAACAATTCAAGTTCTCCAATGGACATAGCTGGCGCAAATCCAGGTGTACCACCTGCGGCACTCAATAGCATCGACCTGAACTGGCGCAGAGGCACGCACGTATGACGATGGAAGAACTCTTGGAGCAGTGCCTCAACTGTCAAGTCCCGACAGTTAAGGCACTGGCCAAGAAGGTCAAGACCAATTGGGACCAAGGTGTCGCCCCCAGCTCGAAGCAGATCAATGAACTCGCAAGCATGCTGGAGGACTTCAACTCGCCATGCACACGCGTGATGGAGGATGGACGGTGTAACGGTTGGTTGGCCAAGTACGGGCAGGAGTGCCAAATCCCATCACAGCCGCCACACTTCTGCCCCTTCAGCGCACGTGAGAACACACCCTCGACCTTCCCGCAGTGCCCGGGTTACCGTACAGTGGAGAGGAACCGAACATGACCGAGCCCGCACAAACCCTTCGCGTCTTCATTGTCCATCCGAAGAATCCGAATCACCCGCCCCGCCCGCTGGCGTCTGACTTTCAACTCGGCGGACGACGGACTGTCGAACGACGTGCAGAAGCCAAGAACCTGATCGCCAGCATGGGGTACGCGTTGCGCACGCTCAACGTGACGGCATCGGGGCTCGTCGCCTACGTGTACCCGACCGAGCGCGTGCCCGGACAGACAGGCCGACTGCCCGGGTGGGTGCACCGCAAGCCCCCTACATCATAACCAAAGTGCTTGAATCGCTGTAGTTGTTCTGATATACATGGATGTATGCCTGACCCGAGCGCCAACGCCCCTTACGCCGCCCCGCGCAGCTTTCGTCTTGATGACGATTCGCTGGTGATTCTCCGGCAGCTTTCCCAGAAGCTATCCATCTCTCAAGCCGATGTCGTGCGTTTGGCCCTTCGCCGGTTGGGCGAGGCCGAAAAGTTGAAAAAGCTCAAGTCTTCGTGACACGAAACGCATCTCGTAAATCCGCGCCAACCCTGGCGTTTTCAGTTTGTTCTTGCCGCCAGCTTTGTAGCGCGGTATGATATACAAATGAAAAATAGCCGAACCGTCACGGTCCTTTCCAAAGCTGCCTACATCAAGGAGCTGATCGCCCGAGATAAGATGGCCATTGTTTTCGGGCGCACCGACTACCCCGGTGTTGTGTTGCCGCCTCACTTGCACGGCAAGCCCTTCGCCGTGTTTGGATTCGACACCGCGGGATCCCCGCCCCTGTACAACTTCGTCATCGACGAGAACGGCATCGGGGCCGACATGACCTTCAACCCTTCGGTGGTTGAGAAGCCCGAGGACGTGATCTCCCGGTGCTACTTCCCCTGGTCGGCGGTTTACGCCGTGCTGGAAACCCGGCAGCGGAAGGGGCTCATGTGGCACGAGGACGCCCCGCCCGCTGGCGTCGCGCACGGTGTGCCGCTGGACATCATGGAAGCGCCTGACAACGTCGAGTTGCCCATCGTGATGAGCGCCTAACCCCAACCCCCCGGAGACAACATGCCTTCGCTATTCGTCGGGAACCTTCCCTACGCCGCAACCAACCACGACTTGGAAGCCCTTTTCCTCCAATACCAGTTCCAGCCCAAGTCGGTCCGCATCATCCTCGACCGGGAGACCAACCGGTCCCGGGGGTTCGGGTTTGTGGAGTTGGCGACTGCTGACGAGTGCGCACGAGCGAAGCTCCAACTCGACGGGGGTTACTTCATGGACCGCCAAATGAACCTGCGCGACGCGGACTCGCACCCGCCGCGCTCAAACAACGGCCCGGGTGCCCGCCCAGCCCGGTCGTTCACCCCTCCAGCAAATGCCAAGAACGGCGCACCACGCTTCGATGACCGCAGCTCGAAACGCGATTCGCGACGACAGTCCCGCAAAGATCGCGAACGTGACCGAGACGACGATCGCTGGTAACTGGAAAGTCCAGACCTGC
>Ga0172366_10000233_pt1 | contig 36860 bp, 26 predicted proteins | sample LakKivSesite69cm_FD_114533 | JGI IMG/M metagenome (GOLD analysis project Ga0172366, IMG submission 114533) | Sediment microbial communities from Lake Kivu, Rwanda - Sediment site 69cm | ecosystem: Environmental > Aquatic > Freshwater > Lake > Sediment | place: Rwanda: Western Province, Lake...
ATCCTGCTTCACGGCTGATGATGCCATTCGTCTTATCCGCGCCGATGCAGTTGATGTCATAAACATAAAGGTTGCAAAGTGCGGGTTAGTGGGTGCGCTGGATATAGTCTCCATCTGCCGCGCCGCCAACAAGGGTCTGATGATTGGCTCAATGATGGAGGCAAAGATCGGGCTTGCCGCATCAGTCCATCTCGCCTGCGGAGTGGGCGAATTTCTCCATCACGACCTCGATACCGTTTATCTTCTTAAACCTTTTGAATGCAGAGGTGGCTATACTCAGGACGGTCCCATATTCTCCGTCGAAGGCATTCAGCGCGGCACAGGAATCGAATATCTGGTTTAAAAATTTCAGTAGTTTAAAAGGTTTCAGAAGTTTCAGGGTTTAAAAGTTTAAGAGAGGGGAGAGGAATTTGGTGAATCGAGTGGAGAGATTTGAGGATTTGAACGTTTATCAGGAAGCAAGGTTATTAACTGACAAAATATATGATATAAAAAGGGTTGGGAAGTTTGCAAAAAATTTTGGGCTTGTTGACCAGAAAAGGCGCGCCGTTGTTTCAATAATGTCAAATATTGCTGAAGGATTTGAGCGGGGAGCAAATAAGGAGTTCATTCAGTATCTTTATTGTTCAAATGGGTCCTGCGGCAAAGTCAGGTCACATCTTAATGTCGCCTTTGACCAAGGTTATATTGATAAACAACAATATGACGACCTTTACAATAGATGTTGTTCCATCAGCTCAATGCTTGCGCATTTCATCAATTACCTGACCTCTTCAGAAATAAAAGGCATCAAATTCAAACACGACTAACTCTTAAACTCTGAAACCCTTGAAACCCCTGAAACTTTTAAACTCTGAACCCCTTGAAACTTTTAAACTCTGAAACATTTATGTCGTCATGCCAGTGAAATGAAAACTGGCGATGCGCAGGGCGGGGGCGGTAGCGGCGTCTATGTATGAGGCAAGACAGCGTTGTTCGGAGCCGATGGCTTCCACGTTGCTGAAGGCTTCAAGCAGACTCTGCGTGAAGCGCAAGTTTCGCACCGGTTTTGACAGGCGTCCGTTCTCAATGAGAAATGTGCCGTCCTTCGTCATGCCTGTCATGACTGTTGAGACCGGCTCAACGATGCCCGGATAGTGGATTTTTGTCACGTAAATGCCGCGCTCAACGCCGGCGATGATTTGTTCTTCCGAGGGCTTGCCCGGCGACATAAAGAGATTCAGGGCAAAGGGACCCATGGCATTGGGTGCGGGGAGGGCGTGTCCTGTGTTCCTGGCGCCCATTTTTGCGGCGGTGCGGGAATCGTGGACGAGTCCTGCCGCTACGCCGTTCCTGATAAAATAAACCTTTTTCTTTGGCATGCCCTCATAGTCAAACGCCCGTGGCACGCCTTCGGGCTCAAGCCCGTCGTCGTAGATGGTCACGCCGCACGCGGCAACTTTTTTCCCCATGAGTTTATTCATGAAGGAACGCTTCTCAATGAATGCCTTTGCGCCGAAGCCCATATAGGCGAGGAATTTCACAATCATCGCCGACGCATAAGGCGAGAACACAACAGTCCACGCGCCCGGTTTTACGGCGAGTGGCTTTCCCTTGTATAAGCATTTTTGGATTGCTTCATCAGCCAGTTGCTCAGTGGGCATATCGTTGATGTCACTGCCTACCCAGTATGAATATCCCGAAAGTTGCGCATTGGACATGACAAGATTAAGTTCTGCTGTTGTGGAATATTGAACACTCTTAACGCCGTTTGAATTTGATATATGGAGCAAGATTGTTTTGGTTGCGAGGGCACCGGCGGCTTCCACGCGATTTCTGCGAGCGAGTGAGATGATTTTTTTGACGATTGAGGCACGCCTCGCCGGCGTGCATTTTTCCGTGGCGGGAGAAACGTTCTGAAAATTGATTCGCCTGCCACCGCGGGGTAGTCCGGGAAATGATTTATCGGGTTTTTGCGCAAGGGCGATTTTTATCGCCATTTGAAAAGCTTGTGGCACATTATCAACGCGGTTCGTAGTGAATGTGCCCTCGCGTCCATCCTTAATGATTCGGATTTGCGCCTCAAAATTTTCGCCTGCCATATTCTGATGAATGTAATTCTGTGTGAATCGGGTCAGTGCGTGCTGGGTTAAAGTCGCAATAATTTCAGATTCATCAAATAATTTTCCCATGATTTTGCCTCTAAGTAAGTTTTTTATCATATATGCGATAACGCTTGGAGAGCCGCGCGCCCATATTTTCCGCCGCACGATTCATGAGGGAATTATCCTCAAGCACCCAGCCCAGTTCACCCTCCGGGTATCCAATGGTGGGCGAAGTCCGGGCGATTCTGGAGTAGAAAACGAGGTCAAGCCCGGCTTTTCGATGTTCCTTTATGACACCCATAGTTATAATGCGTATGCGGCGGATTTTCCGCCTCCAGTAAAGCGCCTTTAAAATCCCGAAAGGGAATAAATTGCCGTTCATTTTTTTCAAGACGAGATTGAAGTCAGGGAGACAGAGGATAAAACCCACCGGCTCGCCACTATGTTCGGCGATGTATATGAGACGTGGGTCAGCAATAGGTTTCATCTCATGCGCCATGAAGTCAAATTCGGCATCCGTCATGGGGACAAAGCCCCAGTTCTTCTCCCATGCAGAGTTGTAAACGTTCCGGACTATCTGGATTTCCTTTTTAAGATTGTTGAAGTCCAGTTGCCGGAGGATGATATCCGAGCGCTCCTCCACACGTTGTGCCACACTGCCGATTTTGTTAAATGAAAACGTTTCTGTGTCAAGATGGTAACACAAGAGGTCTTTAGCCTTGGAGAATCCAGCCCCCTCAATTAACTTCTCATAATAGGGGAAATTGTAAGGCATCATGATGTATGGCATCTCATCGAAGGCATTGAGGAGTAGCCCGCAGGTTTCGTTAGTGGAGAAGTTCATGGGACCGCGGAGGGTGTCCATTCCGCTGGAGCGGACAAACTCTCCGGCAGTCTGAAAGAGGGCGGATGCCGCTTCTTGCGAATCAATGCAGTCGAAAAATCCAAAAAACCCGACCCTGTCATTGTGAAACCTGTTATGACTGTGGTTTATATGGGCTGATATACGTCCGACGATGTGCCCCGCATCCTCAGCGAGAAAGAGCCCGACCTCGGCGTGTTCATGGAATGGGTGTTTCCCTTGTGTTAGAAGTTTTTTCTCATCCGCAATCAGGTTTGGCACCCAGAATGGATTTCCCCGATACAGTTCAAAGGGGAAAATGACAAACCGGTGGAGGTCTTTTTCTGATACGACAGGTCTGAGTGAGAGTGTCATATTTCGGGAAGTCAGATTTTGAATTTCTAAAATATGGGATTCACCACAGAGTCACGGAGGACACAGAGATTTATCTCTCTCTGCATGTCCGCTGACGGACATGCAAATAGGAATTCTACGTAATATCCGTGTCCGCCTCAGGCGGACTTGTGGTGAAATTCATTATTTTATGCTTTCTTGGGCAACAGTCCAAGTTCCTTTGCGCCCTTGTTAATTATCCTGAGTGCCCGGTCAAGCTGCTTGTCTGTGTGTGTTGCCATGACGCTTATCCTTATGAGCGCCTGATTGGGCGGGACGGCAGGGCTGACCACAGGGTTGACAAATATGCCCGCATCATGCAGGTATCGCCAGAATTTGAAGACGTCCGTGTTGTCCCCGATGATGACCGGGATTATGGGTGTTTCGGAGAGTCCAGTATCAAACCCCATGTCCTTGAGGGTGTTCAGCATTTTATATGTATTGTGCCAGAGTTTCTCACGGCGTTCAGGTTCCTTCTCAATGATATCGATAGACGTAAGGACGGCGGCGGCGCAAGCGGGCGTCGGGCTGGCGCTGAATATCAAGGCGCGTGAGTGGTGTTTCAGGTATTCAATCACAGTACTTGAGGAGGCGACGAACCCGCCTATGGAGGCGAACGATTTGGAAAATGTCCCCATGATGATGTCCACCCTGTCTGTCAGTCCAAAGTGGTCGGCTGTGCCATTGCCGCGTTTACCCAGTACGCCGATGGAGTGGGCATCATCCACCATTACAGCCGCTCCATACTTCTCCGCCGCCTCAACAATTTGAGGCAGTCTTGCAATATCGCCCTCCATGCTGTAAACGCCGTCCACCACGATAAGTTTGCCGCCCGCTTCGCAAGATTTCAACTTGTCTTCCAGACTTTCGGGATTGTTGTGTTCGAATTTGACAATCTTTCCGAACCCGAGGCGACAGCCGTCAATAATACTTGCATGGTCAGACTTGTCTATGAAGACGAAATCGTCCTTACCGACAAGTGCTGATATAGTTCCCAGATTGGTCTGGAATCCTGTGGTAAAGACAAGGGCGGACTCCTTGTCGCAGAAGCGTGCAAGGCGTTCCTCCAGCTTGATGTGGATATCCAGTGTGCCATTCAGGAAGCGGGAGCCGGCACAGCCGCTTCCATATTTTTCCGTGGCTTCAATGGCCGCCTTTTTAACGCGCGGGTCATTAGTGAGACCCATGTAGCTGTTGGAGCCGAGCATCAACATTCGTTTTCTGCCAATGATGACCTCGGTGTCCTGGGCGGAACATATCTTGCGGAAATATGGATAGAGCCCCGCCCTCTTTGCCTCGAGCGATGTTGTGAATTTTCTGCATTTGTCAAATATCTGCTTGGTGCTTTTCTTGCTATCATGTTCTGTCATAATGCACTGCCTTTCATCGATTATGGGTCAAACAAAACGGGTTCAATGATTTGGCTAACTTAGTAAAAAGACGTTAGATGTGTCTTCCTTGCTTGTTTTCTGCAGGACTGTCAAGATTTAATCATTCGTAACAGCTAAAAAAGATGGGTGAACCTTTGAGCGGGTCAACGTCAATTTTTCTATAAAGAATGAATAGGAATTGACATTGTGTAAAGATAATACAAGATTATGACTTTAGTTTTTTATAGGTGAAGTGAGGGGACCGATTTGGAAGAAGAACGTGCATTGATGGAAAAACTGGATGTCAATTTTGACCTCCATGAGCAACTGGTGGAGAGTCTATCAAGACTGCATGATAGGTATTTTCTTAAGCAGGATAACCGCCCCCGAGCCATGGCGCAATTCGACATCTCTTTCCATGAAAGTCACTCTGGACGTGTTAGAGAAGTTCTCAGTCACAGGGAGGAAGGGGGCAAATCTATCGGGACTTTCTGCATTTATGTGCCGGAGGAGGTTGCCCTTGCGGCTAACGTTCTCCCCATTCCGCTTTGCGGTGGTTCGGCGTGGGCAATCCCATTCGCCGATAAAGCCCTCCCGCGCGATATCTGTCCGCTCATCCGCTCCACATTTGGCATGGCAATCGGTGCCGTCTGCCCTTATAAAAAACTGAAAGACTTGGTCGTTGGTGAAACCACATGTGACGCAAAGAAAAAGGTCTGGGACTTCTTCGAGTTCAAGGTGATGGAACTTCCTCAGAAGAAAAGACCTCAGGACTTTCAACTCTGGCTAAATGAAGTTGTGGAATTTAAAAGGATGATGGAGGAACTTTCAGGCAAAGCCATCACGCCCGAAAACCTCCACGAGGCGGTCTGCCTTATGAATCGCAAGCGCCGCATTCTCCAGATAATAAATGCCTTCCGCAAATTGCAAAGTCCGCCAATAAGCGGAATGGATGCCCTTCTCGTCTCTCAGGTGGCGCTGAATCAGGATATTTCTGCATTCATTGAGGATGCTGAAACCCTCGCCGATGAATTACAGGAACGTGTCACGGGGGGTGTCTCTGCTTATAATGGTGATGGGAGGCGCATACTTTTTGCGGGCTCTCCCGCACCTATGGGTTACGCCAAGGTGCATCATATAGCCGAGACCTCCGGGCTTCACATCGTGGCTGATGAGTCTTGCACGGGAAGCCGCTATTTCAACACCCTTGTGGATGAGGGTCCTTGCGACATTGAAGGCATGCTTCGCTCAATCGCCGAGAGATATTTCACGATTGATTGCTCGTGTTTTACACCCAATACGGAACGGCTTGAGAATATTATGCGGCTTGTTGAGGACTATCACATTGATGGCGTTGTCCATCACATCCTCCAGTATTGTCACACGTATAATGTGGAGGCGCGCACCATTGACAATGCGCTCAGGAAAAAGGGCATTCCATCCATCATTATTGAGACCGATTACTCTGAGGAGGATGCAGGACAGATTCGCATGCGTCTTGAGGCTTTTGCAGAATTGCTGGAGAAGGCAAAATGACCGGCGCGATTGGCATAGACCTCGGTTCGCGCACGACCAAGATTGTGAGATTGGAGAATCTTGTTGTAACTGATTTGGAGATTTTTCCCACGTCTGCCGACCCGCTTGAAAAGGTCAGGCGGACTCTTGCAAATCTCAAAGCCGAACATATCATCGCGACGGGTTATGGGCGTCATCTTTTGTGCGAGCAGATTGGCGCAAGCCGGGTGACAGAAATCCGCGCCTGCGCACACGGGGCGCATCATCTGTTTCCGGATTGCCGCGTCATTATTGACGTTGGAGGGCAGGACTGTAAGGTCATCCGTGTTGATGATGAGGGCAGGGTTATAGATTTTGAGATGAATGACCGATGCGCCGCCGGCACAGGCAGGTTCATGGAGATGATGGCGCAGACGCTTGGCGTTTCGCTCGATGAATTTGTCCGGTTGGCTCTTGGTGCGCCGGATTTCCTCACCATTAACAGCATGTGCACCGTTTTTGCAGAATCTGAGGTCGTCTCTCTTATTACAGCGGGGAAATCTAAGGAAAATATTGCCTTAGGACTGCATGTCTCAATTTCCAGGCGACTTTCCGCAATGTTATCGAAGTATATCCGCGGAGAAGGAGACATTCTCTTCGTTGGTGGCGGGGCAAAGAATGACTGCCTGCATCAACTCCTTGAGAAAGAGGTCGGCAGGAAAATCGCCCGTCCCGAAAATCCCCTGATAGTTACCGCACTTGGCGCGGCACTCCTTGCTGGATAAAATATTCCTTTTGTGTTATAAACCCGCACTCCCAGTGTCCCCCGTGATTAAATTTTTTATAAACCACTGGGAGCACGGGGAAAACAGCCTGTAATTTCTAACCTTCCGGCACGGTCAGTTTAATCTTCGTTACCTTTGATTCCGTTTTGAAGGGACCCACCTGATACTTACAGAGGAATTGATATTCAGTATCCTTCTGAGGTCCCATTTTAACCTCCGTGGGCTCTTCAAACATGCTTGAGAAGACATCAATAATGCCGGTTCTGGGTTTCACCTTTTGATAGCCACCCCATGTGGCTGAGCAGCTGAAGCCTCAGCCATACTCAAATCTTCCCTGCGCCACAATTGCTCCATCCATTGTGGAGATTGTATAGGTTGGCTCCTTTGGAAGAGATTTACTGCGCTCGGCAAGCGGAATGTCCGTCTTGTCGCCGGAAATGTGGCTGATATTTGTTACCCGTTCACTGCCGGCGCCAAGAATAGCCATCTCAAGCCGGATGTTCGTGGGATTGAGTTTAAATTGCTGGAGTGACCATTTTGGGATTTCCACCTTTGGCGAAAAAGGCTCGCCGAATGCCAGTGATGCGGGTGTTACAGGTGTGACCGTGACCCATGAAGAATCAACGGTTGCGTTTGCCTGAAGCCACCAGAGGTCGCCCATGGAGTCTTTGCGGAAGGTGCAATAGCTGAGAACTAAATAATTCCCCGCTGAAATCTTGATTTCTCCCCTGGCGGTATAGACATTGATACTGCCCTTTCCATCCTCCCGATAAAGCGCAAGCCGTTCCACATCCATGGGGAGCTGAACACTGCACAGATTTTCAGTCGTTGGCGTCAGAATCATCTTTCCCTGAGGCAGGTTAATGGCAAAATCATATAACTTCCCCTCAAGATAAATCTTATTGGTGCAGGACTGCTCATCATACCATGTGAAATTGGTGTCCTTTCTCAGGTATAAACTGTCTGCGGAGGGGTAAATCTGATTGTTATATGAATATGCCTCCTTATAATTCTTCGGGATAGACAATGCTTCTCCGAATATCCCGTTCCCATTGTCATCATAAAGGATGAACTGATATTTCTGCCCATTCAGTTCAATCTCTCCCTTGTATGCGCATTTTGGAGAAATATTTAACTGAAGTTGACGCATAATGACTTCTTTGGTGAGTTCCTTATTTTTTGGTTCTTGATAATAGCAATGAGCAAAGACGGCGAAGCGGTATGGCAGGGTTTTGCCTTCCACACGATAGGTTGTATCTATGAATGGGAATCCGCATTGATTTGAGAACTCACCAAAGGAGCGTATAGTGCCATCAATAACGGGGTCATCCGTGAGGTCGCTATTGCCATTGGCGTCAAAGTAGAGACGGTTATAAAAGTTGTCCCCTGCATCTTTCTGGTCAAGAACCATGAGGTATTTTGCGTCGCTAAGCCGGATAAGGACATAGATTGGAATCTTTGCCACGAGTTTAGGAAGCTTCCAGTTTCCCGGTGGCGGCTCGGTTAATTTCTCTATTCCGGTGTATGACTGTGGCTGAAATCCCCTGAATTGCTGTTCATATTTTTCATAAGTGAGGGGCGCTTCCACTGCAAGCCCGGAGAGGCAAAGGAATATAAGGACACACATGCCACAAACAATGTGTAATGTTCCTTTCAGCAAATCACCTTACCTCCCTTCACGTCCTTTTTTTAATCATCATTAATTGTTATATTTTTCGTCAACCCCAAAACGCTCATCATGGTTGTCCGAAATAAGGCATTCCTGAAAGATATGATGACGAACGGTAAAACGAGGAGGGAAAAAATGATAGTTGTCAGCAGGCATCCAGGAAAAATCGTTATGATGAGTGCATAACTTATTGGGAACCCGGTATATTTCATGTGATATAAAATATCCCCTGTAAGTACAAGGAAGTTGAAGATAAAAATCCAAAATAGGAGATACAGGACGAAACGTCGGTTGGTGAATCGTTTTCGGCATCTTATCCCTGAGAAGACAAGCGCCGCAATAATTGCAATGGAGAGTAAAAAATAATATGGAAAAAGGACATTTCTATACCAGTAGTCATTTCTTTCACTGGAATAGTATGTGGCAATGCCGAACAGGGCGAAGATTATGAGGGCAGTAATAATCCTGATAATGGGATGGCGGCGGGGCGTTACCACTGAGTATAGCCATAGAGTTGTCAGACTCAAAGTCAGTGCCATTCCAGTGGGATAAAAGGATTTTAGCGGAGGGAATTTATCTATTATGGATAACCAGAAATAATTTAACGCCATAGGGATGAAAAGCGCAAATACTGCGCTACCCCTGGAAATGACGCTGAACAAAACTAAAAACACAACCCCCGCCGTCATGAGGAATGGGAGATTTTCAAACGAAAAAAATCTGATGGGTTTCCAGTTGAATGATATGAACTCACTCTCTTTTGCTCCGAGTGGACCAATATCTGCAATTGCCCTGATTTTGAGCGTCCCTGCAATTTTCCGTGGTACTCGCCATGAGTACGAGCATGTGCCGCCTCAGCCATACTCGAAATTTCCGGATTGAATCTCCCTGCCATTCAGGTAAATTGCGGCGCGGGGCGGTTGTATTGGTTCTTTAGTAATGAAGGTATAATCATTATTGTTATTATCAACAAGGCGATATGATAGATTGAGATAACGACCACTCTGGCTGGCGTCCACAATGCTCTTAAGGGGAGCACCAACCGCAAGGGTTACGGGTTTTCCCTTTGCCACATCAAAATTGTGCAATGATATATCGCTGGTTGCTGTAAATTTGGATTTATCGTCTCCAATAATAGCCCGCGCCTGAGGATATCTACCAACGGGTATATGAATCTCTTTTCCCGGTGAATCCTGAATGATTAAATTACTGCCTGAGAGATAAAGGCATTTGATATATTTACCGGCGATTTGCACCGTTTCCGTCTCAATCGGTGTTTCCCTGAATGTGACTTTGACACATGGTTTATTATCCTGTTTTGCAAATTCGGCGCTGAACTTGAAGGCATGACCATTCAGAAAGAGAATATCCGGTCGCGTCTTAGTGCGGTTGCTTGTTGATTTATAAAGGATTTCCTCGCCATAAGGGTCATCTTCCGGAATGATGAAAAAGAAGTCCCGTCCATTCAGGTCAATTCTGCCATCCATATCATCCGCCATGATGAATTTGTATTTTTTACCATAAATATCTCCCAACTCCTCCCACCGTGAATGAATATTGGCGAAGCCCCAGAAGCCATTCTGCTGGAGATAAAACATAATGTTAATGAGGTAGGAGGTGGATGTGTCGTCGATTTTCAGGGGAATGTGGAAGACAAAATGCAGATAGTTGGGCGTGCTGTAAGCATAAGGTTTTGCAGGATATTGTGGGTCATCTGTCAGGTCAAGATTCCTGTTCAGGTCGAGACAAAGAATTCTTTTTGATGCATACAAGGCAAAGGGGATGGGATTTTTATCATCGCCAATGCGCAGAACGCCGCGAAAGATTTTACCCTTATCAGTGAATGGCTCTTTTTTGAATTCAGACCCAACATTCGCAGGGATTTCAATGTTGATGGGGGTATAAACATTATCCTTGAGGTGCAGATAAAATGAGAACTCGTGCAGTGTTTCGGAGCCGCTGATTAGGGTGTCAATGCCCGTTGGCGCGCCAGACACCGCAAGGTTCAGGAAGCACAGGGGCAGAAGGTAGATTAAAATGCATATTGTAAGACGTTGTCTCAAGGTTTTGTTCCCCCCATCGCTTTTTCATGCAAAACCGGACACGCATGTTTACAATCATGACAGACGATGCAATCAGGCGTTCGGTTGACAGGTATTTCTTTAATCGCCCTTTCCGAAGGACGCACGTTCATCGGGCAGACGCTGTCACAGGTCTGGCACGAAGCGCACCCCTCCTTCGGCAATCGCACAACCCAGAAACTGATGTAATTTAACAGCGCCATGATTGCGCCAATCGGGCATATCGCCTTGCAGAATGACCGACTGCTCCTTATTGCGAAATATATCACAATTATCAGGACACCCCAGCGGACAATTGTGGCGGCGCTGACGGTTGCGAATCCACCGGAAATCAGGTTGGGTAGAGAGACTTGCAGTGCGGCAGATGGGCAGATGCGGCAGAAGGAATACATGGTGGATTCGCCCGCAAAAAAGGGAATTAGCAGAACCGTGAATAATAAAACAAGATATTTGACCGATGATGCCCATTTGGGAACTTTAAATTTCTTGCCCGGGATTTTGTGCAGGACGTCCTGAACCAGTCCGAAGGGGCAAACCCATCCGCAAAAAAGCTTCCCGAAGAGAACCCCAAAAAAGAGCAATGTTCCTACCACCAGAAACGGAAAGACATGGTAACCTGCAAAATGAACCAAAACGCCGATGGGACAGGCAAACCACGACAGTGCACAGGAGTGGCAGCTCAAAACCGGCGTGCAGAGCCACTTCACCTGCGGTCCCCATGAGCTATGCAGAAACAAGAGCGACATAATCTGCACTATTTTTCGTCTGATTCCCATTTTAATTTATTAAACCTAAAAATGTAGAACACCACAGTCCGCCTTAGGCGGACACAGAGGGCATAGAGATGTTAATAAATAACCCTGTGTTCTCCGTGTCTCTGTGGTGAGTCCATTTGCGGCTCTGCCGCTTAGTGTTTTGTTATCCGGCGACCGCCCTGGTCGCCCAGCATTCTTACCTTCAGGTAGGACAGGGGCGACGTCCGATTTTTTCAGCACGGTTATACGTGCTGACGAGCCTGTCCCCTTTCCTGATGACGCCTGAAAAGGTGGCGTCAATCACCACCTGCCGCTCCCTCACCCTGTGATAAAAAATCGCCTTTTCATCATCATAAACCTTGAGCAGGCGGGACATCCCCACGAAAAGAAAGCCGAGTGAGATGAACAGAATTAAAACGGCAATAATGGCTGTGAGATACTTCCTCATTTCTCAAATCAACTTTTTCTGATAATCGGGTGCGAGTTTGCGTTCATTGCCAATTCTGATAGTAACACCGATGTAATCAAGATAATCAAGTATTGCAAGGGCATATTTTCGCGACGACCCGAGCACGTATTTAAAATCGCCCGAATTCAGCGAACCTCTTTCCTGAATGACCCTGACAACCGCCTCCTCTGCACGTTTAAAACTGGAGTAACTCAATATCACCCTTCTTTCAAGGCGGAGCAGACACCCTGCGTTGCATAGAAACTCTATCAGTTTTTCAGTCTTGTCCGCAGGGAGGTTTAATTTTTGCGGGATTTCATCGGGGCGCGGGGATTCAAAACCAGTCTCCTCATAAATGCGGATGATACGTTCAATCGCCTCCTGCTCTGAGATTTGCAATTGGGCGGATGGGACACTGAGGATAAATCTGCCCCCGCGCCTTTGCATCAAATCTTTAATGGACGGCTCATCTTCAATAAGCGCCCAGAGAGCATCATTCCAGGTGAGCCCCTGGCGCAGCTCGGCATCCGTCAGACTCAGGGCTCCCCGTTCATCCACAGCCCGCCTGATGCGTGTTGCAATCTCATTTATGCAGGAACGATACGAGTCAGCGTGAATAAAAAAGCCCGGCGACAATGATATGATGCGATTTTTTTCCATAAGGTGCGGCAGGAGTTCCCTGATAACTTCCTCAGGGAGCAGTAGCGCGATAGATATCTCTTTCAGTGTGGCGCCGGTTTTCCTTTCCGTTATCAGGAAATATTCAACCCGCAGCTCAAGTCTCTCATTGTCTTCCGGCGAGCACCCTTCAAAAAATGCAAACTGAGATTGTAGTGAGGCGAGCAATTCTGATTTTCTTGGACGCTCCTCGCCTTCGCAGACAGACGCAATTTCACCACCGGCAACGGTCTCCGCTGGCGTTGGACGCCGGATGATGAATCGGTCGCCTATAGCGGCAGCAATCGCATCATTCATGACAACTGTTCCGAGAAATTCACCCCGCTCGCTGGATTTCTCCTCGCCGAGCAGGTACAATTTGCCCGATTGCTCTATTGTGCCTGTATGAAATTTGATTTCCTCCGAGTTGCGAAGCGGTTTTTTCAAGCCCGGCACAGGCGTGATGCGCAAATGGAAAATTGTCGCCTCCCGCAGATATCCTGGTTGGCAGAGGACATCTCCCCGCTCAGGCGGCTTTCGGTTAAAGTCAGGAATATTCAGCGCCAGACACTGCCCGTAACCGCCCTCAGTGGCATCCCTGAGGAAACACTGAATCCCTCGCACGCGACCGCAGACATGCCCCGGCACCACCTCAACTTCATTGCCCGCCCGAATTGACCCATCTACCGGTAAACCTGAAATGATAAGCCCGAAACCGGCTCTGCTGAAGATTCGTTCAACCGGCATCCTGAAAACACCGCGACGTCGAGCCACGGTTATCTTTTTAATGGCATCCACAAGTGTGTGGTAAAAGTTATCATAGCCCTCAAGGGTCTCTGATGATACGGGGCAGATGGTTGCCCCCTCAAGAAATGTGCCGATTAAAAATTCCCCGATTTCCTGTATGCGACGCTCAACTTGCTCTCTTGAGACAAGGTCAATCTTTGTCAGCACCACCATGCCACGCCTGACGCCAAGGAGCTGCATAATTTGCACGTGTTCCACCGTCTGGGGCATGATGCCATCGTCCGCAGCAATAACGAGGATTGCCATCTCAATGCCTGACACCCCTGCCACCATGTTTTTGATAAACCTTTCATGTCCGGGGACGTCAACAATCCCTACGCTCAGATTATTTCCGAGGTAACAGGGTGCGAATCCGAGTTCTATTGAGAGTCCTCGTTCCTGCTCAATCTTGAGACGGTCGGTGTTACAGCCGGTGAGGAGGCGCACAAGTGCAGTCTTGCCATGGTCAACGTGACCCGCCGTGCAAACCATCATAATGACCTCGGGATTGACGCTGGGGCGTAAAAGACCGGGTGGCTTGTAATCCTTATGTGATTTCGGCTGGTTCATCGGAGATTCAGTTCCTGGCAGACATCCTTGTAAAACAACAGTGCGGGTGAGCCGCAGAAGGAGATGGCGAGCCATGCCGCCTCATCAATCTCCTCCCTGGATATTCCCGTCTGGAGTGCCCCCTTGATGTGTAGAATCAGGCATTGTCGGCAACTGCGAGCGATGGAGAGGGCAATTGCCATGAGTCTCTTGGAACGTGCATCAATCAGCCCTTCCCTGTTTGCCTCTTTCATGAAATCCGCAAAGATCTGCTGTGTTGCCAGAAGGTTTTTCTTTTCCGATGCCTGCGGGACCCCTTCCTCAGCCAGAGATGGGGGAGAACTGCAACAGCATGGTTCTTCCTTGTCGTCTTTTTCGGGATTTCCCACAAAATTGGAAAGTTCGCTGTTCACGATAATGACCTCTCCTTCTGCTCCACTTTTCTTAATTATGGAGCCGATAATGGAAACGACCTTATGACCAAGGGCGGTCATCTCTTTGATGAACACTTCGGCGTCGGTTGGCGGCATGGCAATAAGCAGACCACCTGAAGTCTGCGGGTCGTAGAGTATGGGAAGGTTTTCCGGATTGCGCTCGTCAAGTATGCGCACCCACGCAGATGCATATTCATAGTTTCGCTCGATAGCGCCCGGCAGAAGCTCTTCTTCAAGGCATCGCCTTGCTGCCAGCATAACGGGAATCCTTGACATGTCAATCTCGGCGCTAACACCACCAGCCTTGACCATCTCCATCAGGTGTCCCATCAGTGCGAAGCCCGTGACATCCGTGGCGGCGTGGGCGTTATGCTTCACCATCAAGTCGGCGGCGTCCCTGTTGAGCTCCGACATGAAAGCGCCTGCGTCCTCCATGACGGCAGGGTTGGCACGCCCAATCTGCAAAGCAAAAGCCAGTATGCCTGTCCCGAGAGGTTTAGTCAAAATGAGCGCATCTCCTACGCGTGGTGCATCGCGCGGAACAATATGTTCCTTGTTTATAAGCCCTGTGATAGCAAAACCGCATTTTATTTCATCGTCATTGATGCTGTGCCCGCCAATGAGACTGCATTGCGCTTCATTTAATTTATCAATTCCTCCGCAGAGAATCTCCTCCATGATACTCCCGTCAAGGTCATCGATGGGAAAGCCAATGATGGAAAGGGCAGTGATTGGTCTGCCGCCCATTGCATAAACGTCGCTCACTGAATTTGCGGCGGCAATTTTGCCGAAAAGATACGGGTCATCCACACAGGGGGTAAAGACGTCCACCGTCTGGACAAGGCAGGTCGTGCCGTCAATTTCGTAAATGCCGGCATCGTCCCCTGCGGCGGTGCCAATAATAATGCGGGGGTCGTCAATTGGTGGAAGATGGCTTAAGATGCGCTTCAGGTCTGCTTGACCGATCTTGGATGCACAGCCTGCTTTGCGGACATAGTGCATCAGAGAAACTTTGCCAGCCTTTGCTGGCAGGCGTTCGCCGGCACATGTGCAGACGTTGTATTCCTTGAATGTCTCGCAGGGGCATGATTTTTTTGTATCACAGACGCAGTGTCCCAATTTCTGAGAACGCATCATGACCGACCTGCGTCGTTTCATATCGGCAGTTTGCATAACAATACCCCCATAATGTTAGACGCATAAAGATAAAAAAGGTTGCTGTGGGATGAAAAATAATCAAGTTGAAAGCAGAGCAAGGGCACTGATTATAAATTTATCCTCGTCTTTCAGAAGTGTTCTCATGTCAAGGAGAACCCTGTCATCCTTGATGCGGGCGATGATGGGCGGCTCATGGCAACGTAAAAGATAGCACAGGCGGTCTGCGGATAAATTTGGGCATGTAACTGCAAGGAGCCATGTCTTGAGTGCGACGTGCGGGAGTGAACCGCCACCCGTTGCGCTTTCTCCCTCTTCCATACTGATATTGAGTGAAGGATTCCTTTTTGCAACCGCGCGCTTTATTTTCATGGCGGTTCTGCGGAGATTCTCAGGCTGAGTGGTGAGCATGCGCAGTGTTGGATTTTTTGAAAGCAACTTCTCAGGGTCAAGAAAGAGACGCAGGGTTTGCTCCATCGCCATGGCGGTCATCTTGCAGACGCGGAGCATCCGCGCTAAGGGATGCTTCTTTATTTTTTGGATGAGTTCCTTTTTTCCGAGAATGATGCCTGCCTGCGGACCACCGATGAGCTTATCCCCGCTGGAGCAGATAACATCTGCCCCCGCCTCAATGCTCTCCTGTATGGTGGGCTCTTTTGGAAGTCCGTATTTTTCAAGATTCACAAGCGCCCCGCATCCAAGGTCATCAATTACAAGGATGTCGCGCTTCTTTTTCAAATTCACGATGTCTGCGAGAGGCACATCCTCCGTGAATCCCACAATGCGATAGTTGCTTGGATTACAGCGAAGGATTGCGCCCGTATTTTCGCCGATGGCGTCCTCATAATCGCGCAGGTGCGTCTTGTTTGTGGTGCCGACCTCCACCATTATGGCGCCGCTTTCCCTGATGCAATCAGGCAGACGGTAAGAGCCGCCGATTTCTATCAACTGCCCGCGCGAGATGATGACCTCTTTCCCCTTGCAGAGGGCGGAAAGGATAAGCAACGTTGCGCCAGCATTATTATTGACCAGCATTGCCGCCTCGCCGCCCGTGAGCATGCAGAGGAGGGTTTCCGCCATGAAGTTCCGCTTGCCACGCTGACCCGTCTCAAGGTCAATCTGGAGATTGCAACAGCGATTCAGTTGAGCAAGCGCCTGCACCGCATTTTCGGGGAGGACAGCCCGTCCAAGCCCGGTATGGAGGATGATTCCTGTGGCATTCACCACAGGTCTGAGACGGTCAAATTCGAATTTATTGAGAAAGAATTCCGTTTTCTGAACTGCGGTTTGCAGGTCGGGAGCGGCGTCGCCCTGTTTCAGATTTTCCCTGAACCAGTCTAATGACTTGTTGATGGCATCCATGACAAGAGGACGTGAGTGCTGAAGAATGAGGTTTTTGATACGCTCCTCTTCCAGCATGATTGACACCGAAGGCAGATTCCTTCGTGGGTCATGGGCATTTTTATTCATTTAGAATCCTTAAAAAAAAGAAATTTATTCACCACGGAGTCACAGAGTGCACAGAGATTTTCCAATATTTTCTTTGTTTCATTATTCTCTGTGTTCTCCTTGCCTCTGTGGTGATTTCTATTTTTAAAGCCTTTTGATTATTCTTTTTGTCTGGCGGAGGTGAATGGGAGTCGAACCCACCCGCCACCGTAAGGCGACACAACGGTTTTGAAGACCGCGAGAGCCCCCGGGCCCCTTTCACCTCCGCTTTTTAAAATCTTGCATATGACTGCAAAAAACCATGACCGAGTTCTTAAATCTGTTCAAGTATTTTTAAAGACGGAAGGTATCATGGCGCATAATACTTCCAACTCAGGAAGATTTTTTTGCATTGCAGAGCAGTCCAACGCCCGGATAATTTGATGGCAATAAAAAATCAAGTAACGAAATGATACGCATAAAAATATTTGAAAAATCACGGAAGATAATATTGTCGCCGCAGGGGGATTGTTTTGCGGTCAAAGGGTTTGTAGTTCTCAATGCTTCCCACACGCGCCAGTCTGAGGGAATTGCGCAGAACTTTGCCACCCGAATCGCTGAAATATTCCGTAACGTAACCCACCCCATTACTGTTGGATGAAAAATATTTGAAGCCGATAATCTTGCCCTTGTCATCCCGCGCCCATTCAATAAATATGACGGAATGCCCTGATTTGTTGTTGCGGTCAAAGTCTGCGAAATCCCCGCCTTTTGCCTCCTCAAAGTCGGTTATCTTTTTTCCGAGACCGTAATATTCAATTCCCTTCTGCGGGCTGTCACCCGCACCCTCAATGAACCAGATTTGGAGCAGGTTAAAGAGGTCATAAAAGGTCATGCCGTTGAAATCGTCAGGGTCAATTCCCTTCTGGAAATTTCGCAACTGCATGGCGCGTACGAAAACCTCAAAGGTCAGTCCACAGCAATAACTGCATCGCGTCCCGTTCGGATGCGCCTTGGTTATGATGCGTCCCTTATACCACAAATTCTGCGTCGCTCCAAGATAAAGGTCATACTCCGGTGCCTTGATGCATCTGTATGGATAGGAGCCATCCTTGGGGTAGGCGTCAATGACATGCAGGACGTAGGGATTGAGTGAGCCTTCGGCATCATCAGGGACTGGGTCTGAATGTTCCGCCAGCCATTTGTCCACAGGAGAAAAGTTCCGCCCGTCAACCGGGTGGCGCCCGTGCCTGTAATATTCATCGGAGCCGATTAGCTTCAGGTATGTCTGACAGCCTGAAGAAAAAGTCAGCATGATGAGAAGCCCCAAAAACAATTTCCATTTATTCATAAAATTACCTCCATTATAAAATGTCCATCGTAAACTTCGAATGTCTCAATCACCTTTGATAAATCCATACACATTCCCATCATAAGCGCCGACAAAAAGCATGTTGCCGGATATGGCAGGGGTTGAAAGAACGGGGACGCCGAGGTCATATTCCCACTTCTTTTCTCCGCTCTTTATGTCAAGGGCGTAGATTCTGCTGTCTCCGCTCCCGATATAGACCAGATTGCCCGAAATAGTGGGGGAGGAAAGGAGGGAAACGTAATTTGTGATATATGCCGCACATCGGAACATAGATGAGCCGGTTTTAAATTCCCAGAGTTTTTCTTTGTTTTTAATGTCAATGGCGTAAACGGTTCCATCTGACGAACCTGTTATGACAACGTCTCCCTTGATAGCCGGCGTGACAGGGCTCCAGTTATTATTATATCTTCCTTTTTCTGGAATCATGGCATATTTCCAGAGGATTTCACCTTTAGCGAGCGAGCCAATGCAGAAATTGCCTTCTATGTCATTGAAATAAAAATTATCACGCTCAATAGTTGCACCGCCATGAACTCCTTCACAGTCGCATCCCCAGAGAATCTTGCCGTTCGCGATGTCCATGCCATAGATGCCGTGCCTTTTTTTATTGATGGTCAGCCAGTTGCCACCGTTCAGGACTTTATCCGATGAAACGGAGGGTGAACAGTAAGAGGAAATCCAGTCAACGCCATCGCTGTTGTGCCAGATTTCGCGACCGGTTTCGGCATCGAGGGCGGCGAACCATTTGGAACTGCCCGCATAAACCCTGCCATTTGCAATGGCGGGTGCGCCGTAAAGCCAGCGAAAATCCGCATCCTTGCAGTCGTAATACCATAATTCGTGCCCATCTTTCGCATCGAAGGCGTGGATGCGACCTCCCATCTCCTGCGCAATCACTCTCCCACGGTAAAAGGCGGGTGAGTGATTTACAGCTGTGGCGGTCTCCGCAAACCAGACCCTTGCGCCAGTGGCGGCTTCAATGGCGAGGACGCCATTCGGTCCTGAACTATTCCTGTCTTTAATACTGATAAAGACCTTCCCCTCGGCGACAATCGGAGAGGCGAGGTCAATCGTTCCGCCTGATGGTGCAATCCAGTTGAGCACGAGCGGCGGCGTGAGGGTGTCCGATGTCACACCGTTATGAGATGGTCCACCCATGAAAGAGGTCCAGTCAGACTTGAGGGCTTGCGGCATTGTTTCCGCTTTCGCATTGGAAACAACCCTGAATCGGATGGTCGCGGGTGTATTTTGCACCTGTCGCGATGGCTTGAGCATTATACTATATTGTCCGGGTTTCATGTCGATAGGGTCTGACATCCAGGATAACGGACTTACCTTCTTGAGTGGAAGTTCCTTTTTCATGCCATTGCTTTCCATTGTCGCCGTAAAGGTATTAAAGGGGTGACTCGAATCATAGGCATCAACGCAAACCCTGAATGGGAGATGGGATGATATGGTGCCCTGATTTGCCGGCGATGCCACATGAATAAAGTCCTTCACGCCATCGGGTCGGAATTCCGAGGAGAGACGCTCACCCGTAACCCTGACAAGGCGGAATCCGCTGGGGCTCAGGTCAATGCCACCAAAAAGAAGGGGCGGCGAGTTAAAGCATCTCATACCGCGATAAACGCTGAGTTTACTGCTGTGCCAGTGTCCGGTAAAAACGGCAAAAACTCTCCAGTCCATAAGTATTTGAACAGTGTTCTCATACGGTGGATAATGCTGGAAAACGAGGATTTTTCTACCTCCGACAAGTTTTTCCACATCCTCTTTGAGCCAGGACTCCTCAATAGGGGATGTGATTGTATTATTGATTATCAGGAAATGAAATGCTCCGTGGTTGAAGGAATACCAGTCAGGTCCAAGGAAATTATTATAGGCGAGGGAGCGGTCTGCGCCTTTGCAACGGTCATGATTGCCCGATACGTTAAAGACGGGAATTGGCGACAACTGAAACGCCTTCTGATAGGTTGTCATCTGTGTCTCATCATCGCCAAGATTCACAAGGTCGCCGGTGTTGATGATAAATGAGGGTCTGGGTTCAGTGTCAGCGATTTCCTGCAGGGCATTCTGGAGAGGCATAAGGGTTGCAGGACCACTCACATGAGTATCGGTAATCTGTGCAAAAGTAAAATTTCTTTCCTCCTCCTTTTTAGTGACCCTCATAAGCGGGAATTCAAAGTCCTGCTCATTTTTCACCCCTGCCAGAATGCGATAAAAATCAGGTCGTTTTTCAAAACCCTCAGGGATGCAGATAAAGACATATTTGGCAGATTGCTCTTTATTATCAAATTTGAAATGTCCATCTTTTCCCGTGAAAAGGATGGTGCGACCCTCACTGACCGGTATGTTTGCAAGTGCAGGTTCTCCGCTGTCAAAATCCCCATTACCGTTCACATCCTCAAAAACGGTGCCGTGAATGGGGAATTTGTAAAGAAGTGCCTGTTCTGTTACTGGTGTTTTGGAGCCGATGGTCTGACCTGCGGCATAAGCACACGTGACAGCACCAATCACAAGGGCAAAAAACCTTAGCCGGAGGGCACATTTTCGTCGGGTAGGAAGCATCATAAAAACCTCCTCAGTCCATTGGATATTTGTGACGATTGGTTATACAGAGACATGATTTTTGAACACGACGTTGAATCTGTATCTCTTTTTTGTTTACCAGGTGGTTTTCTTTTTCAGCACATGTTCTACTTCCTGTGAGTCCAGGGGCTGGGAAAAATAAAAACCCTGAGCGTAGTCGCATCCGAGCGAGCGCAACTGTTTTAATTGCTCTGCCGTCTCCACTCCCTCAGCAATAACCTTGAGTCCCAGATTCCGCGCCATCGTGATTACCGCACGGACAATCCCAAGACTTTCCTCGTCATCATTCATCCGGCTGATGAAAGACCTGTCAATCTTCAAAAGGTCTGCAGGAAATTTCTCAATGTAGCCAAGCGAGGAATAACCCATTCCAAAGTCGTCAATCGCGAGTTGGATCTTCATAGTCTTCAGTTGCTTGAGCACACGTGCGGCAATCCTCGCATTATCCATAATCATGCTTTCAGTGATGTCGATCATGATATTATTGGCATCAATGCCGGTTTCTTTCAAGATTTGTTTAACCAATCTGACAAAATTGGTCTGCAATAGCTGACGGCTGAAAAGATTGATGCTGACGACAAGAGGAGTCATATCGGAATATTTCTGATTCCATTGCGTGATCTGTCCACATACCTCCCTTAACACCCATTCGCTGACAGGCAGAGTCAGGTCGGTCTCCTCGACAATTGATATGAATTTTGAGGCGGGGAGGAGACCCTGCTGGGGGTGTGTCCATCTCAGGAGTGCCTCAAATCCCGTGATTTCTCCCTTCTCTAAGGCAATAATGGGCTGGTAATGCAGTAAAAACTCCTTCCTGTTGACTGCCCCTCTGAGGTCCATCTCCATCTGCCAGTGTGTCACGGTTTGAGCGTGCATTGTCCCGTCAAATAAAACATAACGGTTTCTTCCATACGCCTTGGCGCGATACATGGCTGTGTCAGCATCTCTGAGAATACTGTCAGGATTTTTGTAATGGGGGTCGCTGATGGCAATGCCAATGCTTGCGGTCACAAAGAGTTCATGGTTTTCAATATAATACGGTTGTGATGCCTGTAACAGCACCCTTTCGGCAATTTTTGTTGCCACATGCGGACCCTCAATATCCTCAAGGAGGAGCGTGAATTCATCTCCGCCGAGGCGGGCTACGGTGTCGCCGGGGCGCATGGTCCCGTGTAACCTTTGAGCCGCGGCGACAAGGAGCTGGTCACCAACCATGTGTCCTAAGCTGTCATTTATGTCTTTAAAGTGGTCAAGGTCGAGAAAGATGACAGCAAAATGGGATTCCGGGTATCTTACAGCTCTGGCGAGAATCTGCTCAAGCCGGTTCATAAATAGGGCACGGTTGGGAAGCCCGGTCAATTCATCATGAAATGCCCCATGCAGGAGCTGCTCCTCGATTACTTTCCGGTCATTGATATCTGTCTGTGAGCCAACCATCCGGTAAGCCTTACGTAGGCTATCTCTGATGGCAAGACCATGGCTCAGCACCCAACGGTAACGCCCATTTTTCTGGAGCATTCGGTGCTCATTCTCAAAGTGGGGTGTCAGACCGTTAATATGGGCATAGAGTTCGGTTTTAAGTTTTTCTATGTCGTCCGGGTGCACCCTGTTGAACCATTCCGAGACATTGTTCGTGATTTCATCCTTTTCATATCCGATGATTGCCTTCCAGCGAGGTGAAAAATAGATGTCGTTATTCAGAAGATTCCAGTCCCAGAGCCCATCGTTGGCGGCGCGAACGGCAAGTGCGTATCTTTCCTCACTTTTGAGGAGTGCCTCTTCCACACGCTTTCTTTCATACGCATTGATGAATATTTCACCGATGATTTTGAGGAGTGTTATGAAATCCTCCTGCCATTCTTTTTTTTCACGGATTGAATCAAAGCCCAGAAAACCGAACAGCTTTCCCTTGCTGAGCATCGGCACGGCAATGCACGATTGCACGCCACGCTCCTCAAGCCATAGACTTTCAGCAGAAGCCTCGGGAGGGAGGGAAGCGAGCCGCGGGATATGAATCGTTTCAAAACGCCTTAATTTCCCCATCCACCAGGGGAACTTGTCTATGGGGAGCACAATTTCATACGCCTTGGGTGTCTCGTATTTTTCGGATAGCCATGTATAAAGATTAATCATCATATTGCCATGCTCATTGAGACTGAAAATATAAATTCTGTCCATGCCGCAAAATTCGCCAATCTGCTCAATTGCACGCTTGATGCCGTCATTTATCTCGTGAGGGGCAAGCTGGATGAAGTTTGTGGAGATTCCCGTGATGAGTTTTTCAAAATCAAGCCGGAACTGAAGGGCGTTCTCAGTTTTCTTGCGCTCCGTGATGTCATGGAGGATACCCACTGAGAACATTGGGCTGTCGGTATTTTCATCCTTGATCATGATGGAGCTGTCGTTGAGCCACTTTTCCACACCGCCGGGGGTCACAATTTTGATGTCTGCATTGTAATTCTTAATCTCGCCCCTGTAAAAGGCATGGACATATCTTGTGAAATTCATGCCATCGTGTGGAGAAGAGATAACATTCTCCCTTATCATCTGTTTCAATTTTTCCGGTGTTAGTTCATGCGGCGATATGCCCAGAAGTTCCTCGCACCCCTCGCCGATGAAGTCATACTGTCCCTTTTTATGATTTAAACGATAGGGGACACCGCTGGCATTTTCTATAGCCTTTCTATAAATCTGATGCGTTGTGTTGAGTTCCATCTCGGTCTTTTTCCGCTCGGTAATATCTTCTGCAACGCCATCGAGACGCATTATGTTCCCCACTGAATCCAGCGAGGGAGCGAGATGTCCCCTCACCCATCGAGTCTCGCCACTTCGTGTGATGATACGGAAATCAATAATCCTGGGCTCTTTGAGCGCCTGTTTAAAAGATGCAATTTCTTTTTTCAGGCGAGATAGGTCTTCGGGATGAACCATCTCAAGCCATTGCCTTGCGTCCGCCTTCAATTCATTCACCGGGTAACCTGTGATTGTCTCAAAATTGGATGAGATGAACAGAAGGTTGCCGTTGGTAGGGGAGAAGCTGAAAATAATCGTTGGGAGTGAGTCCACAATAATCTTCATCTGTTCAGCGCGCTGGCGCCGTTTCTGCTCGGCAAAGGCACGTTCCAGCACTGGCGCAACAGCGTCAGCAATCTGAAGTAATCTGGAGAGGTCAGAGTCGGTATATCGTCCGGGTGTATATGACTGTATGGACAGTATTCCAATTACGTTCTGTCCGCTTCTCACGGGGACGAACATTATGCTTGCGGAAGGGCGCAACTCATCACCGAAACGGGTTAATGAAGGTCCGGGATTGTCAAGTGTCCTGTTAATCAGGACGGGACGTCCCTCTAAGATGGGGGAGATGAACTGACCAGTTTCAGTTATGGATTGATTGGACGAGGCATATCTAATTCTCTTCCCGTTTTCGATGTCGAAGAGGGAGATAAGGCGAAAAGATTTCCCTTCCGGTTCACGGATGGCAAAGAAATGTGCATCCCACCCAAAGATCCGGTCTGTCTCCTCACCCACCACATCTATCATGTTTTCCAAGGTTGTGGCGGCTGCAAGCCGGGTCAGCAGGAGATTGAACACCTTTTTCTCTTTTTCCAGGGTCCAGCGTTCAATTGAGGCACTTACCACATTTGCGGCTGTCTCGAGTAGACCAATCTCCTGTTCAGACAATGCATGCCCCGGTTCACAAACGTCAAAGCCAATGAGTCCCCACATTCTACCGCTTACCAGCAGAGGTAACATCATTATCCACTGGATGCCCCGCTTCTTTAAAAAGGAGCGTTCCATCTTGTTAAAATCCACTGCGGCGCCTTTAATGATCTTCCCCGCCGCAAGGAGATTCAACAGGCGGGATAATCCTGCCTTGTCCGCATCAGGTGTCCGGAGTTCGGGATTTTCCGCCCGGGGACTCACACCCGGAGCGCACACCTCATATATCTGGCTCGTCAGCAGTTCACCCGATGGGGATAGATAATTCTCAGAGAGGTAGCATCGAGAAACGCCTGAGACTTCTTGCAAACGTCTCAGGATGTAAGGAACGTGTTCATGGATATCCGCAGGTTTTTGAAGAAGGGTGGAGATGTCGGCAAGACACTGCAAATAAAGGTTGGTTTGCCGTTTCGCTTCCCTTGAATTTTGTGTCCCTTTTGTCATCCTTTTCAATGCCTTTTCATCCAGAGATGGTGGATTGTATGCCAATATTGTTTAAGGACGATATAAAAGGAAAATGACAATCTCCATGTAATTTATCTTCTTCTTTTTATACCCTGATCCTTATTTGCGCAAGAAGAATTTTATGGGAATGGGTAATATTAATTTTGCAATTTTGCGAAATGTAAAATAAAAATGGTGGGCAATACAGGATTTGAACCTGTGGCCTCCGCCATGTCAAAGCGGCGCTCTAACCAACTGAGCTAATCGCCCACATAAGAATAAATGAAAAATACTTATTCCAATTTGCCGATTGCAAGCATTTTTTATGCATAAAGGCTGAAATTAAGGTAAAACAGGCGTCTTGGATTTTGGTGAAGGTGAAACAGGGGGCGATAATATTGGGCTCAGTATTATATTTGAAAACAGATGTAAAATTATTTATGTTTTTGGCATATTTTTTATTGACTGCTAAAAATATGACTATTTAGTTAAAATGTTGGTAATTTTTGAGGTTACAAAATCTTTTTAATGAAAATAAATTTTAATATATACGTTATTATTCTTACACTGATTATTATTTCCTGCCTTTGCCATGAAGCAAGTACAATAGAACCATTCTCTTCGCTTCCTTTGAGTTATTATCAGGAACGCGGCATGATTCCGAAAAGGAACGAAAACATAAAACGCCATGTTGAACCACGAAGGGCTACAAGTGTTGATGTGACTTATGAGAAGACGATTACATCAGCAGACGAGTATCAGATTGACCTCAGCCAGTCCTCTTTTGTTGATAATCGTGGAATCATATTGGAAAATGTGGGGGACAATGATATCATTAATCCATGGATTTCCATAAATGGAGATAAAAACTGGTTTAGCATTTCTGATATGCTTGAAGAGATTCTGCAAAATGAGACCGACCCCAAAAGACGCGCATTTCGAATATGGATATTTCTCAAGGAAAACAGATATCACTGGTGTCCGGCGGAAACCGGATATGAAATCCATTCACCGCCAAAATTTCTGAACGTTTATGGATATGGTTTTTGTGATGACTCTGCAACCAATGCCGAGGCGCTTTTTAAAAGTGCCGGTTTTCAGCAGGCACGATGCTGGGGTCTCAGCGGGCATGTCGTGCCGGAGGTTTATTACTATTACAGGTGGCATATGCTGGACCCTGATTTGCAGGTTTTTTATCCTAAACGCGATAATGTTGTGGTGGCGAGTGTGGGAGAGTGCGCCGCGGATGGTTACCTCGTGAGAAGGGTTTCGGGTTCCAGTATAGAAAATTTGTATGTTACAACCCAGGACAATAGTACTTATGAAAATCAATGGGATAACAAATATACAATGGCAATGACGTTGCGTCCTGGAGAAAAATTAGAGCGTTATTGGTATAATTGGGGGAAATTTCATGATATTTATATGAGGCAGGAGCCGCCTTTATATGGGAATGGTCGACTTTCCTATAATCCCGATTTAAAAAATAATCTCTTCCTCTCAAGGTTAAGCAGTTATTCAAATATAGAGACATACCAGGACTCTAATCAACAGCCCTATGTGCATATCTTAAATGATAATCCAACAGGATACCTGACCTGCAAGATGGCATCCCCTTATGTATTCGTTGGGGGACAGATTACGCTTGATTATACGACGCAGAGTTCGACGGATTCCATTTCGATAAATTATTCCACAAATCTGAGCAACTGGAAGTCTGTGGCTACCCTGACAGGTCCCTCCAGCGGTGTTTTTCAGAAGAGTCTTGATGATTTGATAGATACGTTGCATTCTTCCGCCTGTTATACCTTTTATATAAGGATAACCATGATGGGGTCGGGCAGATATTCTGTGGGAATCAATGCAATGCAGATTGATGGCGATATACAATGTGCGCCAAGGTCCCTGCCAGGACTGGAAGGAGGAATGATTAACACAGTCAAGGTGAATCTATCAAATACGGATAATGTTCAACTCAAGATTACTCATAATTTCAGAGAGGATATCAGTGAGTTCCCACCTTCCAAACCGGCGAGGGCTATTTATCCCCTGAACGGTGATTCTATAAAAACCACTATCCCGGAGCTCAGTTGGGAAAATGCTGAAACCTCAGGAACTATAAGCAATTATGAAGTCCGCGTTTCGTGGAGCCGTTATGGTGTCCTTGTGGTTTCTCCTCCCCTCTGGACAGAGGTGGGGAAATTGAATTCGTGGAAGGTTACGGAGGGCTGGCTTCTGGATGGAAATGTGTATTTCTGGAGAGTGCGTGCCTGTGATAACAGGGGTGTATGGGGACCCTGGAGCGACCCCTGGTCATTTTATGTCCAGGAAACCGGCATAACGGATAAATGGCTTTTTTATTGATTAAATCTGATAATGGATAAGACCCGCACCAACGGATAATAACGAGGAATTTATCCTTCCTGTCCTTTTTCACGCACGGTGGTGATGCCTGCCTTCAGGATGTCGTGCATGTGTATCATACCTATTGGATGGTGCTCATCATCTATGACGGGCAGAACGGTAATGTTGTATTGCTCCATGCGGTCAATGGCATTTACGGCAAGTGTGTCATAATAAATGGTCTTTGGATTTTTAATCATGAATTGTTTGACCGATGCGTTGAAATCGCAGGAACCTGCAAACAGTATTCGGCGCAAATCACCATCCGTCAGAATTCCAATTAATTTCCCATCATCATCCACCACACTTGTTGAGCCAAGTCCCTTGCTGGTCATCTCAATAATTGCCTCTTTAAAATTTTTTGAATAATGAATGACTGGATTGGCATCACCAGTGTGCATGAGGTCCTGCACCTTGATAAGGAGGCGACGACCAAGTGTGCCTGAGGGATGAAAGACGGCAAAATCTTCCTCGCGGAAATTGCGTTTTTCAAGGAGAACAACAGCAAGTGCATCTCCCATTGCAAGCATGGTTGTGGTGCTGGCAGTGGGGGCGAGTCCAAGGGGACATGCCTCCTCCTTCACTGACGTATTGAGCACCACATCCGCCAGACGCGCCAGTTCTGATTGTGCATTGCCCGTGACGGCAATCAGGGGAATATTAAAGTGTTTGAGGTATGGGATGATGCAGAGTACTTCCTCCGTCTGCCCATTATTAGAAAAGGCAATGACCACATCGTCTGAAGTAATCATTCCCAGGTCGCCGTGAAGTGCCTCCGCCGGATGCATGAAAAATGCGGGTGTGCCGGTGCTTGCAAGCGTGGCGGCTATCTTACAGGCGATATGTCCCGCCTTTCCCATGCCGGTAAGGACGACCCGTTTCTTGTTGAACAGGAGCTCAACTGCCTTATTAAAGTTGTCATCCAGCTTTTCACAGAGCGACAGGATAGCATCAGCCTCAATGCGAAAGACCTTCCTTGCCTTTTCCAGCGCGTCAGTTTTTTTCTCTTCAGCCATATTCCACCTTTCAATCCTTAATGGAGCGCACGCACCGGTCAAGTCTCTGCAGACGGGACAAAAGACCCTTCAGATGCTCAAGGGAAATACTGTTTTGCCCATCGCTCAGGGCGCGTTCCGGTGCCTCATGCACCTCAAGATAAATCCCATCCACGCCCACAGCAAGAGCGGCGCGGGCGAGGGGTTCAATGAATTCGCGCTGACCGCCTGATGTCTCTCCAAGACCCGCGGGGAGCTGTACCGAGTGCGTTGCATCAAAGATAACCGGGTATCCCAGTGAACGCATGATAATCAGTGAGCGCATGTCCGAGACCAGATTATTGTATCCGAATGTGACGCCCCGCTCGGTGAGGATAATCTTTTCACATCCGGCGGATTCTAATTTCTCAATGATGTTTTTCATATCCCACGGTGCCATGAACTGCCCCTTTTTCACATTGACGGCACATCCTGACTGCGCGGCGGAAAGGAGTAGGTCCGTCTGCCGACACAGAAACGCTGGGATCTGAAGAATATCGGCAACTTCAGAACAATCTTTCACCTGCTCGCAACAATGAATATCCGTCAGAATCGGCACATCCAACTCTTTCTTGACCTCCCGGAGGATGGAAAGTCCTTCTTTCAAACCGGGTCCGCGGTAAGAATGTATGGAACTCCGGTTCGCCTTATCAAAGGATGCCTTGAAACAAAAGGGGAGACCGAGCTCAGATGCAGTGGTTTTGAGATTTTGGGCAATCATGAGTGTATGGTCACGGTTTTCAATAACACACAGCCCTGCAATGAGGGTGAATGTGGAGTCATCCCCGAATGTCACACCGTGGACGTTAACCTTTTTAAAGACACCTGACATGATTGTTTCTCTTTTGTCTGGTAATTTATAACAATTTCATATAGAACCCTTTTACATTATGCAAGTTTTTTTCCTGTCATCACATATGCAATTTTTTCATTGCAGAGGAAAAGTCTATCAAATAATAATATGTATTATAAATAAATAAGTAGAATAAATCCTGTATCTTACGGATTGAAGATATGAAGCAAAGAACCAAAATTTCACTTATCAGCAGTCTTGCATCCCAGATGGATGAGGCTCTGTTTCTAATGGACTTGGAAGGGCGCTATCTTTATGCTAATGAGGCGCTTGGACGGCTTTTGAATATCTCTGTTGAGAAGATGATTGGAAAATCCAATGCAGACCTCTACCCAGAATCCACCGACCTGGACTTTCGGAATGACATTAGGGTAATCAGGGAGACTGGGAAGTCGCTCGTCAAATATGCCGCCTGTCCTTCCAATATTGAGACATATATTCGTTATCAGCTTTTTCCCGTCAAAAATGATGAGGGCGTTGTTGAAGCGGTTGGGGGGTTGGGCGAGGCGCGCCAGAAATATGACCAGATAAGGCAGGAACTCGAAAACATTCTTGCCTTCCAGACCGCCCTCATCAGGCTTGGCAAGCGTCTTATTGTCGTGAATTCCGTGACCCAGATGGCTGAGCAGATTCTTGGCATCCTCAGTCAGGTCTTTCGCTTCAATGCATATTTTCTTGAGGGCTATGATGCTGAAACACATCAGGAGATTCCAATATATTTTGTGGATGAAATTGATGGGGTTCGCACGCAGGTGCCTCCACCTGTCCAAATCTTCCCGGTTGAAGAACATCCACCCCTCAAAAAATGTCTCGATGGTGAACCGGTCTTGATAAACCGTCCGCCTGGAAGCACGGAATGTTCGCCAACTCCCTTTGGTGACAAGTCCCGTCCCTCCTCCAGCATTATGTATGTCCCCATGTGGAGCAAAACGGGCGTTGTGGGAGTTCTTTCACTCCAGAGCTACATTCCATATTCCTATAATGAGGGTGACCTGCAACGCTTGCAGATTGTCGCCAATTACTGTGCGCCGCACCTTGAGACGATGCGTTTAAGGGAAACACTTCGGGATGATGAGGCAAAATATCGTGCCTTAGTGGAAGAGTCACGCACACCAATCACCTATCTTATAGAAAAACAAATAACATTCTCCAATAAGGCGGCACTTTCCGCCTTTGGTGTGGATTCCATTGAAAAACTCCGCGTAGGCGGATGGCAATCCCTTTTGACACCAGAGTCATTCTCTCTGCTTGAACAAGTCTTGAAGGAGATGGGGCGTTCTGACAAGAAAACTCCGATGCAATGTGAGGTTGAAGTCATCCACAAAAAAGGGGATAATAAGTGTTTCCTGCTGGAAATCACCCCATTAACAATCAAGGGACAGAATGTCACCCAGATTATAGCTCACAATATCACACGGCAAAAAAGGGATGCGGAAGAACTCCTCCAACTTACTAAAAGACTCAAAAAGGCTTCCACACGACAGGCGCTTCTGGGGGAGATAGAACGCAGTATCACTGCCCAGACAGATGCCGAAGAAATCTTTAAAAGCATCTGCCGGGCTCTGACCCAAATCCTCGGATACACATTCTGCTGGATAGGCATGATTAATGAGGAATCCTTTCTTGAACCGGTTGCCTTTGATGGCGAAGGGCGTGAGTATCTAACCATCTTTCTGGAATCGAAAGAGAAAGACCCAATTTATCAAATTATTACTAATGCGTTGAAAACCGGCAAGTCTCAGGTCGTCCAATCTCTGGAAAAGGAAATCGCTGGTGAGCAGATATACAAGCCTCTTCTGGAACTTGGCTTTCGCTCGTTTGCAAGCATTCCAATGATTCAGGAGCAAACGATTAAAGGCGCCATCAATGTTTTCTGTGACAGGGATGATGTGTTTGAAGAGGATGAGATTCGTGAGCTGGAGATTCTTGCTCAGCAAGCCACACTGGCTATAATCAGGGAGTATGAGGTCAAGAAAATCTCAAATGCCGCAAGGGAATGGGCACAGACCTTTGACTCCATGAAAGATATGGTATTTATTATTGATAAAGACAATGTTATCCAGAGAGCAAATCTTGCATTTACTGGAATATATAACCTGAACAGGGCTGATATTCTTGGCATGAAATGCCAGGATGTACTCAGCAAGAAGTATTCAGAAGTTATAAACTCCTTCGGAAGTGTCATGAGTAATGGGAATGTCAGACAGGTTGAAGTTGAAGATGAATCAATAGGCAAAACCATTCTCATGAATATCTATCTTCTCAAGAATGCCCTGAATGAGAAGGATGGCTGTCTTGTTGTGGGACAGGATATAACGGAGGTGAAGCGCGCCGAGGCTTCCCGTGAAATCTACCTCCGCCATATGGCATTTCTCAATAAAATCACCGAGATGGCATCCAGACTTCTCCCTCCTGAGAATTATGCCAATGAGATTTACCATGCCCTTGATGAGGAGTTTGATTTCGATGGGATGTATCTCAGCATATATGACAGCGCAGGGCGCGTGGCACATAATCTAATTGAAGTGGAAAGGACAAATAGCGGGGAGAAAAAAACGTTCGGTCATACTGACTGGTATCCCGATGCCGACCCATTTGTGGGGGGGTGCCTCAGGGAACTTAAGGCGGAGATTTTTCTCAGGGAAGCGGACAGCACGGGCGGCTTTTCCAATTTCTCCAGATTTGGCAAAGGCAATTTCAAACCCAGGTCTATTATTATTGTCCCTCTTCAGGTGGAAGACCAGTGTGTGGGTATTTTATCGCTTTATAGTGGCTCTACCAATAAATACACGTCAAACGACCTGGTTTATCTCCTCCGCGTTGGTCGCCAGATTGCCCTTGGGCTACAGGCGTCCATCTCCAATGAGGAGAAAAAACGCGATGCAAAGCACGTCTCTCAGTTGTTATCCGTCTCCATGGCTCTTGCGGCGTTAAAAAGCACGAGCGAATTATGCCAGACCGTTCACCAGCTGGTTAATAAAATGGTACCCTGTGACGCCTTCAGTTTCATCCGGTATGATGATTCCACACAAAAGATATCCCCAATATATAAAACGGACACAATCAACGGCAAATATCAGGTCATGAATATTCCTGAGCCCATTCCACTCATACCGGTGAAAGGCACTATATGTGAAGAGATTCTTCAAAATTCTAAAGGGCAGATGCTTTTGATGCCCAAGGACGGTCAGGATACATTCAGTGACAAGATTCCTTTTCGCACGCCCGGTAATCGGCCGGATTCTATCCTGTTTGTCCCGCTGATTACGGGAGGGCAAATTATTGGATTCCTCTCGGTTCAAAAATACTCCCCACAGGCTTATACTTCTGATGACCTCGCCCTTTTCAGCGGCATTGCCAACCAGGTGGCTTTGACACTTCAGGTAATAGACCTTCTTGAAACTCTGGAACAAAGAGTGCAGGAGCGGACAAGGGAGCTGGAAATTCAGGGGGCTGAACTTGCAAAGGCTAACCGCATGAAGGATGAATTTCTTGCAAATATGAGCCATGAACTGCGAACACCGCTGAACGGAATCCTGGGTCTTAGTGAAATCCTGGAAGACCAGGTTTATGGCTCTCTCAGTGATAAACAACTGGAGTATGTGACGGCTATCAGGGAGAGTGGGCGCCATCTTCTTGAACTCATTAATGACATACTTGACCTCACAAAAATCTCCGCTGGCATGCTTGATTTCAAGCTGGATACCGTGGATGTCCAGAAGATTTGCGAAGCCAGTCTGCGCATGGTTAAAGAGCGCGCCGCCAGAAATCGAATTACATTGGAATTCGAAAGACAGGAGAACATCCCGGTCATCAAGGTTGACGAAAAGCGGATGAAACAAGTCCTTGTGAATCTCCTTACAAACGCCGTGAAGTTCACACCTCCTGAAGGTAAAGTTGGATTGAAAACCATGAGGGAGGGAAATGTGTTCAAATTTGCCATATGGGATACGGGGATTGGTATTCCTCCGGAGAAACAATCCATCATCTTTGACCCATTTGTCCAGATTGATAGCTCCCTTGCGAGGAGACATGAAGGCGCGGGACTTGGTTTATCTCTTTGTAAAAAGTTGGTTGAAATGCACAATGGCACCATCTCTGTGCAATCCGAGATCGATAAGGGAAGTGAATTCACCGTTCAGATCCCAATCGGTTTTACGGAGGAGGAATTACGGGAATATCCCAGCGGTCTCTACGAGTATGAAGAAGTCAGGATAAAAACGAAGACCCCCAAAGAGGCAAAAGATGACTTGAAGCGCCAGACAACGAAGATGGGATTCATCCTTGCGGTAGAAGATAACCGCACCAATATGCAGATTATTTATGATTTTATCACACAGGCAGGTTACGAAGTGATGCAGGCAATGGATGGGGAGGAGGCATGGAACAAGCTTCAGACATCCAAACCAGACCTTATGCTTCTTGACATCCAGATACCAAAGATAGACGGCATAACTCTTCTTAAAAAGATCCGTGACGATGAACGATTATCCAAACTGCCTGTAATAGCCGTGACGGCGTTGGCTATGGAGGCAGACCGTGAACAATGTCTGAAGGCAGGAGCAAATGAATATCTGTCAAAACCCATTCAGATGAAGACGCTCCTCGCCACTATCAACCGTATGCTCTTGACTTAATAGCATGAATGAATACTGCATGGGAAGCGTGTTTAAGATGTATAGACAATTTAGTGATGTATTTTGACTTTTTATCATTGACTTCTGTACATGAGGTGCGATAAAAACTTACTCAAATATTTGAATGAAGAGTCAGAAGTATTAGCAGGTTAATGCTGTATGGATGAGCAATTTCTCGTGCTACTTATCGATGATAATCCCATCAACGCTCAGGTGCTTGAAGGATATATGGCAGGTTTGCCCGTCAAGATTATAACGGCTCGAAATGGTCTGGAGGGATTAAATCTCGCACGTAAACATCTGCCAGATGTAATACTCCTTGATGTCCTTATGCCCGGATTGAATGGATTTGAAGTCTGCGATGAAATTCGCTTTAACCCGGTTACGGGCAATATCCCCGTCATATTTGTCACCTCTTCAGAGGAAATTAAGAAAAATATACTATCCCAGCCGCACAGTCTTCCGGATGGTTTGTTATTTAAACCAATTAATAAAACAGACCTCCTCATCCATATCCGCTCCCTGATGCGGTTGTCTGCAACGAGAAATAAGATGCAGCAGGAGATTGACTATCTTCAAAATTATTGCAGGCGGCTGGAAACCACCGCATCATCCAGTCTTGAAGGTCTTACACAAACCGAAGAGATGTCTATCCTCCTTCTTGCCAACCTGGCGGAGGCACGCGACCCTTCTACTGGAGAGCACCTGCATCGTATATCCAAGTATGTGCGACTTTTATCTGAACAGTTGCTCAAAATCGCTCCTGACCTTCAACAGTATATTACTGATTCCTATGTTGACAGTCTGGCTATGGCTGCCCAGCTCCACGATATTGGAAAGGTTGGAATCCCCGATAATATTTTGAACAAACCGGGTCGTTATACTTCCAAAGAGATGCAGATAATGAAGGAACACGTCATTATTGGGGGGCGCATATTAAATTCAGCAATCTCTCTTTACGGAGAAAAGAGTTTCTTATCCATGGGGATGAAAATTGCCATGTATCACCATGAGAAATATGATGGCACAGGCTATTGTGAGGGACTTATGTCGCAGTCCATTCCCCTTTGTGCCCGCATCATCGCTCTGACGGACGTTTATGACGCTATGCGGTCAAAAAGGATTTACAAAAAGGCGATGAGTCATGATGATGTGCGAGAATATATTGCTGATAACAAGGGAAAACATTTTGACCCTCTTGTTGTGGAAAGTTTTTTCCACCATGAGAATGAATTCAAGAGTATATACGACCAAACCAGTGGATGACTTCAGGGGAGCAACTCCAGATGATTGAACCGCTTGTCTTGATTGTCGATGACGATGAGCAGAGTTTATCCCTCATCAAGAGTTATCTTGAACAGATGGGCGTTCGAACCCATGCCACTAACAAAGGTAATGAAGTCATTGAACTGCTTGGCTCCCTGCATCCTTCCACACTGATTCTGGATATCATTGCGCCCGACCCTGATGGATTTAAATTATGCAAAATGGTGAAACAATCTTCTGAATATTCAACCATCCCGGTCGTTTTAATCTCCTGCATTGACGATGTGGAGAAAAAAGTTCTTGAAGGTATTCCCTCCAATCTGCCTGATGCCATCCTTACAAAGCCTGTTAATAAGGCTCGTTTAAAGATCACCATCAGTGCCACGCTTCGCATGTGGGAGCAGTATCAGAAGATGTCGAAAAGTGTGGAAGAAGTTAAGGATATGGAAACCATGAGGGATAATCTCATCAATATGCTGGCACACGATATGCGTCATCCGCTTCAGGCAATTTATGGATATTGTTCCTTTCTTGACGGAACCCTCCCATCCCCTATTTCGCACCCTGCGCTGGCTCAGCAAATTAAGAATCACGCATATCGGTTGAACCAGATGTTGCAGAATTTTCTTGATGTCGGCAGATTGGAAAACAAAAAGCTGCCACTTTTCTGGGAGGAGTTCACCCTTGGTGATTGTCTTAAACAATGTGTTGAGCGGATGGCGAATCTTGCGCAGTTTAGCGATATTAAATTGAAAGTCCTGTGCGATAACGAGGGATTTAAAATGGAGGCTGATGCCATGCTCATCAGCCGAATTCTGGACAACCTTGTAAATAATGCCATAAAATTCTCCAAGAAGGGTCAGGAAATATCCATATTCGCCTCCACGGATTCCTCAGGTGAACATGTTCTTTTTGGTGTGAAGGATAATGGTCCCGGTATTGAGGATAAACACAAGCAGATAATATTTGAAAAGTTCGGCGCCAGCGACCTCTTTCTTCATAACAAGCCAAGTGTCGGGCTGGGGTTGGCTTTTACCAGGCTGGCGGCAAAGGCGCTTGATGGTGATATCTGGGTTGAAGATAACCCCGAAGGCGGAAGTATTTTTAAATTGTCAATTCCCTCAAGACGCGCCGTACAGCGCGCGAAACCAGATACGCAATCCAGCGGGATTGCTGATAAAGAAAAGGAGTAAGGAATCCAATGCAAGAGAAAAGAAAATCACCAAGAGTCCAGTCCAATATTGTTGCCAGAGTCCGGATTCTCATCCCGGAGGAAACCTTTTCTCCTTATAATCATGAGGCGGTGATTCAGGATATCAGCCAACGGGGCATGAAACTCAGAACCACGGACATAGATGACGCTACATATAAGATGCTTTTGAGTTCAACCCGCTTGGTCAGGGTTACGCTTACACCCCCCGGTATTGATAAGGCGCATACACTTTTCGGCAGGATTGTCTGGCTGGATTACGATAACTTAGGGCGTATCCCGGTGACCAATTATGGCATCAATTTTGAAAAAATCACAGATGAGGATAACAAGGTTATCAATCTTTGCATCAAAACCCTGACTGAATCGACTCACGAGTAAACCTTACTCCGGGATATTTTATGCG
>Ga0172366_10000235_pt1 | contig 36820 bp, 31 predicted proteins | sample LakKivSesite69cm_FD_114533 | JGI IMG/M metagenome (GOLD analysis project Ga0172366, IMG submission 114533) | Sediment microbial communities from Lake Kivu, Rwanda - Sediment site 69cm | ecosystem: Environmental > Aquatic > Freshwater > Lake > Sediment | place: Rwanda: Western Province, Lake...
GAAGTCATGGCTGCTCGAAGCTTTCCTGGCATCTTTCATCAAAGCCTTGATCAGGACGGAAGTCTTGAAAAGATATATGCCCATGGACGCCAGACAATGTTTTTCGTCCCAGGGTACCGGCTGCGCTTTCTTTGGTTTCTCATTGAAAGCGGTAAGCCTTTTCTTTTCGTCGATGGAGACCACGCCGAAACGGCCGGCTTCCGAGACAGGCACCAGTTTGGTCAAAACCACTGCATCGGCCTCATTTTCGATCAGGTAGGCAATCATCCGGCGATAGTCTGCCTTGTAGACATGGTCCCCGGAAAGGATCAACACCAGATCCGGGTTTACCTCCTGGATGGTGTAAATGTTTTGAAAAACGGCATCGGCCGTCCCCTCGTACCAATGATCCCCGATCCGCCCCTGGGCGGGCAGCGACATGATGTATTCGCCGCTTTCCGGACTGAATATATGCCATCCGGTCAGGATATGCCTCTCAAGGGAAAGTGACTTATATTGGGTCAACAGGGCAATCTTGCGCAGGCCCGAGTTCAGAGAATTCGACAGGCTGAAATCTATTATCCGGTAGTTGCCAAGAAAAGGTACAGAGGGCTTGGCCCGGTCGCGGGTCAGAGGATAAAGCCTCTCGCCTTTCCCCCCGCAGAGGATCATAACCAGAGTTTTCTTATAAGATACTTGCATCTCTAATTTTTAGTTCCGGCTTCGAAACTAAATCCGCGTTCCCTGAAATCGGCCAAATAAAACAAATACAAAAACCCTGATGAATTATATCATAGCCTTTTTCCGACTGCGAAAGTGTCCGCAGCGGAAATATCCTGGTTAGGGCCTGATCCGACGGTTCGAAAATTATTCTGCCTCCATACAGGCGGACGCTGTTTTCCTCCGGATCAAAATCGATTTCTTCCGGGAAAGCCAGCACGTTCCACTCCGAGCAGAACGTCAGGCCTTCTGGTACAGCTTCCGGCCAGGAAATCTCCCAGCGGAGCGAAACAAAATCCTCAGCGTTCGTTATCGTCTTTCGGACGACGGCCGCAAGGGACAGGCCGTTGGTTTCGACCCTTCCCGCTCTATGGAGAATGAGATTCTCTGTCTCTATTTCAGCCTCGTATTTTCCGGAGGCGAAATCGCCCAGATCGGAATCACCCAGCCTGAACGAAAGCCTGGCCAAAGCCTGGTCACTGAAGAAGCGGTCGACGCTCGATAACCTGGGGCCGTCGTCGTATTCCAACAGGGATCCGGCTTCGGGCGGGATCTTCCGCTCGAGCTCATGGATGCTTTTTCCCCCAGCCCTCCCCTGCCCCGCTGCCGGAAAGTGATATGATTCCCGCCTTCGTGATAGAACATCGGTTATGTTCCGGCCGGCGGGAAGATAGTCTATTTCCAGGACAGACCCTCCCCGGCCGGGTTTGACGAACATGTTGAAACTTCTTTTTCTCGAATAAACTTCCTGCTCGCCGTCGCCGTCAAGGTCCAGATACCTCCAATCGAAACTGGAAAGGCCCGCTTGGATTTCAGCTCTGACCAACGAACCAAAAGAAGCTTCGCGCAGGTGAGGAAGGTAAAGACCGCCGAATACTCCGTGCCAATAGGCGTCGTTACACTGGCTCCGGTATAGCTCGCGGACGGCGGTCTCGCTCGCCCTGCCCTCCTTGCGGATCGCCGACGAAGCTAGAAGCATGCGGTTGTGGAGGAGGCCGGCTTCGGGATATTTCCGGAGGAAGTCACGGAAAAATCCGCCTCTCAGGAATCGCCGGCCGGCGGGCCCGACCTGCTCCTTGAGAAGCCGGAATGAATTCAGTTCTTCCGGCTCGAGAACCCATTCCGTCATTTCCTCATAAGAACAAGGAGGTATGTAAACCAGGCGCCGGGCCGGGTTTTCTTCCAGGTACTCGGAGCAAGTCATCATCTTCACGTCTTTTTCCTTCAGTAAGGCCAGGAAGCCGTCCAGCCAGCCGCTCTGGTAAACCGATTTGTGGGTTCCGGGCCAGAGCCCGAATTTCTCGCCGTCGTCCCCCAGAATCGCGGTACCTCCGGCCTTGCGAATTTCTTCCAGAGCAGCCTCGACTTCGCCAACCGGCTGAAAAGGTATGAGGTATCGAAGCTTCTTATCGATGGGGAAAAGACTGAGATAACGGCCCTGGTCCTCGGTAAAATAGGCGCGATGAATATCTTTCATGCCCGCAGAGTGAAAATGTTCCTCGTCGAGAAAAGTATATTCGACTCCCGCCCTGGCCAGGATGGAAGCCAGGTGCGGTTCCCAAACCCTTTCGCTGATCCATATTCCCCTCGGCCGGCGGCCGAAATTCAACTCGAGGAAATCGCTCATCATTTCCAATTGGCCCAGGCAGTCTTCCTCCGGAATGATGGTCAGGACCGGTTCGTAGAAAGCGCCTCCGAGCAATTCGGCCTGGCCCCGGCCGACGAGCTTTCGAACCATCTCTAAACAGGCCCGGTCATGTTCCTCCATGTATTCCCAGAGGGGGCCGGAGAAATGGAGACAGAATTTGAACCAGGGATGGTCCATGACTTTTTCCAGGAACGGCCGGTAACAATCGCCGAAGGCCCGCTCGATAACCCGTTCGAAATTACCAACGGGCTGATGGTTATGGATGGCGAAAATGAAAGAAAAACTCATTTAGATAATAACGTCCTGTTCGCTTACCGGTGCAGGAAACATCTTTCGCAATCGACCTGGCCGGGCTTTCTGGTTACCATCATGGCCAGTCCTAGCTCATCAGCCCGGGCAATGACTTCCTGATCCTTGACGGATCCGAGCGGATAGATTATTCCACTGATGCCGCTTTTGCCGGCCAGTTCGACGACGTCGGGAAAAGGCATGAAGGCATCGGAAGCCATGACGCATCCGTCCGGGCCGTAGCCGCGGCGGGAAAGCCTGACGGCGTTCTCAGCCGAGTCTATCCGGCTCCGTTGACCTGAGCCTATGCCGTGCACTTTGTCTTTCATACCGATGATGACCGCGTTCGACCTGGTATAACAAGCTACGGTCCAGTTGAATATCGCGGCCTCGACCTCTTCATCGGCCGGTTTTCTGGCCGAAACGACATCGATATCGGCCGGAGAAATAATCTTCGAATCGAACCTTTTTTGGACGAGAAGGCCGCCGACCACTTTTTTAACCTCGAGTCCGTTGTCGGCCGATTCCGATTCGATCGGGCTGGTCATCCGGACGACTCGCAGCACTTTCCTGGTTTTCAATATGTCCATGGCCCCGGTCGAATAACCCGGAGCATAAACAACTTCAATATTACGCGGGCTTTCGACGAGCAACCTGGCCAGAGGCTCGTCGACGGCGAAATTGAAGACGTCGACGCTGCCGAAATTGGACAGAGGGTCGCATTTCCAGGCTTTTTCGAACGTCTCGACGGGGTCACCGCCCAGGGCTACACCGCTGGGCATCTCGTGCTTTATTATGACCGCCACCTGCCTGCCCGAGAAGATCAGGTTTAACTTCCTGGCCAATCTCTGACCGAGATCCATGTCACCGATGTTTATATAACTTAATCCCTTGGTCCCTTCCTGAAGGATTTCGATACCGGCCAGGTTTGGGCCGTAAGCACCGTCTTCCTGGTAAAAGGCCGCTGGATAACCCGGATTCTCGCCGTAGCGTAGGCTGATTTTCTTGGTGAAAGACGTCGTGCCAAATTCGAGCTTTTCGGGGAAATCCTCAGAAACTTTGGTCGAATACTGAGTTCGTGAAGTTCTTTCCGGCTTGCTCATTTTCATTCTTTCCTTTCGTGCCTGTTTATTATTTTGAACTCCGCCGGCAACGGATTGCCGGGATTGAAGACGGCGCAGGCGGCCGCTACCCGGAAATCCTTTTCCGGGTCCGAAGGAGTCAGAGCGCCATAGACTGATTCAGCTAGGCGCGAAGCCCCGCTTTCAGGAAAGCCGACCTCGACCGGGCTGCCTTCGAAAACGGGCAGAGGATCCCGGTTCGGTCCGGAATATGTCGAGAGCAAAAATCCCCTCCCCGCTTGCAGGCGGAAATCGAAAAACTGCCTGACTGCTTTGCCTTCCGGTCCCCGTTTGACGATGGCCAAACCGATGCCGGTCTCAATCAGGCAACCGCTTATTCTGGGAGTATAGATCGGGGCATCGGGTTCATATTCCCAAAGTCTGAGGGCTGATTCGAGAATTTCCGAGGCCTTCCGGCCGGGACCGAGCTCCGAGATTATGTCTTCGGTTTGCTTCCCGTTCGAGACCACCGCTCCCGCCGGGCGGAGAGCCATGGCCTTATATACCAGGAGTTCGGGCTTGCCTTTTTTAAGCAGATCCTCGTCTGTCGGCCTGACCTCTATGTCGTTTCCTTCAAGGACAAGCCGCCTGGCCTGACTGGAGGCCGATCTACCGGTTATGAGATAAACAATCGCTATGTCACCTTCCGGACTCATTCCGGCAGCCAGCAACCTCCCCGGATATTCCATCTTTCCCAGAGCTTCAACCAGATTCATCATCTTCAGCCTTTCTCCCTTCGCCCGATATTGATAACACATGCGCAACTGTTAGTCAAAGTCAGCCTTGACCTTGAGCGGCCGGCACAGGTTTGTTAAAATCCCCGGTATAGATCTTAGTGATAAAGGACCCGGCCATGTCAAAAAAGATTGAGTATTGCGACGAGCCTTATCGCGATGCGGATTTCATTGAATCGCTGGAGGGGCGCACGATCCGCATCCTGAGTGAATATCTGAGCCCCATGACTCGCCTGGAAAAGGACAAGATAAAGAGCACCATTCTATTTCTGGGGTCGGCCAGAGCCGATCCTACCAACGCCGATTCGCCCCTTTACCGCTATTACTGGGAAGCAGAGGAATTATCTTATCAATTGGCGAAGTGGTCGATCGGTTTAAAAAAATCGAAAGGCAGGGAATTCGTCATCTGCACCGGAGCCGGACCGGGCATAATGGAGGCGGCCAATCGGGGCGCCGAACGGGCCGGGGGCCGGTCCATGGGCATGAATATTTCGCTGCCTCAGTTCCAGAATCCCAATCGCTACATCACGCCCGGGCTGCTCTTCAATTTTCATTACTTCTTCATGAGAAAGTTCTGGCTTCTTTACAAGGCCAAGGCCGTAATCATATTCCCCGGCGGTTTCGGAACTCTGGACGAATTTTTCGAGACGGCCACCTTGATCCAGACCAGCAAAATCTCGAGGAAGGAAATGACCTTCGTTCTTTACGGCGAAGAATACTGGAGGCAGATCATAAATTTCGACAAGCTGGTCGAGATGAAATCGATAGCAGCCGGGGATTTGGGCCTATTCAGATTTTGTTCTACGCCCCGGCAGGCCTTTAATTATTTGAGCCGGAGGCTCGGAGCCTCTTTCAGATGAACGGAGCCGGAGGCGGTCACTTCGGTTCGGCCCGGACCGGAATAAAAGCCATCGTTTTGGTTCTGGTATCCGTTCTGGCCTTTTCTTCCTGTTCGCGGGTCAGGTATAAAACGCGTCCGGGCTTCGAGGTAGGCCTGGCCTCTTGGTACGGGCCGCAATTTCAGGGCCGGCCTACTTCGAGCGGTGAGATTTTCGATATGAACGACCTGACAGCCGCTCATAAGACCCTGCCTTTTGGGACGTACGTGATGGTGACCAATCTCGAAAACGACCGGACGGCCGTCGTCAGAATAAATGACCGGGGTCCGTTCATCCGGGGCCGGATCATCGATTTGTCCTTCGCCGCCGCCCGGGTGTTAGGAGCCATCGGCCCCGGTGTCATAAGGGTCAGGCTCGATGTCATCAAAGGCAGGCAGGCTACCTCAACCGAGACCGGTCGGCACACCTGGTTCGTTCAGGTCGGGGCGTTCACGGTCCAGGAAAATGCCTACCAACTCAAAAAAATCCTGGAAAGCTCTGATATGAACGCTGCGGTCTCTGTCTTCAAAACCGCTCTTGCAGTCTATTACCGGGTCCGTCTTAAAGCTTCGAGCCGGGACGAAGCCGTCCTCCTGGCCCGGAAGCTGGCCGATGCCGGCTATCAAGCTGTAATAGCCTTTGAATAAATTTCAATTCTTTCGGTAAAGATAGGCGCCCTCGGCCAATTTACAGGTTCTACCGTCGTGGACCGCATACGTCGATCGGGCATAGAACGAAGCCGAACCGCATTCACCTTTTTTATTGACGGCATAAAAATTCAGGCCGAAGTTAGGCCGTCCATTCTCATCGCACAACCTGGGTACGAGGCGAGTTTTGGCCGCAACGTATTCCAGGGTTTCAAGGCAAGCCTGCTCGGGAGACCGTCCCCGCCCCATGAGATCCACTACCTTGAAACTGGCACAAGTCTGAAGATTGGCTTCCCCCCTGCCCGTCGAACCGGCCGCTCCGATATCGTCGTCGACATAAAGCCCGGCGCCGATGATGGGAGAGTCGCCGATCCGCCCAGCCAGTTTGAAGGACAGCCCGCTCGTAGTCGTCACTCCGGCCAGCCTGCCCAGTCCGTCTACGGCCAGACAGGTGATCGTTCCATAATTCTTTATGAACGCTTGTAAATCCGACGGAAGCTCCTTTTTTTCCGGGGCCAGCCAGTTGTCCCTCTCAGACATAGTTTCCTTCCACTTGAGCCACATTTCTCTGGCCTTTTCCGTGAGGAGATTCTCTTCCTTGAAGCCGTGGGCCTTGGCGAATCTCAACGCCCCCTGGCCGGCCAGAAGCACATGATCGGTTCTCTCCATGACCAGCCTGGCCACCTTGGACGGGTTCTTTATGTTCCGTAAGGCGGCGACCGCCCCGGCCCGGTGAGTTGGACCGTACATGACCGAGGCATCGAGCTCGACGATGCCGTCCTCGTTGGGCAGGCCGCCGTAACCGACCGACATATCGTTCGGATCATCCTCGATTATGTTGACTCCGGCGATTACGGCCTCAAGCGGATCCCCCTCGGCCTTGATTATTTCCATGGCTTTTTCGACCGCTCTGAGACCGTTGGCACTGGCTATCGCGACCGTTCTGGCCGTTGTCTGCGGTTTTAATGCTCCAGTTGCCCGCCTGACCTGGCCAGCCAGGGTCGTTACGCCCAAGCCGAGTCCGCTTTTCAGGAAACCGCGTCTGGAATATGAACCCATTGCCTGTTTCCTTTATTTTTTCCCCGAATCCCTCAAAAGTTGAATCAGAACATTGTGATCGCCGGCCTCAACTTCGAATCTGGCCGAGTTCCCGTTGAAGACGTCTCTCTCTTTTCCGTCGACGAGCAACTGATAGCGTCCCTTTCTCAACATCCAGATCTTGATCTCAGTCGGATCGAGAGTCTTTATCACGAAGGAAATTTCCTGTTCGCTGTAGAGAAAACGCCGGAAAACCGCCCCATTATTCGCTTCTATGATCTTTTTGCCTTCTTCAAAAAGAAGCGTCTTGGATCTCGAGACTTCGATGTCGTACTTGCGGCCCTGGATCTGGATCCTGGATAAACGCCCTGATTTTTCGGGCTTGAGCATTCCGAAGCGGAAACCTTCGGCCGGAGTAAAATCGATATATTCTTCGACGGCCATCAGCGCGAACAACGGGCCCCAGCTCTGGAAGCGCTGTCCGCCCGCTTCCCCGGTAAGAGAATCGAAATTCTCCGGACAAATCTGGAAATTCTTCCAGGTCCGGAAAAACATATCCATGCTCTTTCTGGCGAATTCGGCGGCCGGAGCGTCGAACGAGTAAGCTCTCAGGCCGTGATAAACCAGGTAGTTGATGGGCGGCCAGATCGTTCCCCGCCAGTACTGCTGGTTGTCGGGTTTGAAAGAAGCATCGTCCCGCGAAATCGTGGGAATCACGTATTCGCCCCAGAACTTTTTCGGATCAAGCAGATGCTTGAGCATTTTCCGGGCCCTGCTCTCGTCTGGAATCCCGGCCAGCATGGGCAGGAAATTGGAGGCGGCTTTGCGGGCCGAGAAAGTCCCGTCCCAGAAGCGGTCCAGGTAAAATTCTTCCCTCTCGTTCCAGAGCAACCTATTGACCAGAGACTTGGTCTTTTCGTATTGAGCCCGGTATATTTCATAGTCGGGGCTGTAGTCGAGGAGCGATGCTATTTCCGAAAGGCAGAGCGAGTCCAGGGCATAAAGCGAATTGAGATCGACGCAATTAAGAGTCAACGTGCCAGAGTTTTCGTCAAAAGGAACATCATCCCAGTTCGGCAAATCGTCCTGGCCGGATTCCCAGGCCGCCCGCTGCCTCCCCGGGGCGTTCTCTTCCCAGGACGGGACTTTTTCCGGGACGAGTTCGGTATCCGAACCCCATTCGAGTAATCCATCGGCGTTGCCGTCCCGCCTGATCGATCCCTCAGGCTTGGAAGAGGTCCAGAAATCGTGCCACTTTTTCAGAAAGGCATAAGCGTATTTCAAGAAATCTATATCTCCGGTTTTCTGAAACAGGCGGAGAACCACCCAGGCGCCGACCGGGGGTTGCGACCTGTCAGTGGTCCCCCCGAAACGGCCTCTCCAATTCGGAATGTTCCCGTTCGGGTACTGTGTCTCAAGAACGGCCCTGACGGCATCGAAAGAGAGTTTCGTGCTTTCGACGGACAGTTCAAGGGCGTTCAGGAATGAATCCCAGTTGAAAATAGTCCAATGCTCCCGGCCTCCGTCCGGCCTGGGAAAGATCCAGCCTCTGCCGGCCGGCGTGTACAACCGGTGGTAATCGGGCTGATAGGTCACCATCCAGTTGATGTTATTGGCAATGGCTCTGGCGGCTCCCTGATAGAGGCCTTTGATCCTGACTCTTTTTTGCTCATAAAGCTCGGCTTCTTCGCTTATTATGTCCGAAATCGTGACCGCGTTCTTGTATCTGTATAGCCGGTTTCCCGCCAGCTCCCGGTCTTCTCCGGCCGTGGCCGCGAAATAAAGTCCCAGGCCTTTGCCCGTATCGTAGCTAAGGATCAGTTCACCGGCCTTGGTCCTCGATTCTTCTCCCGTTTTGTCGATCCAGAAATAATAATGCTTGGAATTCCCGGGACCGCCGACACCGTAGATCATATGATCACTTTCGGTGACGTAATCGCCCTGGGCTTCCCAGGGGAAGTAATGGACGATATTGACTTTTATTTTTGCCGGGCAGATTATCCGGCCGATGACCGTGTTCTCATCCCGGCGCGACCACTCCATGGTCATGACCTGTTTCCTTGGCGGCGGTTTGAGAAAAACGGGAGTATCATTCCCCATTTTCAAAGGCAGACCCAGATCGAAACTCACGCGGGCGTATTGGCCGTCGGCCGAGTGCGGTCCTACCTCGGCCACCACATAAAGGAAGTCGGTTTCATCGGCCGTCTCATTTTCCTTTTCGACTCTCAAAAGAAATGCAAAGATCGCGTCCTTTTCCATGGCGATCATTAACCCCGGCCAGGCCGTCGGGTCCAAGGCTCCGATAAAAGTGTTTTTCCAGGGATAAAAGATTTCAGCCGAGCCGGGTACCGAAAAAGAGAGAAAAACCGGGATCAAAAAAATAAGGGCCAGACCGGTCTTCAGCCCGGAATTCCAGCTTATACGTGGTTTCCCTTTTATTCGCCTGGCCATTGTTTTAATTTAAGGTAAATCCGGCTCGAAATCAAGGTAAGCAAAAAGCAATTGTATTTGTTCCTGGGGCTTAGTATTATAGATATGCTCAGATACCAGAGGATGGCATGGATTTAAAGATCTATTTCCGCTCGCGCCAAGGCGAAATGCTTCACTTCCTGAAAAAGCTCGTCGAACTCGAATCGCCCACCGAAAACAAAGCGGCCGTCGATGCCTGCTCTTCCTATCTGGCCGGCGAATTGCGAAAAACCGGTTGCAAAATAAAGACCATTAAACAGACCGATGTCGGTGATTTTCACGCCATCGAGTACTCGCGCGGCGGCCGGATTGCGACTTCCCGGCCGCTGTTTTTGCTCGTTCATGCAGATACCGTCTGGCCTGCGGGCAAACTCCTGCGCATGCCTTTTTTCGTTTCGGCAGACAAGGTCTACGGTCCGGGCGTTCTGGATATGAAAGCCGGCCTGGTCATGGCCTACTTCGCCATATCGACCATCCATGCTCTGAACCTGACGCCGCAAAGGAAAATCATTCTATTCGTCAATTCAGCCGAGGAGACCGGAAACGAGAATGCCCATAAAGAAATAAAAAAGCTGGCCAAAACCGCGGCCATGGCTCTTTGCCTGGAGCCGGCCTTGCCCGGAGGCGCTCTCAAGCTGGAACGAAAAGGCAGGGTGGTACTCAGGTTGGAGACCTCAGGCAGAGCCGCCCATGCCGGCAGCCCGGAAAAAGGCATAAACGCCATAGAAGAAATCATGTACCAGATCCGCGAACTGAAAAAAGCCGCCAGGGGCGGGACAACTCTGAACATAGGCAAAATATCCGGCGGGGAAAGGCCTAACGTAGTCGCTGAAAAAGCAGAGGCACTCCTGGATGTCCGTTTCTGGAAATCAACGGACCGGCAGAAAGTCGTAACTTCGGCCAAAACCTTGAGCCCGTCACAGAAGGGAGCCGGCCTTAAGGTCTCGGTCGTAAATTATACCCCGCCTATGGAAAGGACATCCGTATCAAACAGGCTTTTCGAACGGGCGAGCGAGATGGCGATGTCGATGGGCATGGAACTTAAAGCCGGCCGCACGGGCGGAGGCTCCGATGGATCCATTGTATCGGCCATGGGGATTCCTACGCTCGACGGGCTTGGCCCCGACGGAGACGGCATCCACGCCGCAAACGAACACCTTATCATCCCTTCGCTCGTCGACCGGACGGCTCTATTGACTGCTTTGCTAGAGGGTTTATAATTGAAGCGGTTGTTTTTTCGCTGGCACAGAATTATCCCGGTCTTTCCTGGCCGGGCCAAATAAATATTTAAACCGGAGGTCATCCTAATGATAAAAAAGTATTATCTTCTCTCTCCCGGTCCGACGCCAGTGCCCGAGAAAGTCCTCTTGGCCGCGGCCGCACCGGTAATCCATCACCGTACGGCTGAATTTTCGAATATCTTCATGGAAACCATCGAGGCTCTCAAGTTCGTGTTCGGTACGAAGGAAGATGTGCATATTCTTACTTCGTCCGGAACGGGGGCCATGGAAGCCGCGGTGGTCAACCTTTTCAATCCCGGTGATAAAGTCATAAGCCTCAACGGCGGCAAGTTCGGTGAGCGCTGGGCCGCCCTCGGCAAGATCTACGGCTTGGATGTTCATGAAATCGTTCTCGATCCCTGGGGCAAAGACTTCAGCAAGGAAGAGCTTCGCTCCGAGCTGGCCAAGACGCCGGGCGTAAAGGCCGTCCTGGCCACTCTTTCGGAGACTTCGTCGGGCGCTGTGTTCGACGTCAAGGGTTTTGCCGAGGTCGTGTCAAGTACGGATGCGATTCTGGTTGTCGACGGCATTTCGGGAGTCGGGGCCGTCCCCTGCCCCATGGATGAATGGAAAATCGACGTTCTCCTCGCCGGTTGCCAAAAATCGTTCATGATTCCGCCCGGCCTGGCCTTCATTGCCGTGAATCAGAAAGCCTGGAAGATGGTCGAGACCTCGACCTTGCCGAAGTACTATTTCGACCTAAAAAAATCCAAAAAGAACCTGGCAGCAAAAACGACGCCGTGGACTCCGGCCGTATCTTTGATCATTCAACAGAAAAAAGCCCTGGACATTATTATGGACATGGGCCTCGAGAAGCTGTACGAACATCACCGGATACTCGGCGACGCAACCCGGGCTGCGGTCAAGGGACTGGGCTTGGAACTCCTGGCCGAAAGGCCGGGCAATATTCTGACCTGTGTTAAAAAGCCCGAAGGACTCGATGTCAAGAAACTGGTCAAGACCATGCAGGACAAATACATGGCCTATATCGCCGGCGGACAGGACCCATATAAAGACAAGATATTCCGGATCGCTCACCTGGGTTATATGAGCGGTTTCGATATCATGACGGCCGTATCGGCCCTCGAAATGACTTTGATGGATCTCGGTTACAAATTCGAGGCGGGTGCCGGCTTGCGGGCCGCCCAGGCAATTCTTAAGGAGAACTGGCAATGAAGAAAATACTTCTGGCCGACTTGCTGGATCGAGAGGCTATGGACGCTCTCTCGAATACCGAGGGTTTTGAAATCACGGTCAAAACGGGCATGAACGAGGCCGAGCTGGTCAAGACAATTCCCGGTTTCGAGGCCGTCGTCGTGCGCAGTGCGACCAAGATCACCGCACCCGTCATCGACGCCGCTGGCGCTCTCAAGTTGATTGTCCGGGCCGGGATCGGCTTAGATAATATCGACGTCAAAGCAGCCAAGAACAAAGGCATAGAGGTGGCCAATACCCCGGCGGCGACTTCGATATCTGTCGCCGAACTCACCATGGGCCTGATGATCGCGGCCGTCCGCAATTTCGGTAAAGCCATCGTTTCGATGAAACAGCATAAGTGGGAGAAAAAATCACTGGAAGGCACGGAGCTTTACGGAAAAACTCTGGGCATAATCGGCTGCGGCCGTATAGGCCTTGAAGTGGCCAAAAGGGCCCTGGCCTTCGGCATGAACGTTCTTCTTTGCGACATAATCGAAGTCAAAACCGATCTGCCGTTGAAGCAGGTACCTTTCCCCGAACTATTGGCCGAAGCCGACATAATTACAATTCATGCTCCGAAAACGGGCCAGCCGCTTATCTCTGCCGCTGAATTGGCTACGGTCAAAGACGGGGTAGTGCTCATCAACGCCGCCAGGGGAGGAATGATCGACGAAGAAGCCCTGCTCGAGGCTCTCAATTCCGGTAAGGTCCGGGCGGCGGCTCTCGACGTTTATGCCAAGGAGCCTCCCGAAGACTTCCGGCTGGTGGACCATCCGAACGTCGTACCTTCGCCCCACCTGGGAGCCGCGGCCGCGGAAGGCCAAAAGCGGTCCGGGTTCGAAGTCGTGAAGATCCTTAAGGAAAAATTGTCATAACGCGCCGGTTATGTCTTCCGCCCGGGCCATAGGCGGGATTTTTCTGTTATAATATGGGCATGATTTATCTTGACCATAACGCTACTACACCGGTGGATCGGGCGGTCGTCAGCGCGATGTCGTCTTTCCTGGCTGAGAACTTCGGAAATCCTTCTTCCCTTTATCCGATCGGCCGCCGGGTCAAAGAACTGATCAACGAAGCCCGCGGTCAGGTCGCTTCCTCCCTCGGCGTCGACAGGAAAGAGATAATATTCACGGGCTCCGGGACGGAGGCCGACAATTTTGCCATCCTGGGTGTTCTTGATGCCCTGCCGGACAAAAAGGAATTCATAACTTCTTCGATCGAACATCCGGCCGTCCTCGAAACGGGAAAATATCTCGAGCGCAAGGGATATAAGGTCATCTATCTTCCAGTCGACAAATACGGAATAGTCGATCTGAACTTTCTCGGGGATGTTTTGACGCCGCAGACCGGCCTGGTTTCGGTCATGCACGCCAACAATGAGATCGGAACCATTCAGCCCGTTGAAGAAATCGTCAAAATGGCCCACGAAAAGGGAGTCCTGGTCCATAGCGATGCCGTCCAGACTTATGGAAAAATTGACGTCGACGCCCGCAAGCTGGGAGTCGATCTCTTGACCGTTTCCGCCCATAAGATATACGGGCCCAAAGGCGTCGGGGCCATATACTTGAAAAAAGGAACTCCGATCCAGCCCTTCATTCACGGCGGCCACCAGGAGAAAGGAATTCGAGCCGGAACGGAAAACACGGCCGGCATAATAGGCTTCGGAGAAGCTGCCCGGCTGATAATGGAGAAAGGCCGCAAGGAGAGGGCCAGGATCGAAGCTCTGGCCGAAAAGCTGAAAAAGGGAATAGAAGAAAAGATCCCGCGGATCAAGTTCAACGGCCATCCGGAAAAAAGAATAAAATCCACCCTGAATTTCGCCTTCCCAGGCCTGGAATCCGAGGCCGTTCTTCTTTCTCTGGCGACCAAGGGGATCTACGTATCGACGGGCTCGGCCTGCAGCGAGGAAGCGGAAGAAGTCTCTCACGTTCTTCTGGCCATAGGCTTGAAACCGGATATCGCCCGCTCCTGCATCAGGATGTCCCTCGGGCGGCTCAATACCGTCGCCGACGTAGAAACGGTCCTTAAAGAGTTGCCCGAAATAATCAAGAGACTCAGGGTAATAACGGCTTACGAACCCGAAGATTATTGAAGACCTGAGCGGCGGTTCAGGCCAGGCCGGACTTATTGAGGTCTTCGAGGTATATCAGTCTGGCCTTCAAAAAGAAATCAGCACAGCCGGGCTCGGTTCTGATGTCCGGATAGGTCCATTCCAGGAATTTGAGGCCATGCCGCCTGAAAAGAAGTTCGAGGTGGGCGTATATACCGTCATTCAAAGGAATGCGATGGGCGAAATTTTTGGCCGTAGCCATGATTAATGCCGAGGAAGTCAGATAACCGGGATCGATGTTGACCACCCTGCCCGGGCTTCCCGCCTCAGAGGCCAGCTCGCTTTCAAGTTTATTGGTCGCTATTTTGATTGCTGCCAGGTCTTCAGGACGGCCCAGACGGCCGAAGCTCAGGAAAATTCTTTTCAGCTCTCCTCCCATTTCCCTGTCATAATAGCCGGTCAAAACGAAAGGAAAACCGTCGCTTTTCAAATCGACAGGGCCGAGGAGCGCCTCCAGCCGTTGAACGGCCCTGGCCAAAATCAGCTCCTCGGCGTAAATTACGCCGGTGATATATTTCACGGCGGCAAAAGGCTTGGGTTCGGCCATGTCCGGTCATTAATTATACATTAGAAGAGGGTCAGGCTAGGCCGGGAAAATGAAATTTGATTTAAAGGATTGATTTTCATATAATTTTACGAACCATGAACTGGATTTATGTCGAAGATATAGGCAGTCATCTCGGCCGCGAAGTCGAGATCCGCGGCTGGGTCTACAGCAAAAGATCCTCGGGCAAAGTCCGATTTCTCATTGTCCGGGACGGTACAGGCCTGCTTCAGGTGACTTTCTTCAGCCCGGACAAGAATTCTGCCGTGTTCAAGAAGTTCGACGAATTGACTCAGGAATCTTCGGTCATCGTCCGTGGCCTGGTCAGACAGGATGAGCGGGCCCCGGGCGGCTTCGAGCTGACGGGAAGCGAAATTGAAATAATCCAGATCGGCCGCGATTATCCCATCTCCCCCAAGGAACACAGCACGTCCTTCCTGATGGAACACCGGCATCTCTGGCTCCGTTCCTCCAAACAACACGCCGTCCTTCAGGTGAGATGGGAGATCGTCAGGGCCATCCGCGATTTCTTCGACGGCCGCGGCTTCCGGCTCATGGATACCCCCATTTTGACCCCGAGCGCGTGCGAGGGGACGACGACCCTTTTCGAAACGCAATACTTCGACCAAAAGGCCTATCTCAGTCAGAGCGGGCAACTATACAACGAGGCCACGGCCGCAGCCTTCGGCAAGGTATATTGTTTCGGACCTACCTTCCGGGCGGAAAGATCGAAGACCAGGAAGCACCTGATCGAGTTCTGGATGGTCGAGCCCGAGGTGGCTTTCGCCCGTTTGGACGACATCATCGAACTCGGCCAGGATCTGGTCCTTTTCATACTCGAGCGGGTTATTTCCAAAAGGAAGAATGATCTGGAAATCCTGGGCCGGCAAGTAAGAGCCCTGGAAAGGATAAGGAAGCCGTTCGTGCGACTGACCTACGATCAAGCCATCCCGTTACTCAAGGAAAGAGGTTCACAGATAAAAGAGGGCGATGACTTCGGAGCTCCGGAAGAGACGATCCTTTCTGGAATATTCGATCAGCCCGTTTGTCTTACCCACTTCCCCGCCGCTATCAAAGCCTTCTACATGCAGCCTGCGCCGGAAGACCCGAGCCGGGTTTTGGGCGTCGATTTTCTGGCCCCGGAAGCCTATGGAGAGATAATCGGCGGAGGCGAGCGCATCCACGACTATGATCTTTTAATCGACCGGGTCAAGAAAGAAAACTTGCCCAGGGAGGCTTATGAATGGTACCTGGATCTGAGGCGATACGGCTCGGTCCCCCATTCCGGATTCGGCATGGGCCTGGAAAGGATGGTCGCCTGGGTATGCGGCATCCGGCATATCCGTGAAACAATTCCGTTCCCCAGGCTGCTTTACAGGATATACCCCTGAGCCCGTTCCCAATCGCCGGTTTCGAACAAAGTTGCGAATGAAAAGCATCGCTGTCGTCAGTTTAGGTTGCGCCAAAAATTTGGTAGACAGCGAAGTAATGCTGGGCGTTCTGAAGAAGAACGGCTTTCGGCCGGTGGCCGACATCCGGCTGGCCGAGGTCATCATAATCAACACCTGCGGCTTCATTCAGCCTGCCCGCCGGGAAAGCCGGAAGGCCATCCGCCGGGCCCTGAACGCCAAGAGACGCGATCCCGCCAAGAACGTCATCGTCGCCGGCTGCTTCGTCGAGAGAGACCGAGAAAGCCTTATGGCCGAATTTCCGGAAGTTGACGCCTGGACCGGAGTGACCGATTTTCACCGTATCGATCGCCTGGTCAAAGGTCTGTCGATCAATGAAAGCTCCGGAACGTTCCTCTACGATCACCGCTCACCACGGATAATCACGACAGGTCCGAGTTGGGCCTATGTCAAAATCTCGGAAGGTTGCGCTCATCGTTGCGCTTTCTGCGCCATCCCGATCATAAAAGGCCCGTATAAATCCAGACCGGTTGCCTCCGTGCTTCATGAAGCCAGGAATCTGGCTTCGCTGGGCATCCGGGAACTCGATCTCGTGTCTCACGACTCGACCTGGTACCGGCGGGACAAAGGCGAGCGCGATGGCCTGTCCCGCCTTCTCGAGGCACTGACCAAGGTCCGCGGCCTGCCCTGGATCAGATTCTTATACGGTTATCCGGGCGAAATAAACGACCGGCTTCTGGAAGTAATGAGCGATGCCAAGATCTGCCGTTATCTTGACCTTCCCTTTCAGCATTCGCATGCGGCGGTTATAAAGGCCATGAAAAGGGGTATCGACGGGCCCCGGGCCCTCGAACTTCTCGGCAAGATCAGGCGCAAACTGCCCGGTGTGGCCATAAGGACCTCGCTCATTGTCGGTTTTCCGGGCGAAGGCCAGAAGGAATTCGAGAACCTGAAGGAATTCGTTCGCGAAGCCCGTTTCAATCATCTGGGAGTTTTTACTTATTCCCCGGAACGGGATACCCCGGCCTGGCCCCTGGGAGATCCCGTATCAAGCCAGGAAAAGGAGGCCAGACGCCGGGAACTCATGGAAATCCAGGCCGGCATTTCCAGGGAAATCATCGGCTCTTACGTCGGCCGGAAGATCAAGGTCATCATAGAAGGAGCGAGCCCCAAAAAGGGTGTGGCCTTCCGCGGCCGGGCCCGTTTCCAGGCACCGGAAGTCGATGGGATCGTCGAGCTGTCTTGCCCGGAAGAGCCAAGCGGCGCCTTCCAGCCCATCGTGACGGCCGAGATCGTTTCGGCCGGCACTTATGATCTCAAGGGAAAGGTTGTCAGATGAAAGATAAGGCGACCGGAATTATCATCTGGATCTTGGGTACTTTTTTTGGAGTCGGGTACTCGCCGGCTGCTCCGGGCACGGCGGCCAGCCTTTCGGCCGTGGTCCTTTACTGGCTGTTTTTTCATCAATTTCCGCCGTTGATTTACCTTTTATTTCTGGCCGTCATTTTCACAGCCGGAGTCTGGAGTTCCGGCCGTCTGGCCCGTCAAATGGGAAAAACCGACCCGGGCCTCATCGTAATCGATGAAATATGCGGCCAGCTCGTCGTTTTGTTCTTAGTTTATCCGTCATTTTTAAACCTGGGCCTATCATTTGCTTTGTTCCGTTTTTTTGATATCATCAAACCTTTCCCGATCAGAAATGCGGAAAAATTCCCCGGCGGCTGGGGGATAATGGCCGACGACATCGCCGCCGGCATAATAGCCGCGGTAATCGTCCATTTTGTGCTCGTTTTCGTATGAGGCTGATTGATGAAGGTCGAAATAATCGCCGCGGGCTCAGAGCTTTTGACCCCGTACTTCATCGACACCAATTCCCTTTATCTGACCGAGCGGCTGGAAGAGCTGGGTCTCAGCCTGTCTTTCCGAACCACGGTCGGTGACGACGGCCAAGACCTTTTCGAAGCCGCCGGAACGGCTCTGCGAAGATCGGATCTGATCCTGGTTTCTGGCGGCCTCGGGCCGACCGAGGACGACAGAACCAGGGAAGCTTTCAGCCAGGCCCTGGGCCGGAGGCTCATTTTTAAAAGACATCTTAAGGAAAAAATAAAAGAACGGTTCGCACGGCGCGGCCTGGCCATGCCGCCAACCAACCTGAAACAATGCCGCGTGATCGAAGGCGCCGTAATTCTCGAAAATAAAAACGGAACGGCGCCGGGACTCTGGATCGAGTCGGGGGAGAAACTGCTGGCTCTTCTTCCCGGCCCGCCATGGGAACTCAAGCCTATTTTCGAAAACCAGGTCGTCCCGAGGTTGATTGACATCCTCGGCCGGCGCCATATTTTGCGAAGGAAACTCAAACTGACGGGTCTCGGCGAGTCGGATATGGAAGAGAGAATCAAACCGGTTTATGATTCCTTACCTGCCGGCGTGTCCATAACCACTCTGGCCAGGCCCGGTGATCTTTCGATATTGATCAGCCTGTCAAGCGAAGACAATAAAGCCTCTATCCTTCTCGACGGGATAGAAGGTGATTTGATGACCAGAATCGGCGGATGGGTCTATTCCAACCGGGGCGAAGATTTGGAGGCGGTCGTGGCCGCTATGTTGAGGGATTCTGGCTCGACGGTGGCCTGCGCCGAATCCTGCTCCGGAGGACTGCTGAGCGATCGGCTGACTTCGATTCCCGGTAGTTCGGCCTATTTCCTCGAATCGATCGTCGCCTACAGCAATGCCGCCAAGGTCAAGGCTCTCGGCATATCTTCAAGACTCATCAAGAGCTCGGGGGCCGTCAGCCGGAAGACGGCCGCAGCCATGGCTCAAGCCATTAGAAATAAGTCCGGTGCTGACTTCGGACTGGCCGTTACCGGCATAGCCGGGCCGGCCGGCGGAACAGCTTCAAAGCCGGTAGGGCTCGTTTTCACGGCCGTCTCAGACGGCTCCGGAACCGTAGTCGAAAAGAATTTGTTTGCCGGCAACCGGGCGGTCATCAAGTTTTTGGCATCCCAGAGAACGCTCGACATGCTGCGCCGGAGACTGGCCGAAGCCCGGCCGAAGCCGCTGAACTTTGATAAAAAAAGGGCAAAATGAGGGTTTTCATAGCCATCGAATTGAGCGACGAACTGAAACTCGCCCTGACCGAAATCGTCTTAAAATTGAAAAAAAGCGGGGCAGATGTCAGATGGGTAAACGTCCAGGGGATGCACCTGACTTTGAAATTCCTGGGAGAAGTCGATGCTCAAAAGGAGCTTCCGGGAATCGAGCAAGCCCTGGCCGAAACAAGCGCTAAATATGGAAGCTTCAAACTGGTAATGAAGGGGACGGGTGTTTTCCCCGAGCGAGGCCGACCGAGGGTTTTCTGGATGGGCTTCAGCGAAAGCGCCGAACTTCTGGCGATTCAGGCCGATATCGAGTCGAGATTGGCCGGCCTGGGCTTCATGGCCGAGGCCAGGCCGTTCAGGGCGCATCTGACGCTCGGCCGGGTCAAGGGCCCGGCCGGCCTCCAGAAAGCGGTAACACTGTTCGAAACCTGGAAAGAAAAAACCATAGGCACGCTCGATGTCAACAGACTCATACTCTATCAAAGCATTTTGAGACCCAAGGGAGCGGAGTACAAAATCGTAAAGGACTATTCACTCCAATGATGATCGCGGCTCTGGTGCTGTCTTATCTCGTGGGCTCCTTCCCGACTGGATACGTGTTGGTCAAATTGTTGGAGAAGAAGGACATCCGCAACCTGGGCAGCCGCAGCATGGGCGCGACCAACGTCCTGAGAGTCAAGGGCTGGAAATACGGCCTGGCGGTGGGTGCGATAGATGTTTTCAAGGGTTTCATCCCCGCGTTTCTGGCTTCAGAATATTTCGACCGGCCGGGCCCGGCTGCGGCCTGTGCCTTTGCGGCCGTGGTCGGCCATTGTTTTCCTTTTTCCATAGGCTTCAAAGGCGGCAAGGGAGTCGCGACGGCCTTCGGCGCTTATGCCGGGCTGGCCTTGTTTCCTTTCTTCATAGGCCTGGCCATTTTTCTGGCCGTGGCCTCGATCAGCCGTTTGGTTTCCCTGGCTTCCCTGGCTTCATCGGCACTTTTTCCGGTCATTTTGATTCTTTTTGGCAAACCTGAAGAAACTGTCTTCGGAAGTATCGCCATAAGCCTGCTCGTTATTTATCAGCACCGGGGCAACCTGGTCAGGCTTAGCAAAGGGACGGAAAGAAAATTAGGGAGAAATGAAAGATGAGAATTTCTGTCGTCGGAGCCGGCAGCTGGGGTTCGGCCTTTGCCCGTTACCTGGGCGGACTCGGCATGCCTGTCACGCTCTGGATTCTTGAACCCGAGATATGCGAAACATTGAAACGGACGAAGGAAAACACAACCTTCCTTCCCGGTTATATTTTCCCTGAAACCGTGACTTTCACGACTGATCTCGGCCAGGCTGCCGAATCCGCAGACGTTCTGTTCATAGCCGTGCCCTCGCAATTCTGCCGCCGTCTTTACCGCAAAATCACCGGACACCTGAGCAAGCGTCAGATAATCGTTAGTTTGACCAAGGGCTTCGATCCCACGACTCTCAAGACGATGAGCGAACTGATGTCCGACATCATTCCCCCCGGCAGGACAACCGCCCCGGTGGTTCTTTCGGGCCCGAGTTTCGCGCGCGAAGTCGCCGCCGGTTTCCCGACCGCGGTCGTGGTGGCTTCGAAGGACATAGATACCGCCAGGATAATTCAGAGAGAAATCTCCAGCCTGACCCTCCGGGCTTATACCAGCCGCGACATCAAAGGAGTCGAAACGGCCGCGGCTCTGAAAAACGTCATCGCCATAGCCTCGGGAATAGTCGATTCCCTCAAATACGGACTCAACTCAAGAGCGGCCCTGATCACCAGAGGGCTTGTGGAAATCACAAGACTTGGCCTGGCTCTCGGAGCCAGGCGGGAAACATTTTCCGGGTTGGCGGGGATTGGAGATCTGGTTTTGACGTGTACTGGAGAACTAAGCCGCAACCACTGGGTCGGTCAGCAGCTAGGTCAGGGAAAGCCGTTGAATGAAATACTTTCAGGGATGAAAATGGTGGCCGAAGGCGTGCATGCCACACTCGCGGCCAAGCGCCTGGCCCGCCGCCACGGCGTAGAAATGCCGATTGCAGAAGAGATCTACCGGATTCTGTATAAGGGCAAGAATGCCGCGGTAGCCGTCTCGGAACTCATGTCCAGAAAACTCAGGGATGAGTGAAAGGGAGATCATAATGATCAGGAAAAACTTTATACTCATCGTCGTGTTGGCCTTCAGTCTGGCTTTTTGTGCCTCGGCCCAGACTAAACTTCAGCGGGAGAGGGAAAGCGACCCGAAATATCATTACAACATGGGTCTGGTCCATCTCAATCAAAACAACCTTGATATGGCCATAAAAAGCTTCGTCAAGTGCCTGTCAATTGATACCGGCTATTATCTGGCCTGGAACGCAATCGGCTTGACTCATTCCCTTAAAGGCAACCTGCAGGAGTCGATCAAAGCTTATGAGAAATGCCTGGAGCTTAATCCCCAGTTCACCGAAGCCCGAAACAACCTGGGCACGATTTACCAGGAATTGAATTATCTCGACAAGGCCGAGATCGAATTCAGCAAAGCGCTCACGGACAAAACCTACACCAACAAAGAGCTTCCCTATTACAATCTGGCCCGGCTATATTACGTCCAGGACCGGCTGCAGAGCGCTTATGAGAACGTCCAGGCGGCCATTCAGCATCAACCCCGCCTGGCCATGGCCCACAACCTTCTCGGACTCATTCTGGAGAAATGGGACAGGCTTCCGGAAGCGATCACGGCTTATGAGAAAGCCGTCAAGATCGTTCCCGAAGACGTGACTTTCAATTTCAATTTGGCCGCCGCTTACTACAATAATCAAGACCTGGACAGGGCCAAAGAGAAATTCCTGTTTATTTATCCCAAGATAACCGATCCCGATCTCAAGCAAAAGGCTACCGACTACCTGAAGATTCTGGGATTAATCAAACAACCCGGCTGAAGCCGCCCAGGATCAGGTCCCCTCTTCCCAACCGGCCAGATATCTTTTCTGGATCCGGGTCAGGCGATCGATGGCGATACCCATGGTCTTGAGCTTTAGGGAGGAAATTTGCTCGTCTATCGCCGCCGGAACCGGATAGACGTTCTTTCCCAGACCGGGCCCTTTTTCCAGGAGGAAAGCCGCGCTCAGAGCCTGGTTAGCGAAACTCATGTCCATAACCATGGCCGGATGACCCTCAGCTGCGGCCAGGTTGATTAACCGGCCTTCTCCGAGGAGGTTTATCCTTACCCCGTTCGGCAGGGTGAATTCTTCTATCAATTCTTTGATTTTCCTTCTTGACGAAGCCATATTTCGAAGGGCCGGGATGTCGATCTCAACGTTGAAATGACCAGAATTGGCTATGATGGCCCCGTTTTTCATCTTAAGAAAATGGGCTCCGGCCAGAACCTGCTTATTCCCGGTGACGGTGACAAAGACGTCTCCTTTGGCCGCGGCCTTGATAGACGGCATTACTTCGTAACCGTCCATGGCCGCTTCCAAAGCCCGGAGAGGATTCACTTCGCAAATAATGACTCTGGCCCCCGCGCCGCTGGCCCGCATGGCCACCCCTTTGCCGCACATCCCGTAGCCCATGACCACAAAGTTCAAACCGGCCAGGAGGATATTGGTCGCCCTCAAAATGCCGTCAATCGTGCTTTGCCCCGTACCGTAACGATTATCGAACAAATGTTTGGTCATGGCATCGTTAACGGCGATAACAGGGTAACCGAGAACTCGTCTCGCGGCCATGGCCCTCAGCCTTATGACTCCGGTAGTCGTTTCCTCGGTCCCGCCGACGATGGCCGGCAACAATTCTTTTCTTCTTGAATGAGTGGTCGAAACCAGGTCGGCGCCGTCGTCCATGGTCAGGTTTGGCCTATGACCGAGAGCCCTGTTTATGTGCTCATAGTATTTCTCGTTGTTGACTCCCTTGACCGCAAAAACCGGTATGCCGCTGTCTTTCACCAGCGAAGCAGCAACGTCATCCTGGGTGCTCAGCGGATTGGAGGCGCATAGCCTGACCGAGGCACCGCCCGATTTTAAAACCTCGACCAGATTGGCCGTTTCACTCGTCACGTGCAGACAGGCTGAGATCCTGGCTCCCTTGAGAGGTTTGGATCTCGAAAATTGCTCTTGGATAGAATTGAGGACCGGCATGGACCGCCTGGCCCATTCGATCCTCAGGCGACCCGGGTGGGCAAGAGAGAGATCTTTAACGTCGAAATCCATCTCGGCTCCTTTTCCGATGACAGTCGTTTTTCCGCAGTCCGAATGAAATCTAAAATAACACAGGCTGACGGGGGTTTTCAACAAGTCCGGTTTGTGTTATTTATTGTCCGTTCCGGATATGTGTCTGATTAAAAAAATGATCGTAAATATCAAACGCGGCCTCTTTCTTTCGCTGATCACCGTCCTCGTTCCTGTTTTGTTGGTCTCCGGCGGCCAGTTCGACCGTGATTTTCCGGATTTCCCGGTTGAGTACTACAGCCTGAAGAACGGGCTCCGGATTATTCTCTGCTCGGATCCAAGCCTGCCGATCGTATCCGTTGTCGTCGCTTACGGCGCCGGGACGGTCAGAGAAAAAAAGGGGCAGGCGGGATTGGCCTATTTCCTGGAAAACCTAATGTTCCAGGGATCCGAGAACGTCGGGCCGCTTCAGCACATAAGTTATATCCAGAAGATAGGCGGCGAGCTGAATGCCCAAACACGTTTCGAAAAAACGGTCTTTTACCAGACCATCCCATCCAATCAGCTCGGCCTGGCCCTGTGGCTCGAGTCCGACCGCATGAGGTCTCTCTCTCTGTCGGCCTCGGCCGTGGAAAAGGTAAGAGGAGAACTCATCAAAGAAATCGATAACAGGCTGGCGACTGAACCCTATTTCCCCAGCTTGGAGTACTTCGACACGTTGCTTTATCCTGATTATGCTTACGGTCATCCCTGGTTGTCGGGCGAGGATATTCGCAACCTGACTCTGGATACGATAAGAAATTTTTACCGTGATTATTATGTCCCCGGCAATGCCGTTCTCTGTATCTGCGGAAACATTCAATTCTCCAAAGCCAAAGAGCTCATAACCAGGTATTTCGGAACCTTGCCGCCGGGGCCCAGCTTCCGTCCGCCGGACCCGCCGTCTTTCAACCAGGAGTCGGACGTAGTCGTACGTTCCTTGAATCCTTCAGCCGCCTCGCCGGGTTTTTGCCTCGGCTACCGCTTCCATCCTCTCCAAACCGGCGACTATCATGCCCTCAGAATACTTGAATACATCCTTCTGAAAGGAAATACTTCACGGCTGGTCAGCCGCCTGGTCAAGAAAGAAATGATTGCTTATTCTCTGGACGGCTGGGTTGAGGACAGGATGAACATCAGCGCTCTGAAAATAATCGCCCTGAACACTAACGAAGTGATGTCCCAACGGGCTCAAAGGGTGTTGGCGGCCGAGCTTGAGAGGTTGAAGACCTCTCCCGTTTCCGAAAACGAACTAAATAAAGCCAAGAGGCTTTTCAAGGCTGATTTCATGCGCCAAATGGCCAGCCGGGTGGACCGGGCTCTGTTCTTAATAGATCTTGCCTGGAGGGGAAATCCGCTCGATTCGCCGTCGGCCGAACTCGAAAAATACATGAAAGTCGAGTCTCAATCGATCCTTAGTCTGGCGGTCCGCCATTTCGTACCCGCAAAAAGAGTACTCTTGAACATGGGGATAAGGTGAAAATGTCATTTTCATGGTGCCTTTTTCGGGCGGCCGCCGGCCGAATCCTCATTGGCCTGCTGGTACTGGCATCAACGGTCAACGCCCAGGAAAGGTTCAGGAAGACTCCTCCCCTGCCGGAACCTCGCCAGGAATTGAAGCTGCCCGCGATCGAAAGCCACGTTTTGGCCAACGGTTTGACGGTAACCGCTGCCAATCTGCCCGGGCAAGGCATAATGACCATAACCATTATCGTCAGAGCCGGCGATGCGCATTCGCCGCCGAAGTTACCCGGTCTGGCCGCAGTCACGGCCAGAATGGTCGGCGGAGGAACCAAGGTCCTCTCGGCAGCCGATATAGAGAATTTCATCGAGGAAACCGGCACTGATTTCTCGGTTTCGGTGACTATGGAACACAGCCTGTTCAAGATCCATGTTCTTGAAGAATATTTGGACCGAATGTTGGTCATCCTTCGCCAGATTTTTCTCGAACCGGTTTTCACTGAGAGAGAACTGACAGCGGTCAAAAGGACCTATTATTACGAACTCAGGGAGAAGCGCAGCAACGGCGAGGTCTCCGGCATGAGACAAATGGTTCGCCTGCTGTTTGCCGGGCATCCGTATATGAAAGCTACGTATGCCGAGGATGTCATAAAGTTCATCAACCTGAGAGATGTTATTTCCTTTTATTCGGCATATTACCGACCGGCTAACATAGTTTTTCTCGTTACCGGCAATATGGGCCTCAATTCCGCGGTCAGAAAGATAAGCCAGCATTTTAATATGTGGCCGGCCCATCCGGTTGAATTCTGGCAGCCGCCGCCTCCTGTGGCCAACGAAAAAAACAGGATTTGCTTCATGGAGATCCCGATGGCTCGCGACGCCACGGTTTTTATCGGTAACTCATTACCCTTCACCGCTTCCGACCCCGATTATTTTCCCTTTGCCGTACTGAATCACATCCTGGGCGGGACGACCAGCAACAGACTGTTTATGAAGCTCAGAGAATCAAAGGGATATGCCTATTACGCCTTCAGCGAAACCGAATTTTACCTGGCCGGCGGCTTGTACTGGATCAAAGCCCGGTCTAAACTGGAAGACGTCAACAACATAATTCGGGAAACAATCAACGAGCTCAAAAACATCTCTTCGGCAGGATTTTCTCCCAACGAGATCGAGGAAGCGAAATCCTACCTGATTGGCAATTTTCCATTGAAAATAGAGAGGCCGGCGGATCTGGCAGAGACCCTGGCTGCAATCACTGCTTTGAACCTGGGTGACTCTCACTGGCACAGAGCCATAGATAATGTCATGCTGGTCAATCTGGAGAGAGTCGAGGAAGTGGCCTTGAAGTATATGTCCGCTCCGCCGGTCGTACTGGTCTTGGGAAAAGCAGACTTGCTGACTGAATTAATCAAGGAATTTCCTGCCATTGAGGTGTTTGATCAATTTGGTTCGCCCAAATTCGTTATGACCAAAGGAGAAAAGACCCAATGATCAAGATAGTCGAGTGCGTACCCAATTTCAGCGAGGGCCGCGACAAACAGAAGATACAGGCCATTGCCCGCGAAGTAGAGGCCGTTCCCGGCGTCAAGCTCTTGGACGTAGATCCCGGTGAAAGCACCAACCGGACGGTCGTCACGTTCATAGGCAGCCCGGAAGGAGTGGCTGAGGCGGCTTTCAAGGCGATCGCCAAAGCAGCGGAACTGATAGATATGAGACAGCATACCGGAGCCCACAGCAGGATCGGAGCTACAGACGTTTGTCCGTTTGTGCCCGTTTCGGGAGTGACCATGGAAGAATGCGTCAGACTGGCGGAACGCGTCGCCGAGCGGGTGGCTAAAGAGCTTGATATCCCGGTTTATCTTTACGAGAAAGCAGCCAGGAATAAGGAACGCAGAAATCTGGCCACGATCAGATCCGGCGAATACGAAGGCCTGCCCGAAAAACTCAATGATCCCCGCTGGAAGCCGGATTACGGCCGGCCCGTTTTCAATCCCAGGTCCGGGGCGACCGTAATCGGAGCCCGTGAATTTTTGATTGCCTACAACATAAACCTCAACACGCGAGACAGGAAGCTGGCCAATGAAATTGCTTTGAGCCTGCGCGAAAGCGGCCGGGCGAAAAGGGATAAAGACGGGAATATAATCAGGGACAAAAAGGGCAATCCGGTCAAGATACCGGGCCGGTTCAAGGAAGTCAAGGCCGTAGGCTGGTATATAGAAGATTATGGATTGGCCCAGATATCCATAAATCTAACCAGTTATAAAATAACTCCCCCCCACGCCGTATTCGATGAAGCCGAGAAGCTGGGCCGAAGGCTCGGGGTCCGGGTCATCGGCAGCGAGCTCGTCGGCCTGATACCCAAAGAAGCTCTGCTGATGGCCGGCCGTCATTACCTGGAAAAACAGGGCAAGAGTCCGGGCGTGCCGGAAGAAGAACTGATCAGAACGGCCGTAATCTCATTAGGGCTGAGCAGCGTTACGCCTTTTGATCCCGCCAAGAAAATCATCGAATACCAGTTCCATCCGGTTGAAAAATCTCTGGTCAAGCTCGATCTGGAAGCTTTCGCCGGCGAATTATCCATGGAATCGCCCACTCCGGGCGGCGGCAGCGTGGCGGCCTTGTGCGGGGCTCTATCCGCCTCACTCGCAGCCATGGTTGCCAACCTGACCTTCGGCCGCAAGGGCTATGAACCCGCCTGGAATGAAATGAAGGATATGGCTTGCCGGGCCCAGGCCCTGAAAGACAAATTGCTCGAAGCCGTCGACGAAGATACCCGGGCCTTCAACAAAGTCATGGACGCCTTCCGTTTGCCCAAAGCATCGCCGGAACAGGCCGGGCAAAAAGAAGCGGCTCTGGAATCGGCGACAAAAGAAGCCACGTCCGTTCCGCTGGGAGTAATGGAAATGGCCCTCGAGTCGATGCGCCTGGCCAGTGCTGCTTTCGTCCACGGAAACAGGAACTCGATCAGCGACGCCGGTGTCGGCGTCCTGGCCGGATATACGGCCGGTCTCGGGGCGTATTACAACGTCAAGATCAATCTGCCCGGCATAAAGGACAGGAAATTCAAATCCAGGACACTCGAAAAGGCAAACAAGATAGCCGCTTTGATAGAGCGCGAACGCGAAAAATCCATGAGGACGGCGGCAAAAACGCTAAGGGCCGGCTGAATAATAGACTCCTGAGGCCTGTTGTTGAGGCCACTTTTAATCAAATTGCAGAATGGTCACGATTTATGGCATAATCTTAAATGAAAATTCAATGTATGGAGATAAAACATGAATTCAGTTATCGGCCATCTTAAACCGGAAAATCTCTGGAAACATTTCGAAAGGATCCTGGGCATTCCTCGATGCTCGGGAAACGAAAGGGCGGCCGGTGATTACATCATATCCGTCGCCGAGGCCGCCGGGCTCGAATGGAGCCGTGATAAGGTCGGCAACATTGTTGTCCGCAAACCGGCCTCTCCGGGCCGGGAAAGCGAAGAGGGATTGATACTTCAGGGGCACCTGGATATGGTCTGCGAGAAAAACTCCGACAAGATCCATGACTTCTCCAAAGATGCCATCGATCCCGAGATCAAAGGCGAATGGGTTTACGCCAAAGGCACTACCCTTGGCGCCGATAACGGCATAGGCCTGGCCGCTTCTCTGGCCGTGATGGAGGACAAATCAATGACCCATGGGCCTCTCGAGTTCCTCTTCACGGTTGACGAAGAAACCGGCCTGACGGGTGCCTACCGGCTTTCGAGCAAGTTCCTGAAGGGAAAGTATCTGCTCAATCTGGACAGCGAGGATGAAGGAACTTTCACGATAGGCTGCGCCGGAGGCGCCGACACTGAAATCTCTTTCCCCCTGGAAAGGAAAAAATCGGCTTCAAAAAACCTGTTCAATGTCATGCTGACCGGTTTCCTGGGCGGTCATTCCGGGATCGACATAGATCAGGGCCGGGCCAACGCCATAAAACTTCTGGCCAGGCTATTACTTGAAGCCTCAGCCGTGGCCGATTTCGATCTTGTGAGTTTAGACGGCGGCAGCAAGCGAAATGCGATCCCCAGGGAAGCCTGGGCGGTCGTTGCCTGCGCCCCGGAGAAAACAGCCGCTCTGGGAAAAGCTTTCAAAAAGAGTTTCGATAAAATCAAGGCCGAATACAAATATATCGAGAAACAATCGTCGCTGGTATTCAAACGGCTGGCAAACGAAAAAGCAACACCCATGACCAAAGCCTCCCGGAACACCCTGCTCCGGTTGCTAATCGGTCTTCCCCATGGCGTCGTGGCCATGCACCCTGAGATCAAGCAGTTGGTCGAGACCTCCTCCAATCTGGCCATAGTGAAGACAGACGCAAAACAGGTCGAGATCGTCTGCAATACGAGGAGCTCGGTAGCCAGCGCTCTCGAAGCCACCCGGTTGACCATCAAATCGCTGGCCGAATTGGCCGGAGCCGCAGCCTCCCTCAAGATAGGTTATCCATCGTGGACGCCCGACCTCGAAGCCGGGCTGCTTAAAAAAATAAAGGAAATCTATTCGAAAATGTTCTCCGTTGAGCCCGGAGTGGTCGCCATCCACGCCGGCCTTGAATGCGGGATAATAGGGGAAAAATATCCGGGCATGGAAATGATCTCTTTCGGGCCGACTCTTAAAAGCCCGCATTCGCCTGATGAAAGGGTTCACATCGGTTCAGTGGAGAAATTCTGGCGTTTCCTCTGTGGCTGCGTGACCGGGATATGAACCCCGCCCCGAGCGATGCTCAGGAGGAAATTTCTAATTTCGCTGGGGACGGTTTTCATGCTGCCGAGGGCCGGCTCCGGCCAAAAAGTGAGAGGTGAACGAATGAAGAAATTGGTCGAAACTGACAAAGCGCCTAAGGCCATCGGACCTTATTCTCAGGCTATAGTCGCCGGCGGTTTCGTATTTTGTTCCGGCCAGATCCCTTTAGATCCAGTCACGGGCCAGCTCGTCAGCGGCCCGGTCGAAGAGCAGGCCAAGCAGGTTTTGAAAAATATAGGGGCGGTTCTGGCCGCAGCCGGCTCCAATTTCGACGCCGTCGTCAAGTGCACAGTCTATCTTCAGGACATGAATGATTTCAGCCGGATGAACGAGGTTTATTCGGGGTTTTTCAAGCCGCCTTATCCTGCCAGAGTGGCCGTTCAGGCGGCCCGGCTTCCCAGGGACGTTAAAATCGAAATAGACGCCATAGCCGTATTGAATAATAAGTAACGGGGAGGCCCGCACCCCCCGCAGCTGGCCGGCCCGCCGGGCATTAGACTCGGACCGATGTTTCTTGTAAAATGGTTATATGCCGATATACGAATATATATGTCAGGATTGTCTCCACAAGTTTGAACAACTGGTTTCTTCTTCCGCTGAAGTATTGTGTCCCAAGTGTTCCTCCAGGAACATAAAAAAACTCGTCTCCATCTTCGGTATAGGCGGTGCTTCAAACAGATCGAAGACCGGAGGTTCAGGCTGCACGAGTTGCTCGACGAGATCATGTCCAACCTGCAAATGAGCCTGGCCGGTCTTGTGCCGCATTCAAATTAATTATTCACCCTTGACAAGACTAAGGTCGATGCGAGTATCATTATCATTCCGCGAGGCAGCCAATTGGCCGAAACCGCACCGACACCTTCGATAAAAATAGGGATAGATACAGGCGGCACTTTCACGGATATCGTAGTCTGGAAGGACGGCCGGACTTTCAACAGAAAAGTACCGTCGACTCCGGCCAATCCTTCACTGGCCGTGATTGAAGGCCTGAGCGAACTGCTTACGGCCTCAGCCAGGCCCTTCATCGTCCATGGAACGACCGTCGCCGCCAATGCCCTGCTCGAAAGGAAGGGCGGCCGTATAGCGCTTCTGACAACGGCCGGATTCGAAGATGTCCTGTCGATCGGCCGGCAAATCCGTAAAAAACTTTACTCGCTTCAGCCTGAGGAAAAATTTCTCCTCCTGCCGGCCAACCTGATTTTCGGAGTTAAGGAAAGGACGCTGGCCGACGGCACAATAGAAAAACGCGTAAAGAAAGCCGATTTGCGCCGCCTGGCGGAAAAAATACGGAAGGCCGGGGTCGAAGCCGTAGCCCTGTGTTTCTTGCATTCTTACGCCAATCCGACGAATGAAGAAGACATGGCTTCTGAGCTCGAAAAATCCGGTCTCAGATTCTCCATTTCCAGCCGTCTTCTACCGGAACACCGGGAATTCGAACGGACGACGGCTACCGCAGTCAACGCTTATCTTATGCCCGTCATGGACAGGTATCTGACCGATCTTTCCGATAGAATGGCCTCGATCGAATTGAGAATCATGCAATCGAACGAGGGCTATATCCTTCCCGAGAGAGCCAGACTTGAACCAATCAGAACGGCTCTGTCCGGCCCGGCCGGAGGCGTGGTCGGCGCCAGGCGGATAGCTTCTGCGGCCGGTTTCGACGATATCATAAGCTTCGATATGGGCGGCACGTCGACCGACGTGTCGCTCATAGACGGTTCCATACGCCGGACCAACGAAGGAAAGGTCGGCGATTTTACCGTCAGGCTTCCGATGATCGACATCAACACCGTGGGAGCGGGCGGCGGCTCGATAGCTTACCTCGACAGCGGCGGCTCGCTGAGGGTCGGCCCTATAAGCGCGGGCGCGGACCCCGGTCCGGCATGCTACGGAAAAGGCGGCCTGCCGACAGTGACGGACGCTGATTTGTTGCTCGGCAGGCTTTTCCCGGAATATTTCCTGGGCGGAAAGATGAAGATAAAACCGGACCGCAGCCTTAAAGTTATCGAGCGCCTGGCCCGGAAAACGGGGAAAACGGCCCAGGAAACCGCCATGGGCATAGTCAGCATCGCCAACGCCAACATGGAAAAAGCCATAAGAGTGATCTCGGTGGAAAGAGGTTTTGATCCCAGAGATTTCGCTCTTTTCTCCTTCGGCGGCGCCGGCGGCATGCATGCAGTGGAAATAGCCTCCGACCTCGGCATAAAAACGGTAATAGTCCCCCGTAACGCCGGTGTTCTTTCGGCTTTCGGCCTGCTTATGGCCGATTCGATCAAAGACTCGGTGAAGTCTTTACTGAAGACCTATTCGGAGACGGACCGTCTCCGTCTGGAAAAATTGTTCGGCGAAATGGAGGCAGCCTGCCGGCGTGACATGGAAGCCGACGGCTTTTCCGGCCGGCAAATAATTATCGAAAGATCCCTGGATTGCAGGTATCTTGGTCAATCATATGAAATAAGCGTTCCCTACCCCGGCAAAAGGGGCGATTTCGTCCGGACCTTCCACCGGTTGCACGAAAAGACCTATTCGTACCAACATCCCGGCCGGCCGATCGAAATAGTCAATCTCAGGGTTAAAGCCCGCGGGCTCTCAGCCAAAATAAAATTGAAACCGGAGAAGGAACAAAAACACATTCCTGCCGAGGCCGGTCTTGGCTGGCAGTTCATTTGGACCTACAGTGGCCGGGTCAAGGCTCTCATTTACGACCGGGAACGGCTTATGCCGGGAAATGTTATAAGAGGAGCGGCTTTGCTGGTCGACGCGGAATCCACGGCTTACCTTCCGGATGATTATTCAGCCCGCGTCGACTGCTTCCGGAATCTGATAATCAAAAGGCGCGGCCCGAGATGAAAAAGAACTTTTCCATAGACCCTGTCGATCTCGAGCTTTTTAAAAATGTCTTTGTCTCAATTGCCGAGGAAATGGGAGCCGTTCTGGGCCGAACCGCCCTGTCTCCCAATATCAAAGAGAGGAAAGATTTTTCCTGCTCGGTTTTCAACGAAAAAGGCGAAACGATGGCCCAAGGCTCTCACATCCCGGTCCACCTCGGGGCCATGCCCCTGTCCGTTCAGGCGATTCTAGACAATATGAGCTTCGAGGAAGGCGATTTGGCCATACTCAATGACCCTTACAGGGGCGGTACCCATCTCCCGGACATCACCTGCATAACTCCGGTCTTCGCCGGAGGAAAACTGTCCTTTTTCGTAGCCAATAGGGCCCATCACGCAGATGTCGGGGGCATGACACCGGGTTCAATGCCTCTGGCCACGGAGCTTTTCCAGGAAGGGCTGATAATTCCTCCGTTGAAACTGCTGTCCCGGGGAAGAATGAACGAAGCCGTTCTTGACCTTATCCTGGCCAACGTCCGGACACCCGACGAGCGGCGCGGCGATCTCCTGGCTCAAGTAGCCGCAAATGAAACAGGCAAGAAACGGATTCTGGAAGTCATCTCAGCCAGAGGCCTGGAGAAAGTCAGGCTCTACGCCTCATCCATACAAGATTATACCGAACGCTTCCTCAGGGCGGCGCTGGCGGCCATACCGGATGGAGATTATATGTTCGAGGATCATTTGGACGACGACGGCATTACCGGCCGGCCGGTACTGATCCGGGTCATGATATCCATCCGGGGGGACAAAGCCGTAATCGATTTCAGAGGCTCGTCGCCCCAGACCGCCGGCGGCATCAACGCCAACTTCGCAATAACTTTTTCGGCCGTCCTGTATGTTTTCCGTCTGCTGATTGAGGAAGACATTCCGTTCAACACCGGCCTGATGCGCCCGCTCCGGATCATCGCTCCTCCCGGTTCAGTGGTCAACGCCGGCTTTCCGGCTGCTTGCGCCGGCGGCAACGTCGAGACCTCGCAGAGAATAGTCGACGTCCTGCTCGGGGCGCTGGCCAAAGCCCTGCCCGACAGGATACCGGCTGCCAGCCAGGGAAGCATGAATAACATAGCCTTCGGCGGCTACGATCCGGGCCGGAAACGGAGATTCGCCTATTATGAGACTCTCGGCGGCGGCATGGGTGCCGGGTCTCGGTCAGACGGTCTGAGCGGCATCCACAGTCACATGACCAACTCGCTTAACACGCCTGTCGAAGCCCTGGAAAACCACCTGCCGGTCAGGATCAGAAGCTACCGCCTTCGACTTAATTCCGGCGGCGCGGGCTTGCATCGCGGCGGCCATGGACTGATAAGAGAGTACGAATTCCTGGTGCCCGTTTCTCTGACCATAATATCGGAACGCAGGAAATTCGCTCCCTACGGCGCCCGGGGCGGTTGTCCCGGAGCTGCGGGCAGAAATATCCTCATTTCCGGCAAAAAGAAGCGCCTTTTGCCTCCAAAAGTCAATATCAATCCCGGTCCGGGAGATGTCCTGCGCATCGAAACACCGGGCGGAGGCGGTTGGGGCAGGCCGGAAAAAACCGCCAAGAATAAACGGTCTAAATCTTTTTGAGCTTCGTCTTTTCTATCCGAAGCACTCCCTGATAGGTGACGTAATTCAGAAGGATCATGACCCGGTCTTTGTCGGGAAGCTCTTTCTGGAAAATTCCTCTTAAGCCTTTGAGCGGCCCCTCGGCCACTTCGATGTCATCTCCGATTGAAGGTTCCTCACCGTATTTACCGAGGACGATGAGGCCTTCGATTTCTCTTCCCTTGATGCTCATGACCGTTTCGTAAGGGATGGAAATCGGACCTTCCTCATTGCCGACGATTTTTTTGACACCCCGGGTATATTTTACGAGCTGAAATTCACCCGGATATTCGAAACTCAGGAAAGCATAACCCGGGAAAAAAGGCTGGATCTTCTTGTCCTTCAAATACTTGGGACAGTAAATATCGAAGCCCGCCTCCGAAAAGATCCTCTCGACCTGGTTTTCTTTCTTGGGCTTGGTATTGACGACGAACCAGCTGCGCATGACGATCAGCCCTTGCTGCCTGAATTCAGGCGTCCGTAAAGATCCGGCCGGCGATCCGGCAAAAAGTGGCTGGCAGCATAGCACGAGGCAATTCTGGAAAAATCGCATTCTGCGTAGAGGATGGCCTCCTGTCCTGCCGGGGCCTGGGTAATGATCCGACCGTCGGGATCGACGGCGAAACTCGATCCGGAGAATTCGAGGTTTTCCTCACGTCCCACCCGGTTGACCAGGGCGGCATAATACCCATTTTGAAAAGCAGCCACCCGGACCTCGGCCTCGAACAGGCCTTCCGGCCATTCTCCGACCGCCCCGGCCTGAGGGATAACGACCAGCTCGGCCCCCGACACGCGAAGAGCCCGCATGTATTCGGGGAAATGACGATCGTAACAGATAGCCACCCCTATTTTCCCGACTGACGTTCGATACACCAGTTGATCATTATCGCCGGGCGCGTAATATCCTTTTTCGTGAAAGTTCCGCCCCTCCATTATATGGACCATCCTGGTCACCCCGATGATGCTGCCGTCGGCGTCTATAACCGGAGAAGAATCGTAAGTCTTATCGCCGTATCTTTCGAACACATTCAAGACCGCCGCCGTCCCTGTCTGCCTGGCCAGCCGGCAAAAAAGATCTGTGGTCGGCCCCGGGACCGGTTCGGCCAGGCTCATAATGTCCGGTCCGGCCGGACGTTGGGGATAAAACGGACTGAAGGCCAGCTCGGCAAAGGCGACCAGGCCGGCTCCTCTTCGGGCGGCCTCAAGAAACGCGCCACCTCCCCGTTCGAGGTTTTCCTGCCTGTCAGGACCGGCATGTTGCTGAACAAGGGCTATTTCCAGACTCATTCTGGACAATCCTCAAGCTGAACTATCAATGAAAATTTTTCGGCCGGTCACTTAATCCTGCAGGCGGCCTCTACATCTTCGACAGTCTTGGGAATGGGGCGGCCCAGGACTTTCCTGCCTTTTTCCGTGACCAGAACGTCGTCCTCTATCCTGATGCCGCCGAAACCGAGGTATTTTTCCACCTTGTCATAGACTATGAAATCTCTGAACTTATTTTCCTGTTTCCATTGTTCGAAGAGAGCCGGAATGAAATATATACCCGGTTCGATGGTCATCACATAACCCGGTTTCAACGTTCTGGCCATCCTTAAATAGGCCAATCCGAACTGCCGGCTTCGTTCCACGCTTTCGTCGTAGCCGATGTATTTTTCGCCCAGGTTTTCCATGTCATGGACGTCCAGCCCCATATTGTGTCCTAAACCGTGGGGGAAGAAAAGGGCATGAGCGCCGACGGCAACGGCCTGGTCGACATCCCCTTTCATCAATCCCAGATTCTTCAGGCCCGAGGCTATGACCCTGGCGGCTTTCAAGTGGATTTCTTTGAACATGACCCCAGGTTTTACCGACCGGATGGCCGTTTCCTCTGCAGCCAGGACTATTTCATAAATGTCGCGCTGCTTACGGCTGAATTTGCCGCTCACCGGGATGGTCCGGGTTATATCGGAAGCGTAATGAAGCGCAGATTCGGCTCCCGTGTCGGCGACAAGCAAGCTGCCTTTCACAAGTTGGTTGTTATAGGAATGCTTGTGAAGAATCTGGCCTTCAATGGTCACTATCAACGGGAAGGCCGGCTGCACACCGCTGCACAGGGCGACTCCCTCCATTGCGCCGGCGATTTCATATTCGAAACAACCGGGTTTGGCCACGGCCATGGCCAGGCTGTACATTTGAGAAGTTATGTCCAGGGCCGCCTCTATTTCCTTTATTTCTTCCCTTTGCTTGACCATTCGCATGTCTATGACGGCTTTTATGAATTCCAATGAGGCACCGGCATTCAGTTTCTTGGCGGAAATGCCCAGCAATGACGCCAGATTCAGGATCGATTTCGATCTGTACTGCGGCAGATAATGAATTTTGCGGCGAGAGGCGGCCGCCTTTTTCAGGTATCCGGCCAACTCGCTCCTCGGAGCGGTCTTCCTGACCCCGGCCAGGGCGGCATTGTCCCTGATTTTCGGCAGATATCCCATCCAGACTATGTCTTCGACGCTGATGTCATCCCCGAAAATGATCTCTTTATTCTCATCGAGGTCGATCACGGCGAACAAACCGGGAAGATCGAGTCCGAAGAAATATAGAAACGTGCTGTCCTGCCGGAAAGGATAAGTGTTGTCTCCATAGTTCATGGCAGATTCTTCGTTTCCTGGGAAAACCAGGATGCCTGTGCCCATTCTTCGTTTCAAGCTCTTCCTTCTGTCCTGGTATATTTCTGTTTTGAACATCTAAACCTCCTTGATATTTTGAAACATGTCTATAACACATATCCCCGGGAC
>Ga0172366_10000242_pt1 | contig 36654 bp, 57 predicted proteins | sample LakKivSesite69cm_FD_114533 | JGI IMG/M metagenome (GOLD analysis project Ga0172366, IMG submission 114533) | Sediment microbial communities from Lake Kivu, Rwanda - Sediment site 69cm | ecosystem: Environmental > Aquatic > Freshwater > Lake > Sediment | place: Rwanda: Western Province, Lake...
CGCGCGGGCTCCAAGCGCCGTGGCTCCGGTCGTCGCCGCAGCACCCGCAAGGGCGCTCGTCGCCGGGGCAAGTCCCGCCGTGGCCGCCGTGGGTTCCGCAAGAACTACTCCATCTCTGGTGACTTCGACCTGATGGAGCTGGGCGTGGGTCTGGTCGCCGGCAGCGTCGGCGTGTACCTGCTCCAGAAGTTCCTGTCCCCGATGATCGTCGAGGCCGCACCCGGGGCGCTGGTGTATGCGCCGCTACTGGTCGGCGGACTCGGTGGCCTGGTCACGGGACTTATCGGCCAGAAGGTCTCCAGCGGCAAGGACTTCGTCAACGCCTCCGCGCTCGGGATGTTCCTCTTTGGCGGCGGCCTGACCGTCAGCAACCTCCTCCCCAGGTTTGGGTTCAACGGCATCCCCTACGTCAACACCTCCGGCTGGGGCTCCCGCCGCCCGGTCGGTGCCTACGAGCTGCGCGGCGCCGGGGCCTACGAACTCCGCGGCCTCGGGGCCTACCCCCAGCAGGCCCTCGCGGGTGGGCAGTACGCCCAGGCGCTGGCCTCCTACGAGCTGCGCGGCATGGGGGCCTACCCCCAGCAGGCTCTGGCCGGGGCGCAGTACGCCCAGGCCATGGCGGCCTACGAGCTGCGCGGCCTCGGCCAGCAGCCCTACGACCAGGAGATCCTGCCGATGCACGCGGACTCCGCCCTCGACTGGGCTGACCAGCAGGCCGGCGGCGAGTACGTGAACTCGCAGCTCCAGCCCGCGGCCCCGCTGTTCTTCCAGGACAGCCTGGCCAACCTCGGCGTCCCCCGGATGCACGGCGGCGGCATCCCCGACGTGTCCATCTGGAACCCGACCGGCGAAGGCTTCGTCGACCCGACCGCCCAGGTCGGCGGCAACTTCGACGACCCCAACGTGTGACCAGGAGTCATCGACGTGAAGCTCACCAACATCAAGGAACGGATCTCCAGGGGTTTTCGTGACCCCGTGAATCGGGAGCCGTCCCCCGTGGGTGAGCCTCATGAAGGTGCCCCAACGTGTGACCCACCGGCCCCTGGGGGAGGGGCGGGCGGACATCATGTCCGCCCCTCCCCTGGGACCTCACCCACCCAGCACCCAAACAGCAACGACTGAACCGGATCGAGGAGAGGGACTGCGGAAGGCAACCGCATCAACAAGCCCGACCCCTCCTCACGAAAGAAAGAGAACACCATGGCCAAGCTCACCAACATCAAGGAGCGCGTGCAGCAGCCGCAGCGCGACAGCCTGATCCGCACCGCGGGTCTCGTCCCCGGCACCCTCAACGGGCGTGACCAGCTCTTCCAGAACGGCACCCCGAAGGACATCGGTTGGACCAACTTGTCCAACGGGTCCACGCTGCCGAGCGATCAGTCGATGATCATCCTCGCGCTGCGCGTGTTCTGCATGTTCCGGAACCCGATCCTGCGCGGCACCGGCACCCCCATCGCCAGCAACGGTGACATCGGGTCCTTCCCCAACGAGGCCGGCGAGGCCGGTGCGGGCAACGCCCAGGGCCAGACCGCGGACGTGTGGCGGCTCTACTGCCAGGCCACGGAGCAGCTCTTCTGGACCTTCGGGGCCGGCGAGAAGCCCAGCATCAGCAAGATGCCGACCGCCTACTTCCCCTACGGCGGCGGGCTGGTGAGCGACCTGGCCGGGTCCTCCAACCTCATCCACGGGTCCATCGGCCTCCAGACCCACGGCTCCATGCTGAAGCTGGCTCGCGCCATCATGCTGGTTCCCCGCCAGCAGATCCAGTGCCTCGCCGAGGTGCAGCCGTTCGCCAACGGCGGCCAGCAGGCGACCTTCGGGACCGTCCAGGGCGCCCGCAACATGCTGTCCCTCGTGGACAACCTGAACGCGGTCGACGCCATCCAGAAGACGATCAGCTTCACGTTCGACGGGCTCCTCAGCCGCGACGTGCAGTTACCTCATCCGGCGCCTCGGCGCTGGCTCCATGACCCCGCTCGCCCACCACGGGAGGGCGGGGTTCTTCGTTTCGATACCATGACTCCAGGGACATCATGTCCCTCCACCGAAAGGTCCAGTCCATGTCCCAGGGTTACAATCTTCAGGCGGCTCTCCAGGCGATGTCCAACAAGATGGCGTCGATGGACCAGCGCCTCGTGCAACTCGGCCAGGAAAACCAGCGCCTCGCCCGCGTGGCCAACGAGGCCAAGATCATCGCCGAGACGCTCAAGAACGTCCAGGTGTCGCCCATGGGCGGCAGCGTCAACGCGGACTTCAAGAGCAAGGTGGCCTACGCCAAGGCGTGGGGCGGCGGGTCGTATGTGAGCCTGGGGGAGATCAAGGGGCGCTTCGTGCCCTTCGACACGTTCGTGGAGATCCCGATCCCGAACGACGCCTCGTCCGCCATCGAGGGCACGTTGAAGGTGAGCATGGAGGGGCCGTTCGTGGCGGCCCGTAGGTACGCGGTGTTCCTGAGCCAGTACAGTTATCAGGTGACGTTCTCCAACGGCACCACGGCGGTGTTCAAGGGGCGCACCAACGGCCGGTTCCGCGGCGTGTCGAGCAACACGGACGTGTGCGACGCGCTCCGCGCCTTCGAGCAGCTCAACCAGTACCAGCCGAGCTACCTGGGCGCGGTCTACGACTCGGCGGGCCCCGGCATCATCCCCGTGGGCAACCCGGCAGGCGTCAACCCGGCGTCCACGGACCCGACCAACATGCTCCCGAACTTCCCCGGGACCGGTCGTCCGCTGCTGGTTTCGCCGCTGTCGATGAGCGCCGGGAGGTCCATGACCTTCGACGGCACCATCGCCATCGAGCCCCAGGGCGCGCAGTTCCGCCGCCAGAACATCCCGATCCCGTCCTCGCTCTGGACCGATGGCGACAACGGCCCCGTGGACCTGGCCTGCTACGACGTGCTGGAGCCCGGCGAGGAGGTCATCGTCCGGGTCAACCCGCTGCACATCAACAACCCGGCCTACGGCAACATCAGCGGCCTGGTCGCGCTCAACGCCGACTACACCTACGACGACGCAACCGGCATCGCCGCCAACAACCCCCTGCCGGTGGGGAGCTGGCCGTTCCTTGAGGGTCAGTTCGACGGCCACGAGGGCATCAACGACGAGACCCTGCTCGGCGACACCTCCGTGGAGGTCGACCGGGTAACCCGGATCGCCGATGGCGTGCTGGTCATCGGGTACATGGGCTTCCGGATCATCGCCGCTCCCGGGTCCTGAGCCTGGCGTGTTAGCATAGGGACACCATGTCCCAGCACGTCAACGGCTACTTCCCACAGGTCCTGGTAGGCCCTGGCGCAACGCGGCCCAGCGCCGCGAGCCAGGGCACCTCCGTGTCGCCCCCTCCGACTGCGCGGCCCCAGGTCGTAACCCTGCCGGGGAGCAGCCTGTTCGACGTGCTCCAGCCGCCGAGGCACAACACCTGGCAACGCAACACCCGGCGCCAGGGGGACGCCAGCCTCTACTCCGCGAACCTGTCGCCGTCGAGGCCGTACCAGTTTCCCCTGGGGACGTTCGATGTGCAGAGCAATATGGGGCTGTTCCTCACCACCTGGGAGGTGAGGATCTTCACGTTCAGCGGCGTGGCGGCGGGGGACACCGTGGAGGTGGACCCCGGCAACCTCACGACCGTTCTGGGCCTCGACTTCACCGTGGGCACGGACATCCGTCCGTTCGTGTCGGAGAGCGAGATCGTCCCGACGATCATCTCCGCAGAAAACGTGTTCACCCAGCGGGCCTCCAACTCGGCGGCTCGTTTTGCCACGGCGAGGGCTACCAACCAGACCGCCGCGTCCGGAGCCAGCAAGGGGCTCCTTCCTTTCGACAACCGGCGCCCCGGCAGCGACGTGGGACCGTTCTCGGTCTACATCGGGCCGCAGACGGGCCAGTTCTCGGTCAAGGCGTTCCTGTTCCGTCAACTATCGCTGCCTGTGGCCTTCTTCCAGCTCCGCTTGGCCGGCTACCTCACCAACCAGATCGACGCCGAGCGCACGATCGAAAAGATCCTCGTCCCATTACCGGAGCCATCGCCGTGTCCTTCGCTCGACCTTCCTCCCCTGATGCCATCGGGACAGAAATCCCCGAGGCGCTTTCCGCCGCCCAGCCGGTCGGGGAGGCGGGTCGAGCCGAGGATACGGCTAGGTCATGACCATGTACCACGCGCCCATCCTGCAACCCGTAGCCCCGCTGTCTGCCGTGGACTCGTCCCAGGGGTCCGGCATCGCTGGAGTCCTGGTCTTCGCGGCCATGGCCGCAGGGATGTTCTGGCTGTACGGCAAGGGCGGCAAGATGGAGTGGGCCGACATGAACCGGGTCCACTTCATGGAGACTCGGCGCAGGATGCCAAGGCTCTACGTGGACAGGTTGGACACGGATACGATCTTGAGGGCCCATAAGGCATGGGCTGGATCGGGCAAGGGAATCCGTGACGGAGAAGTGCCCATGCTCACTCCAGAGCAGAAGGAAACACTTTGGGTCATCGTGGCGGTGATCCAGGTGTACCGGGACAAGATGGAGGACCGCGTGTTCGGATCCAAGTGGCACGTCGACTCGACGGGACAGACGCCCAGGATCCACGCGAACTTTCTGAACTCCAAGGGGACTTACGTCATGGAGTCTCTCGTGAAGAAGTGGCCCAGGTACTCCGAGGGAGAGGAGTTCCCGGACGTGCCCACGCTCAAGTCGAACCGAAGGAAGAAGAGGCGCCGCTGATGTTTGGCACCATCGAAGAGATCACCGACGACTGGGGGGGCGCCTTCTTCGCCGGGTACCCGAACCAGGAGACGATCCGCGTCTACGAGTTCGCGCTCGTGCGGACCGAGCCCATCGAGCGCATCGACACCATGCTGGCGCTGGCCCAGGCGTTCGCCCAGGGCGCCGCGGACGCCAAGTATGACCTCGACATCTACGGGCTGTTGGCCAACTCCGGACGGCCGGACACCGGGGGCTACCCGGTGGTGCAGGTGGTCTTCCGCTTTGGCAACTGGAACACCATCGGGGACATCGGAAAGCTCAACGCTGCCGTGGACGCCCAGGTCCAGAAGGCCGCGCTCGGCAAGGGTGTCGCTGCGGTCAAGATCCTGCGGGGGGAGAACGAGACCGCGAGGGCCTTCGCCACCGAGGGCGGCATCGCGCCGCTGTTCCTGACCCGGGACGGGAAGGTCACCACCACCAAGGCGGCGGTGAACCCCTCGGCGCGGCAGATCCTCCACGGAGACATCCGGAACCTGTCGGCGGCGACGCCGTTCACGGGCCCCGGACCCATCCAGCCATCGGCCCCCGTCGAGGAAGACACGATGTCCTGGGGCACGCTGGCGCTGGTCGCCGGGGTCGCCGCCCTGGGCACCATGGCCTACTTCGTCTGGAAGGGACAGGGCTTCATCAACGCTCGGATGACCTCGAACCGTGGACGAAGGAATCGCCGATGACCTACCACCTCTCTGCACCCTCCACCATCTACGAGGGCGCCGCCGGCTTCGGCAACGTGGACCAGCGGCCCTTCGAGGACACCACCGTCAAGGTGGGCGTCGCTGCGGTGGCTCTCGTGTGCCTGTGGGCCTTGTACAAGGTCGCCACGGAGGGCGACTTCGAGCAGAATCCAATCTACCGCAGGAGCTTCGGCGACCCTTGGAAAATGTCCAATGAGGAGTACGAGTCGGCGATAGAGCCTCCGTGGGAAGTGGATTATGACCAAGCGGCTCGCCTCATCGACGAGATGGAGTCGATCTCTGGCCACGGCCATCCGTGCGTCATGGAGAAGTGGAGGCGAGGATTCATCGAGCACGCCAGGGACACACTGGGCTTGGACGTGAGCGGCATCGACGGGTCCAAGTCCAGAGCCATGGGGAACTTCACGCTGAACGGGAGGCGTCGCCGTCGTCGGCGCTGAGAAAGACACCATGTCCTACCACCGATCCACCATCCTTCCGCTCGGGGCCCTCGGCTGGCCCATGGCCGAGATGGCGTCCTACGGGATGACCGACTCGGACTCCATCAACCCGTCCAAACCCCTCTGCGGCGACGCCCGAGCCGTCCAGGGCGCGCTCAGGGACCAGGGCTACTACAAGGGCTCCGTCGACGGCATCCTGGGGTCCGGGTCCGTCACGGCCATCAAGAACTTCTCGCTGGCCAACGGCCTGGGGTCCAAGTCCTGGCCGGACGCCGCCTTCTGCCAGAAGCTCCGCGAGAAGCAGAACCTGGCCCTGAACGCCGAGTACGAGCGGCGCAACCCGCCGCCGCCCCCCGAGGTCGGCCCCGGGGGCGGCGGCGACATCATCCCGGCGCCGCCGTCCGGTGGTCAGCCGGTGTCCCCGGGCTCCCCGAACGCAGCACCGCCGCCCGCCGCCGAGGACAACACCATGCTCTACGTCGCTGGCGGCGTGGGCGTCCTGGCGGTGGCCGCCGGCATCTACTTCGCCACGAGGTTACCCGATGTCCCTGCTCGCCCTGATGTCCCGTGACGACTTGGAGGGGATCACCTCCGGGGCCGAGATCGACCCGAAGCGCCCCGGCTGCGGCAGCGTCGGACAGGTGCAGTTCGCGCTGAAGCAGCAGGGCTACTACGACGGCCCGCTGGACGGCGCGTTCAGCGACGAGATGGGCGCCGCCATGCAGGAGTTCCTGGTAGACCAGGGCATGAGCGCCTCGGCGAGCAACGAGGAGTTCTGCCAGGCGCTGCGGACCGCGCAGATGGAACTGTCGTCCAAGGCCCGGAGCGAGATCAACAGCCGCATCCTGGGCGTCAACCCGATCCTGCTGCTACTCGGCGGCGCCGCCCTCGTGGTGGGGGCCATCAAGCTCCGGGGCAGGATGCGGCCGAACGGGCTCAAGGGCCGCAACTTCAACCGCATGAGGGGTTCATCTTGATCCTCCTCGCCGCCGCAGCAGCCACCGCCGCCTACCTGGCCCACCGCCACGGCTACCTTGCCAACAAGGGACATCGTGTCCAGCGGAACCAGAAGGCCGTCGTCAAGGTCACGGGGCCCATGGCGTGGGGCCGGTACAAGGGCGAGGACAGGAAGATCCGGGCGTTCCTGAAGTCCATGGGGTCGGCGGTGAGGGAGAGCGACGGAGGGTCGGGCGTGGACGGGTGGGATGCGTCCTACGAGGTGTCCATGTCGAGGGTGGACCCCATCGTGTCGAAGTTGCGCCAGAAGTTCCGGAAAGAGATCAAGGCGGGCAAGGTGCAGATCCGGGTCGACCGAAACGTGCGTGGTAGCGCGCCGGAGCGTGGCAACCGTGGGAGGCGGCGATGAGCCTCGGAGAAGCCCTGGCGGACAAGGCCCTCGACTACGCCGTCGAGAACCCACAGCGGGTCATGGACCTCGGCAAGACCGCCGTGGGATTCCTGGCCAACACGACCGAGGACGAGAGCCCGTTCCGGCCCTACCTGATCGGGGCCGGGGTGGGCCTCGTGGTAGGATTGGCCCTGGCGATCTGGCTCCAGCCACGACCCCATAGCAAGCGAGACGACCGATGAGCTACTACGGCCAGATGGGCACCAAGCACAAGTACATCGACACCTCCCAGCCGCTCTACGGCCTCGGGTCGGAGCCCTCGGCGCCCGCCGCCGGCAAGATCCTGGTGGTCACCGACAACCCTCAGTTGATGTCGGCGGTGCCGGGCGGGACGATGCTCCAGGAGATGGAAAACACGAAGGTGAGCGCCGACCTGGCAGCCGCCGGGATGGTGTGCTTCGGAAACCGGTCCACCAGCAACATGGCGCTCATGCCGGCCGTGGCAGCGTTCAAGAACTGGCAGGCCGAGGGGAAGTTCGTGGTGCTGCGGAAGGGACACGGGGTCGCCGCATGTAGCGCGGTCGCCGGGGCCGTTGCGCCTCACTTGCAGGCGTATGGCAACGTGATCGCAGAGTGGAGTGCCTTCGCCTACCCTGTCGAGAACATCGCCAGCATCCAGGGCGACCCAGGCTCGTTCGTCTGGGGCCTCCCCTACGGCGACACGGACTGGAGCAAGTACGCCTCCGTGCTGGCGCAGCCCGCCCCGCCGCCCAAGGTCGTGACCTCGCCGCCGGTCGTGGACCCCAAGACCGGGACCGTGTCCCAGGCCGGGCTCCCCTGGGGCAAGATCGCTCTGGCCGGCGTGGTCGGGTACCTGGCGTGGAAGTTCCTGGGGAACTCTGGTAGCTACGAGGCGAACGATGACGACGGCGACGAGGAGTTCGCCGCCAACATCTGGGAGTTAGCCAGTGCCCCCTCGCCGAAACCGCGGTCCAGCAGCCACCTCCGATATCCCGGGCAAGATCCTGGACTTCGTGTCCAGTTTCGCCAAGGGGGAGGCCAACGACTACCTGGAGGTGTTCCAGGGGGTGATGGCGCCGTGGCTCAAGGCCCTGGCGCTCCACGGCGTGCCGAGGTTCAAGGCGACGGCGGCCCGGGGCATCTCCTGCGAGGCGAGCAACGAGCGAGACGGGCAGCGGTACGCCTGCGGGCTTGCCGCCGTGGCGGACTGCGCCGCCTGCGGGCGGAAGTCCTGCCTGCACCACGCCTTCATCACCTGGAAGGGAGACGCGATCTGCTGGCACTGCGCCAGCCACACGGTGGTGCAGATGTCGATGAACCCGCCCCAGCGCCCCGAGGCGGAGGGTGGGTGGCGGCGCCCCAACGTGCCGCCCCCGGGTGGACATGGTGTCCCTCCCCAGGAGGAGAAGAGGCGCCAGGTAGAACTGGAGGTGATCCGGTGCCTCCAGCTCCTCGGGCTTCCGAGGTCGGCCACGGCCAGCGACCTGGAGGCGGCGTTCAAGAGCTACGTGAAGCGCAACCACCCGGACAAGGTCCAAGACCAGCGTGAACGGGAGCTGGCGGAGCAGCAGTTCAAGCAGGTGAGCGCGGCGTACACGTTCCTGAAGGGGATGGGGTTCGGGCAGGAGGCGAGGGCGTCGTGACGGAGGGGACGGCGGCGGCCATCGCGTTTCTTGTCGGCATGGCGGGGGCCTACCTGCTGTCCGGCAAGAAGAGGTACCGGGCCAACATCGGCCAGTTCGCAGACGCCCACTTCCGCGCCGCCGAGGAGGACCTGGACGCGGCCAGGGTCCTGGCCCAGCGCGAGAACCGACTGGCTTCCTTCCACGTCCAGCAGGCGGCCGAGAAGATGCTGAAGGGCATCGGGGCGCACCATCAGGTCGAGCCGCTCAAGGGTCACGAGATGCGCGGGTCATGGAACCGCATCCCGGACGAGGATCTGAAGGCGGTTGTCCCGGACTTCGACAAGCTAATGAAGTACGCTACGGCCTACCGGTACCCACGCAAGGGCTTCCCTGGCCTAGACCGTGGCATGGACTACAACGAGACCATGGACAAGATCAGCGACATCGAGGCGGCGATGGAGCTTGCCCGGGAGCGGTACGGGCGCCAGGTGTCCGGGCCCTGATATACTGAGACATCATGTCGTAACACGGCCTCGGCTCCGTCAGCGTCCCCACGTCGCCCCCGACGCCGTCCTCGTCGGTGTACCACGAGCCGGGCTTCAAGTACCTGTTCGTCGACGAGGCCAAGAACCCACGCCCCGAGTACGGCGGCATCATCGCCTCGGCCTCCATCCCGGGGCTCGGCTGGACCGACGCTCAACTGGCCACCGGGACCGTGTGGATCAAGGGGCAGGTGCCCTTCGGGAAGTACAACCTGTCCCCGGCCAGCCCGGCGTGGCCCGGCAGCGGCATCACGGTCTATGGGGCGCCCTTCCTCGGGTCGCCGGACGGGTTCTTCACCCGGATCGAGCCCAAGGACCTGATAAAGTGGGCCAATCAGCCCGGGATCTGGATCGTGAAGCTCCCCGGGAACCTCCCCTTCACCAAGGCGAGCTGGGACAGCCTCCTGGGGCGGAAGGCGCCGCAGCCCTCCAAGCCAGAGATCATGGAGTGCCCACCGGGCACGGTGGACGTGGGAGGGGGCCAGTGCAAGCCGCTGGGCACCCCGGGCAAGGGGGGCGGCACCGACCACGCCATCCCGCAGCCGCAGCCCCCCGTGCCGCCCCCGCCGTCGGGCGGAATCGAGGCGTGGATCCGGGGTCTGTCGAACGACGAGCGGGACCTGCTCGGCGGCGCCCTCATCGGCGTGGCGGTGTTCTCCGGGGCGGCGGTGCTGTACTGGCTCTCGACGCAGCGGAAGCGGACCCGGTACGTGGACGGGTCCTACGATTCGCCACGGCGTCTGCGCGGGGCGGCAGAGACCGTGTACCCGGAGGTCGGTAGCCGTGGGCTCTTGGGGCCGTCCCGGACGAAGTACGTCGATGGGGTCTACGAGGACGCTCCGAGGGGGCTGCGCGGCGTGGCAGAGACCGTGTACCCGGAGAGCCAGCCCCGGGGGCTCCTGGGGCCGTCGCGGGCGCTACTGGCCAACTCATCGGGGGCTGCGAGGCTCCCGATGTTCTGGGTCGGGTCGGGCAAGAAGAAGTCCCGCAAGTGGGTCGCCGTCTGAGGACACCATGTCCACCATGCTACAATCGCCCTCATGGCGACTTCCCTCGGCATCATCGACGGCGACTTGGTAGGGACGCAGCTCCCTGCGGTGCCGGCCCTCCCCGCGCTCCCCGCCGTCCCCGGCATCCCCACCTACCCGACCACGGTTCCGCTGCCGTCCACCCCTGACGGCAACGTGGTGGTGCCCCCGACGACTCCTGTGGCACCGCCCACGACGCCCGTGTCACCCCCGCCGCCGCAGCCGTCCTTCTGGGACAACTACGGCTACGCCATCACCGCTTGCTTCGCCATCTTCGGGGCGGTGTGCGCCATCGAGATGGTGCGGAAGGGCAGGATCTGAGCCATGTACGTTCATCTTCGCGGCCTCGGTGGTCCTCCCACCAACAAGCAGTTCTTTTTGACCAGTTTGGAGGCGGCTTACCAGAAGTACCTCGCCTCCGGTGAGTGTCCGTTCAACGCGCTTCTGTTGGCCGGGAACGATGTCATGTCCGGCGTCGAGGAGAACCTGGACGCCGCGGCAGCCATGGAGGAGTTCACCGCTCTACATGTCCAGGAAGCTATGACAGTTCCATGTGGCGGTAGCGAAGGCGGTGGAACCATCACCGACTACAACGGCGGCCACACGGACACGACTCAAGGTCCATCCGGTTCGAGTTGGCAAGACGATCTCACCAGTTTTCTGGAGGAAGATGACGTGCATCCTTCTCAGCCGGCATTGGTCGGTCGAGCCAGTACCGTCAACATAACCCGACCCCCATCAAACTACGTGCCGGTGGCTCCCTCAACGCTCTCCCAGAAGGCGATTGACCTCGCGTTCCCTGGTCGGTCTCTTCCGAAGTTCCTAGCGGCTCCATGGGCCGCCATGGTTCCTGGCATGAAGACCCAGGACATCGTGTCCACGGCGGTTCCGGCCGTGGCTCCTGAGAAGGAGAGTGCGGCCGGGATGGGCAAGTTCCTCCTTGGAGCTGCCGTCTTTGCAGGGATCGCCTACGTCCTGTACGAGTCTTCCAAGGGAGGGGGCTGATCCATGATCTGGGCCCTCGCCGGTCTGGGCGACGAGCCGAGGGCGATCACCTCGGTGGACACGTCCGAATACTACTCCCCCACCACGGCGCAGCCCATCGTAGGCACGGTGCCTCCTGGCCTGCTTCCCGTGCGTGACGAGAACGCCCACGGTCCCGCCACGCCGCCCGTGACCGCTGGCATCGACATGACGATGGTGGTCGGCGTCGTGGCGGTCGTTGGGGTCGTGGGGCTGATGCTGAGCCGTGGCAGCATGACGGCGAACGGGAAGCGGCGCCGTGGACGCAAGGTCGGGAAGAACGTCAGGGTCATGATCTCAAGCGAGCACGGACCTCGGAAGCGCGTGAGCCAGGCTCAACTCCGCAAGGAGGCGAAGGCAGCCTATGCTGCGATCTCGTCGGCCGGAGGTAAGTCCAAGAAGATGAAGGTTTGGCCAGGCAAGGGCGGTCGAAGTGGCCACTGGTCTGTTTCCGGGGAAGTCCCGAGGACCTCGCTACCCAAGATTCGGTCAAAGATGGGCGGCGCCAGGTATCCATACGCTTTCGACGTGATGAAGGTGCGCTGATGCACAAGATGCAAGGTGTGGGCTGCTCGCCCTGTCGTGGTGGATGCGTGAGCCTCCGGGGCTTCGGTCAGGACACGGTGTCCCATCCGGACGCCGCGCAAGACCGGGCTCTGATGGAGGAGCTTTTCCGCAAGTACACGGCCATCACGGTCGTGTCGGTGCTGGCTGGCATGTACTTCATCGAGGAATACTGGGGGAGGCACTGAGATGTCCTACCGCGGCCTCGGATTCTTGGACGACCAGGCGCAGGAGCTTGCCTCCTACGCCGCTGACCTCATGGAAGATGAGATGCGGCGACGCTTGCCCGGGATCATCCAGGGGCTCCAGCCGTCGCTCCAGAGCAGCATCAACCAGCTCCAGCCCACCATCAACGCCGCCGCCACCAAGGCGATGAAGGCCGCCATGCAGGACGAGGCGTTCAAGGCCGCCGTCGCCGGCACCGAGGGCAAGATCATGACCTACGGCATCGTGGGGGGCCTGGGGGTGGTGGTGGCCACCTCGCTGCTGACGTGGTGGCTTGTCAAGGGGTGACGACGTGGCTCGGCGCACGTACCTCGATAAGAAGGGCTACTACCGCTACGAGGCCACGGACGAACTTGTCCACCGGGCGGTGATGGCGAGGCACCTGGGTCGCAAGATCACCAACGAGGAGATCGTCGACCACATCAACGGCGTGCGGACCGACAACCGCATCAGCAACCTGCGGCTGGTGCCCGACCGTTGGTCTCATGCGGCGGCGTCGGGGCTCACGACCAAGGGCGAGAAGTTGCCGCACTGGAAGCCCCGTCCGTACAAGAAGGGCGGGCGCAAGAAGCGGTACGGCGTCAAGGACTGGCGGGATCGGTAAGTCCAGTCTCATGCCACGGAGCGAGTCCATCGCCTGGGACACGGCGTGTCGACGCGGCACCATCCCGATGGTGCCAGGGATGGCCTTGGCCATGCCCATCGACGGCACGGACTCCACACGCGGCGGCTGCCAGCCGAGGTCCTTGGCGAGGGCGTACACGTCCGCCAGGGGCAGTTCCCGGGGGAGGTTGGAGCCCTTGGCCTTGTCGCCGACGAGCCGGGTGAGCACGGCCAGGGCGTGGTCCTGCTTCAGGTTCTCGACGTTGAGGATGCCAGAGAGACGGCCCTTGCGGCGGAGTGCCGGGTCGATGGCCCGCTCCTTCTGATTGGTGGTGACCACGAAGCGCAGGTCGATGGCGTCCGAGTAGAGGCCGTCGCACATGCTGAGCAGCGTGCTGATGGCGGACACGTTGTCCGCCATGCGCTCGGCGAGGATGCTGTCGCCGTCCTCGATCACCATGCAGATGCGCCCCCGGCCGCCCGCCTTGAAGTTGGCCATCGCCAGGAGCAGCCCCGGGTCGTTGAGCATGGGCACGAGTTGCGTCGGCAGGTAGACGAAGACGCAGTCCGGGATCCGGATGAGGTCCCTCAGCATGTGCGTCTTCCCGGTGCCCGGGGGGCCGTGGAGGATGGCGACGCGACCGGTGGGGTACTCGGAGCAGAGGTCGGCGCGCACCTTGTCAAAGTCCGCGAGGGCAGCGTCGCTGTAGTTGCCGCGCTCCAGGGGGCGACCCGACAGGCCCAGGGGGCTGAGGTTGTAGCCGCCCATGCCGTCCTGGCGCAGCAGACAGAGTTGCCCCATGTAGTCGGCCCCGGTGACCCGCTTCGGCTGGAAGAAGGCGTACTCTTCGAGCGCCCTCTTGTGCATGGCCTCGGAAGTGGAGGCCCAGGAGGCGGTCACCTGCACGCTGTCCCCCTCGAACTCGAAGGTCTGGCAGATGGCGAAATCGTCGTTGAAGGTCAGCATCACATCGTCGATCTTGACCGTCGTGCAGTGGCCGAAGACGTTGAGGTTTCCAGCCTTGACCTTCTTGACGGTGCTCGGGCTGACCTTGCCCTTGAAGAACTCATCCGCGTCCTTGATGAGGGCGTACCCCTGGACGTGTCCGGTCAGGACGATGCCTGGCTCCATGTCGCCGAGGATCATGGCCTTGCCCATGGCACTGGATGAGGCGTATGAGAAGTTCATCCAGGCGGAGTCGATCCTCAGGTGCTTCATCCACGGCGGCGGCGCCTTCTTCTTGCGGGAGACGGGCTTCTTCGGGGCTGGCTTCTTCTGCATGACGCATCACTGCCCCGGCTGACGAGGACTTACAAGCGGAATCCGCTCGCTGGACATCATGTCCTCCGCCGGGCAGCATCCGGTCATGAGCGATCCCCTGGAGAAGACCATGCTCGCCGATCAGGTCCTGCCGGACGAGACGGGTCGGTGCGAGATCATCCGGAAGAAGTTGACGAGCGGCCGGCGCGTCACCGCCATCCTGGCCGTAGACATGACTCCTGCGGAGGTGGTCGAGGTGGCGGAGTTCCTGTCGGAGGTGCATGAGCACATCGGCCACGGCATCCTGGAGGAGGTGTGGGACCTCGTGCCCATCCCGCTCAACACGGGCCGAGACGCCGCCCTGGCGCTGCCGATCAAGCCGACCTCGGAGGAGTTGAACGAGCTGCGCGGCGACCTGCTGGTGCTGTCGGGCCCCGGCGTCATCGAGGACGCGATCCGGGAGGATCCGTCGGTGGAGGGGGAGCCCGAGCCGAACCGCAACCTGAACTAGCGTTCGGCCTGCATCAGGAAGGCGACGAACTGCGGGTTGGTGAGGGCCAGGTTGCGGGCCGAGCGCACGGCGCCGATGGCCACGCTGGGGGTGACGCCCTGGTCCCCGTAGGCGATCACCATCGCCATGGCGCTGATGAGACCCGAGCGGTTGCGCCCGTGGTGGCATGTCACCAGCACGCGCTTGCCGGACTTGATGCGCCGGGCCACCCGGGGCGCCGTCGCCATCGCGCGCTGCATGTCGCCGACCGGCATGTGGTCGTAGTCGTCGTCCATCGGGCACCGGATCACCTCCAGCCCCGGGTACTCGACGCCCTCGTGCTGGATCTCCTCGGCGCAGAGCACCAGCGTGTCGAAGGGCTGCGCGTAGGCGAACTCCCCCCTGCCCACGACGGGCTTCCCGCCCTGCCACAGTCCACCGAAGATGCGGTCGACGCCGAATGGCGATGCGATGTACCTCATCCAGGGAAGTTTAGCATCCGGATCGCTTCGTCCGCCTTGGCCGCCGTGAGGCCCTCGTTGGGATCGCACCAGACCCAGTTCGCCTTGTGAGGGTCGATGTCGTGGGAGTCGTCCAGGATGCAGAAAGACTCGGGCTGCTTGCTGAGTCTCTTGAGGTACAGGTCGATTTCCTGGCCCCGGATGCCGCTGATCTTCGTGGGCGTGATCCAGAGGATCTTGTGACGGAACCCACGGGCACGCAGCCACTGCTGCACCTGGCCGAGTCCGAACATCCTCCAGGCGGAGGACAGGATCACGAGACACGATGTCTCGTCGATGATGCGGTTCAGGTGCTCGATGGCGGCCGGGTCGAGGTGATTGATCTGATCGTCGCCATCGTGCTTGGCGAAGACCGCAGACAGGAAGGTGCGGTGGTTGAGGACACCGTCGATGTCGAGGAAGAGGAGTTTCAAGGTTGGTACCTCGTGTCGCGGGAGACCCGGATACTCTCGAAGAGGATGGCGAGCGCGATGGCGTCGTAGCACTGGATGGTGAACCGACGCTTGTTCTTCGAGTAAGGTCCGAACGCCTTGTCTTCCATGCCTTCCAGGTAGCAGGAATGGATGTCCTCGTCCGTCTGGAAGAAATCATCGTTGACGTGGATGTCGAAGCGCGAGTCCACGGACACCATCCAGTTGTGGAAGTTGTCTCGGGCCCAGATGTTGATGCCGGGCCACATGGCCAAGTGGTAGACGGGCAGCAGGACGCTCTTGCTCCGGTGCGTCCCGTCGACGAGGACGGTCTTGTTCTTGCCGAAGATCGTGGACAGTCGGAAGAACGTGCTCGACTGACCATTGGCAGCCGATGCGTAGTAGAGACCGGACTCTACCGGGTTCCTCTGCCAAAAATCCGCCAGGGTGGGGAGGGTGGGGGCGGTCACAGCCTCGATCCCTTCAGGAGTTCCATCGGGATCCCGGCCCGGACAAGGTCGGCGCAGAAGTTGACGCGGTTCTCCCTGCGCTGCCTTTTCGCCTTGACCTTCCACTTGTACGGCTCCTCCGGCTTGCACTTCCAGTTCAAGTCCTCGCAGCGGGGGCGCAGGTCTCGGAACTCCGTCGCCAGAGCCCGGTTGTCGTGGCGCTTGACGATATCTGGCAGCGGATAGATCAGACCGTACTTCTCGGCGATGACCCGATCCCAGATCGCCTCGATGCGGCGGTACTCCTCCATCAGGCCCATCATCTTCATGGGCTTCACCATGTCCCCGATGTAGGCTTCCGAGGCGTCGTGGAGGGCTGCCGTGCGGATCAGTTCCCGGAAATAGTCCCCGGCCGCACCATGCGAAGACATGGCCGCCTTGTACTCCAAGGAAAACTCTTCCGAGCGACAAGAAGACTCGTCGTAGTTGAGCAACTCTATGGCCACGCCAGAGGCCACCATCCTGCTGTGCTGGAGGACCGAGTAGTGCTTGCGGACCTGGCCGCCGAAGCGGCAGATGTTGCCGAGTCCAATCACGATGTCGAAGAGGTGGATGTCTTCGGGCCGAGGGTCGGCCACGTAAATCTTGCGACCCGAGACGGAGGAGAACCAGTCGCCGATGCGTTCGTTCTGCATGGACCATGGGGTATCACAGTGGGATGCGACGTGCAAGAAGAAAAATGTGGTTGACGACGGGATGCGCCTGCGCCATGGTGCAGGACATGACCGACCCCAACATCGAACCCAGCCTCGTCCGCGACCAGCTCCTGAAAATCATCGAGGGCTTCGGCTTCGACAGCGCAGATCGCATCAACAACATGAGGGAGAAGGTCGCCACCGAGGCCCTCCTCAACATCCTGGACAGGCACCTCAGGCAGAAGTACGTCGATACGCGAGATGCTGGCGAACTCATGGGCCTCAACGAGGCTCTCCGGGACATCGGCGTGTGGAAGACCTTTGACAAGGCCCTGGAAGCTCGCGCCGCCATCAAGGAACAGTACGCCAAGCTCCAGGAGCAGCGGGAGAAGGACACCGTGTCCACCCCGGACCTCCTCCTGGAGGCGTCCAAGATCCTGGGCGAGAACTCCGTGCAGGTCACGACTCGGAGCGGAGAGTTCTATGTCAAGATGGGGGAAGCCTCGCGCAGCGACCGGTCGCTCCGGGAGGCGGTGCTGCTGGCCCTGAAGGAGACGGCCAAGACGAAGCTGACGATGGCGCAGCACAAGGCCGTCGAGGCGCTGGTCGAGAAGGCGGTGGGCTGATGGACAAGGAACACCAGTTCAAGGTCATCGAAAAGATCCTGGACATGCTGAAGGACCAAGCCATGTCGAGCAAGCCGGAGGAGACCTGCATGGTCATCATGGCCACGCTTTCTGCCTGGATGCGCGCGAACGGGGTTGATCCGGAGAAGATCGTTGCGATGCACTTCGCCCAGTCCCAAGCCGTCATCTTCGGTTTGATGGGCGGAAAGGTTGGTGGGTTATGCCAGGCCATGGCCCACGCGGAGGCGCTGCGGCTGGCGCTGGCCAAGATCGAGGAGGCCGCTCCGAAGGACGGGACCGGCTGATGGCCAACACCTGGACGGTCGATGTAGTCGGGTCCGTGATCGCCGGTCCGCTCCGGGAGCCGGTGTACAAGTTCGTCCTCGCCAACGGGGCCGAGTGCTGGGCCTTTCGCGCTCCGTCACGCGAGGCGCCGACCACGTACATCTCGGTGAGGCTGCCCTGGCCGATCCCCCGGATGCTGGCCAGCAGCGACCTGTTCGACATGGTGCCGTACAGCATCGACCCCTTCGGCGGCGGGGCCAGAGTCCTGGAAGGCGAGTTCCCTTCCTTCGGGGAGTTCGAGCCGGGCAAGTGCGAAATGACCACGACCCTGTACCGCGGGCACATCCTTTCCGCCCTGTGGGAGTTCAGTAGGCAGCGATGATATCCTCGGGGACACGATGTCCCTCAAACTCCTCCAGGCCGGATCCGGAGCCACCAGAGACGTGGCCTTGCTCTACCTCGTCGGCGACGTGGGGCCCAGGCTAGCCCAGGCGCTCGGTCCCGATGTTTGCGTGGTAGCGGAGACGGCCGGCACCTACAACGCGGCGGGCCCGGGGGGCGTCACGCCCTGGGAGGAGGCCGTCGACTGGGCCCAGGGGCAGGCGGGGGCCTTCGCGGTGGGGAGCATCTGGCTGATCGGGTTCTCGGCCGGCTGCCAGGGCGTGAGGACCCAGATCAACCTCGGGTGCAGGGCGAAGCACATCATCGCCTGCGACGGCATCCACCTGCCCCTCGGCACCCCCAGCGCCGCCCAGAAGGACGGCTGGCTCAACGCGGCCCAGGGCGCCAAGGAGGGGATGCTGACATTCTCTGTCAGCGTGTCGGCCACGGTGGCGCACAACTTCCGCAGCACCCGGCAGTCGGCGAAGGACCTCTTCGGGTGGAACGAGTGCATGGGGAGCTACGCCTCGCCGTGCGTGGAGCAGAAGGGGGAGTTCCGGATCTACGGGGCCACGAACAGCGGGGGCAACCCCGCCGACGAGCACATGGACCAGCTCCGCAAGCTCCTCCCCAGGATGATCGCCGACGCCCGGAGCGCGGCGGGGGCAGGCGGCAGCCTGCTCCCGCTCGCCGTCATCGGGCTGGCGCTGGCGGCGCTAGGGTGGGTGGCGCTGGGGTAACTTGTTCCTCAGCAGGAACTCTTCGCCGTGGAGCTTCAGCACGCAGCGCCGCCCGTTGGACATGACGCGCTCCTCGACAGGGCGCACGACGACGCCCTCCCGGATGTGCTTGCCCAGCGTGCTGGTGCCCGACGCGAGGGAGTGGGCCAGTCCAGCGGACCAGGGCCCACGGTAGAGCACCGGGACGGAGGGGAGGCCGAGGTCTTCGAGGAGCTGCTGCTGCACGTCGAAGTGCAGCCACGTTTTCATGACCAGATCGTACACGTCGAAGAAGCGCAGCCCCACGTCGCCGGGCTTCACGTCGTAGGGGAAGCCGCTCGTGTAGCCGTAGACCTCGCCGTAGAAGACGAAGTCGGGGTACTTATCCAGCGCCGTATCCAGGTCGTACTTGCGAGCCGCCCTCCACCACTGGCTGTCGGGCATGTCCTTCTTCACCTTGGTACGCGAGCAGCAGTAGAGGCGCCCGTTATAGATGCAGAAACGCGCATTTTCCCCGTGGCATTTCTCGGTCAGAACCACCTCCTCGCCTTCCGCGAGTTGATTCGGGCAGTGGCGCAGGGCCTCCAGGTCGTAGACCGGGAACACGCCCGGGTCCTCCTCGTTGAGCCCATGCACATCCTTCTCCCAGGGAGGCAGGTACTTGGTGATGCCAAGCTCCGCGGCGACGTTCTGGCCCTCCACCCACCCGGGCTCCGCCGGGGTCAGGAGGCCCATCGAGAACACACCCCGCAGACGCTTGGCCCGCACCCGGAGGTGGTCGCCGAGGAAGTCGAATCGGGGGTCGTTGGGGCGCACGACGGCGTCGACGGGGACGTAGACGGCGAGGTCGCCCTCCTTGTACCGGCCGGTCTGGAAGATGACGGGGTAGCCGCCCAGGATCTTGGTCATGGACAGCGTGTCCGCATCGGGGTGCTTCTCGACGGTGCCGATGCGGACGACTTGAACGTTGAACTCGGACATGGTGTCTCCTTCAGGGGCTGGTGATGCCCAGGGTCTTCTCGTGGCCGTATCTCCAGAAACGCTGGAGTTCTGTTTGCTCCGGGTCGTCGAGGTAGCTCCGCTCGGAGGATCCCTTGACCGTGTCCTCGATTCCGTCCGCGTAGGCGTCGATGATGTCGGCGGAGGAAACGAGTTGAGCGCAGGTTGCCTGGAGGAACACCGCGATCAGCACCGTCTTCATGGGAACGTTCCCGTCCTTCTTGACCTCGTGGTCGAGGACCTTATTGCAGAGATCCTTGGACGCCACCTCCTCGACCGGACCCACGGACGCCTGGCGGCGCAGGTACCAGGCGGCCTTGCGGAGGCACTCAACCTCCTCGTCCTTCTTTCCGGCTCGAAAGACGTACTTCACCGCGTTGCCGAGGTTGAAGCTGAGGTGGTCGGTGATGTCGGCGCACCAGATGCCCGAAGGTTCGTGGAAGTAGTAGTTACGGTTGTGGGCTGGGGGTTGCATGAAGGTTCTCGTGGAAGTTCAGGGTCTTCAACATGCCCCAGACGGAGGCCATGAGGGATATGCCTCCAATGACCCAGGACATGTTTTCGGTGATCTTCAGGGGCTTCCGTGGGATGTTTGACCAGCAGAGGCGTGAGAAGTGCCGGCGAGTTTTCTTGTTGTTCCGGAACAAGCTCTCCAGATGGTGGAACCACTCGTACAGGGTGAGGTTGGAAACCTCGATCCTCTCGTCAGACATGCCGATCCTCACAGCCTCCTCCCTCATCCTCTTCCAGAGGAGGTGGTACGTGGACCATGACCCACGGACCTTGGCCGCCTGGTCTTTGGTCCATGGCCCTGGAGCCTTGGCGTAACCGTGAGGGTCGAACCCCAGCAGGGCGTTGATGAGGGAATGGGCGAGAGTGTCCTGGATCAGGTGGCTACCCAGCAGGCGCTTTGCGCCGGTCTTGCGATCCTCCAGGGCACGGGCCCGCTGCTTTTTCAGGAGGCGGTCGGACTTCCGCATAACTTCTCCGTGGGTTCCGGGGAGACGACGCTCCAGCCGGTCTTGGAGAAGTACGAGATCAGGCCCTCCTTCTTGGCGTTCTGGAGCGCCTTGTCGAGGGCGCGCAGGCGGTAGGGCTGGATGTTGAGGTCCTCGGCGATGAGGGCCGAGCGGTTGTTGCCCTTGGCGACGGAGGACACGATGTCCTGCTGGGGGATGGCGGGTACGGTGGTCTTTGCCATGGTCTTCTCCTAACACTTCTCGGACAACGCGGACGACGCGGGTGCCGGTGCGGCCGGCGGCGCGGAGGCTCTTGACCACGTCGCGGGCCAGGTACCTCGGCATGAGGATGGCGAACTTGCGTGAGGTCCATCCCCAGTCGATCTCCTGGCCACGGACCCTGAAGCAGACGTATTCCTGGTAGATGTCAGGGTGCTGCTGGCGAACCCGGTAGCCGATGGTTTTCTTGGCCATGAACAAGGGCGTATCACGCCGTCATCCGACCGTCAACCCTGATCGTCCTGGCACATTTTCTTGTACTTCAGCAGCACGCGCCTCAGAGATATCTCGGCCGCTCCCGGGGTCATCCCGAGGGCACTGGCTACCTCCTCCAGGTCCGACGGCTGCTCCTCCCGGGCCGCCTCGTCCGCCACGTCGAGGACGCAGGAGGGGGAGCAGCCGTCCCAGGACTCCAGCCACTCGTCTGCGAGCGCATCGAGCTTCAGGGAGGAGACCTCGCCCAGGACTTCGAGGCGGCGGCGCCCGTCCTTGGCGGGTCGGTCAAAGAATGTGGAGTAGCGGCACGAAACCCAGGGACATGGCCTCGGTCCATCCACGCACTCGCCTCGGGTTTTCGGCCTTCGCTCGGACACGACCAAGATGCTGCCGGGTCGCGCCGTCGCTGGCAAATCTGCGGGCTAGATGTCGGGCTGCTTCCTCCGCAGCACCTCGACCTCGGCGGTGAGGTCCACCACCTCCTGCCGCTCCCCCTCCAACTCCGCCTTGAGGGCCTTGGCCTTGGCGTCGGCGCGCTTCAGGGCGAAGAACGTGCGCCAGTCCCCCTGCTGGTTTGCGTCCGACCACTCCTCGGCTCGCTCGGACCAGCCACCCCGTGGACGGAAGGTGGGGTCAGCCAGCAGCAGTTCCAGCATCTCGGGGGACATCGTGTCCCGAGGCTACGCCGAGGGGCGTGGTCGGGCAACGGCTACTTTCCGACCTTGCCTCCGGGGCAGACCTTCGCGGCGGTCTCCAGGAGCGTCTCGGTGGCCTTGGCGCAGGAGGTGACCGTGCTGCTCTGCTTGCCACTGGAGACGCTCGTGATGTCGCACATCTCCTTTTGGATGGTCTTGTCCGAGTAGAAGTCGACGTGTCCAGTCAGCGCCTGGTACCCGTCACTGTACTCCAGGGTGCAGAACTTCACGTCGCCGGTCTTGTTCGAGGCGAACCCGTAGCAGACGTAGGCGAAGACGGAGACGATGGTGACCAGGACCACGGTGAAGAGGATGGCGAGGAACGCCTCGCCGGGTTCGGTCACGATAGCCTTGTAGAGCTTGTACATATCAGAGGGTTCCTTGGGCTTGGGGGATTCGGGTGCGTTGGTTCGGTATTCCACGATCAAAGCTCCTGCACGCGCTCTATCATGCGCTTGAGGTTGGCCACGGCCACGGCGACGGCGGCGATGTTGCCACCCGACAGAGCCTTCTCCAGGTGGTCGATCTCTTCCATGGCGCCCCTCTTCCAGTAGCCCAGGTCGTCGCGGATCTCTTCGCGGCCATCTTGCCTGGCGTCTTCGTTCTCGCGGGAGATCATCTCCTGGAGGTGCTGCTCCGCACGAACCTCCATCTCCTCCAGCAACTCGGACACGGTGTCCTCGAACTCCCGGATGGTCATGGGACGTGGGGCCACGGCGATGGCGGTGTGGTGTCGGTCGAGGAGCGCGGGGAGGTCCCCGTGCATCCCGAAGGTGTAGAGGCTCAGGGCGGCTTCGGCTTTGGTTGTCATGATCGTGTTCCTTTCAACCCATCATCGGCACGGTTGGCACCATGTGCCGGATCTGGTCGGCCATCTGCTGGAGCGCCTCCTTGCGCTTCTTCTCCCAGTGGGAGTACGGCACCTTGCCCTCGCCATTCCACGAGGCCATGGCGATCTCGTTGGCGACCACCATGGCGGTGCCGAAGCCGCCGCCGCTGACGGCGTAGGCCGCCGCCTTGGCGGCCTCGCCGGGGATGTCCCACAGCGCCAGACCCATCTTCTTCAGGTCCCTGCCGGCGTCGTACCCCTTGCACCACACCTCGAACGAAGTCAGGGTGACCTCGACCTGATCCCAGTATTCCTCGTCGGTGAGGTGAGCGACACCACGGGCAAGGATGCAGGCGATCCGGATGGACAGGCGACGCTCGGGGCACGACCACTCCTTGCCCCACGCCATGCGGTTGATATACCAGCACATCCAGTCGCCGCGCCTACAGGACTCCCAGGCGAGTTGGAGGGAGGGGTAGTTTGCGGCGAAGTCGATGGACTCCTGGCAGGCCGACAGGGACTTGAGGTACTCGGTGTGACTCATGGGACACGTCGTATCACGCGCCCCTGGGGGTGTCAATCCAAAAGTTTTCCCGCCATCGAGCCCGTGTCGGGCAGGTCCTTCTCGTCGATCAGCCCGTCGGCCAGGGCCTGCTTGATCTCCTTCATGTTGGCGATCTTCTGCTCGACGGTGCCCTCGGAGATCAGCCGGTAGACGGTCACGTTGCGCTTCTGGCCGATGCGGTGGGCGCGGTCCATCGCCTGGTTCTCGGCGGCCGGGTTCCACCAGGGGTCCATGAACACCACCGTGTTGGCCGCCGTGATGTTGAGCCCCACGCCGCCGGACTTGAGTCCGAGGAGGAAGTACCGCACGTCGTGCTTCTTCTGGAACAGGTCGATCTGCCCCTCCCGGTCCGTCGTCTGCCCGGTGAGGAACGAGTACGGCTGCTTGCGCTCCTCCAGCTCCATCTTCACGAGGTTGAGGCACTGCTCCCACTGCGAGAAGATCAAGACCTTGTTGGCGTCGTCCTGGTCGAACTGATCCATGAGCGCACGCAGGGTGAGGATCTTCCCGCTGTCCTCCGCGCGGTAGCGTCCAGGCTCCGCGAGGCGCGGGTCCACGGCGATCTGCCGCAGCCGGGTCAGCAACTTGAGGAACAGCGCGCCCTTGCCGCCCTTGTCCTCGGCGGCGGCCTCCTTGTCGCGCTTGGCCTGCTCCTGGGCCTCGATGTAGAACGCCTCCTGCGTGTCCGTCATCGGGCAGAGCTGGTCGATGATGGTCTTGGGCGGCAGGTCCGAGAGCACCTCGTCCTTGGTGCGGCGCAGGATCAGCGGGCTGATGTGGTCGCGCATCATGGCGACCGCCCGGTTGTCGCCGTTGCGGAAGGGCTCGGCCACCTTGCTCTTGAACTCCTTGTAGGGCGGCAGGAGCCCGGGGCAGGCGATGGCCATGATCGAGTGGAGGTCCTCGACCCGGTTCTCCACCGGGGTGCCGGTGAGCGCCACCCGGACCGGCGCCAGGAACGACACCGCCGTTTTGTGGGACATCGTGTCCGGGTTCTTGAGCACCTGCGCCTCGTCGAAGACGGCGAGGTGGTAGGGGTACCGGCTCAGCAGGTCGCGGTCGATCTTGAACGTCTCGTAGGAGGTGATGACCACGTCGACCTGAGGCAGCAGGTCCTCGTACTTCTTGCGCTGGGCCCCCTGCCACACCAGCACGGTGACGCTGGGCGCGAACTTCACGAACTCGTTTTGCCAGTTTCCCATGAGGCTCTTGGGCGCGAACACGATGCAGCGGTAGCTCGGTTCGTTGTCCTTCATCGCCATGAACGCCGAGATCGTCTGGAGCGTCTTGCCGAGCCCAGGCTGGTCCGCCAGCACGCCGCCGCTGCCCGAGGCGATGCACCGCTTCAGCCACGCGAGGCCCTGGGACTGGTAGGGCCGCATCACCGCGTTGACGTTGGGGGAGAGCTTGTCCTCCGGCTCCGCGTTGAGGATCCGCCGCAGCACCGGGCGCATCGGCTCGCTGAGGCTGGCGTCGCGCATGAGCTTGAGGGAACTGGCCAACCCCGCCCGGTCTTCCCACGAGAACGTCGCCACCTTCTGGGCGGCCTCCGCCAGCACCCCGAGGTCCATGCCCTCCTCGACCTTGACCACCTTCCCCTCGGCAATGACCCAGTTCCGCTTGAGCTTCCTGGCTTCGAGGATGCTGCCCACGTCGACGAAGTCCTCGCCCGCCATCGGGCTCGCCCACAGCGTGAACCCGCTGGCCTTGGCCACCAGCTCCATGGCGACCCGCAGCGGCTGGTCGGACATGATGTCCCGGAAGGCCGGGTCCACGTCCACGGCGATGCCGGCGCCCCGGGCCCGGGGCACCCCGTCCACGAGGAAGGCCAGTTCGTCTCGGACCTCGAAGGCGTAGCGGTCCTCGTGCCACTTGCCCCGGAACCAGCTCAGGAAGTTGACGACCTTCTGTTCGCTCGCGGAGTCGGCCAGGAGCATCGTGCCGCCCCACAGGTGGCGTCGCTGGCGCTGGGCCGTCGTCGGCGTCAGGACCACCCGGAGGGAGCGGACCTCGCCGTCGACGGTGGCTCGGTAGTCGACGGTGGCCTGGGCCTGAATGTGGCCACGCTGCCCGAAGATGAGCAGCGCAAAGTGGATCTCGGAGGGGTAGAGGGTGGGGCGGATCACCCGTCAGTCTTTACGCGCCAGGCTCGCCTCTGTCGAGAACCCCTCCGGGTACCGGGCGCGGAGCTTGGCGACGTTGAGGTCGAGGATCTCCTCGAAGGGCCCGAGGTCGAGGAGGTAGGCGATGTGGTTCAGCAGGCTGAGGACTTGACGTGTGTCGATGGACTCGAACTTGGCCGCCTCCCGGGCCAGCGCCCGAAGTTGTTTCGGGAGTCCGTAGCCGCAGACTTCCCAGAAACTGGGGCCGTGGCCGTAGTCGAAGAACCCCGTGTCCGTCTCGTGGCACAGGTTGGCGACGTACCACACCACGTCCCCGATCTCCTTCCTGTACTCGTTCTTGTCGCGGGGGTGCCGGTGGAACCGCTCCTTCTTGTAGAGGTCGATGATCTCCCCGACCTCGCCGACGATGCCGTAGAGGCACAGTTCGATGCGCTCCTCGGGGGTGAGGGTCTGATCCATGGTGCGGCGGGCTTCCTGCTGGTACTCGGCGTAGTTCATAGTTTTTGCTTGCCATCTCCGTGATACGGTGTCAATCATCATGGGATGCAACCGAACGAAATCATGGAACAGATCGCCGTCCGCATCCCGAAAAGCCTGCTCGACAAGCTGGAACTGGAGGCATTGCGCCGGAGCAAGGCCGGCGGCATCAACGTCAACCGGAGCGACCTGATCCGGAAGGCCATCGCCGACCTGCTCGGCAAGAAGGGAGGTGCCCGGTGACCACGTCGACGCAGCCGAACGCGAGGTTCGATGAGGCGGCCGAGCGCCTTATCCGGACGACCAAGAGGATCAAGGAGGCTCTCACCGGCATCACCCGCCGGAGCTATTCCATGAAGAAGATCGAGGGCAAGTGGCGATTTCAGATCGCCATCGGGGTGTCCGGGGGGAGCGCCCGCACGTCCGATTCTTGCCTGATCGACATCGACGGCAAGAGCGGGCTCATCTCCGTCAAGGACGCCATCCGGATCGCCAAGATCGTATCGGACAGCGACCGGCCGGACCCCCGAGCCATGAGGGTCCTGACCGAGTACCTGGAGGACGAGTGGGCCACGCTCCGGGAGGCCGACGTGAACCGGGAGGTCCAGAAGTACGACTTCTGCCGTGTCGAGCGCCCTCACGTACCCCGGTGCATTGGCTGCGGCCTTGTATCAGACACGGTCGTCTGCGTCCCGTGCCGCAAGGCCACCGCAAGGACGCTGGCCAACCTCGACATGGCGCTCGCGCTCTTTGCGAAGGAGGAGGTCTCGGTCTTCCGGATCGGCACCAGCGGCGTGGTCATCGAAGTAAACGGCCTGCGCTACTCGATGTGGCAGAGCGGCGGCGTCCTGGGCTACCATCAGGTCAAGGACCTGTGTGGCCGAGCCTCCGTCATTCCCTACGAAGACGGTGACCTGAACGCCGTCGGGATGATGAGCAACCACCTTACCTCCGGGAAGCGCAGGGCCCACGCTGCCAGGGAGGCCGCCCGCAAGGACATGATGTCCGGCGTGCAGGGCGCCGCCGTGGCCACGGTGCAGGGTGGGGCAGGCGGTGGCGGGCTCACTGAGGGGTGGACTCTCCGCGTCGGTCCATTCTACTGGATGGGCGACCCGGCGCTCGGCAGCCTAGCGCCCGTGCCATCCTTCGAGACGGGCGAGGCGTCTTGGCCACAGTGCATCGACAAGGACGGCAACGTCAGCGGCGACCTCCTCGACACGCTGTACGAGTTCTACGAGCTGCTGCGGGAGAAGGACTCGACCTACCCGAAGATCGACCGCAAGGGCTTTGTGGTGGTGAGCAAAGGCATGTTCATGCATATCGAGAACGGACCGTTCACCATCGACCGAATCCCCTGGGGCAAGTCGACCAAGGCGAGCACCCTGTCCGCAATCGATTTTGCGATGGACCGTGCCGTCGAGGGAAACACGCCGGAGCGCGCAGGCCACCTTGCCACCATGCTCTCCATCTTCCAGGACATGTTCGCGCCCAAGGACGACAGCGAACTGTGGGGGTCGTCATGCGGCTGAGCGCCATCCTCGCCTGCGATCTCAACGGCGGCATCGGCAAGGACAACACCCTGCCGTGGACTCGCATCAAGGCCGACATGAGGCGGTTCCGGGAGGTCACCATGGGGAAGCCCTGCATCCTGGGGCGCAAGACCTGGGAGAGCATCGGGAAGCCGCTGCCGGGGCGCACGCTCATCGTGGTCAGCCGGGACACGCCCTACGACCGCCTCAACATCCAGAGCGGCGTGCTCCGCGCCGTGAGCATCGAGCACGCCCTCAACCTCGCGGCGGCGCACGGCGAGGAGGCGTGCGTGATCGGCGGCGAGGACATCTACGACGCGATGCTGCCGCGGTGCGAGCGGGTGTACCTCACCGTGGTCGAGAAGGAGTACGAGTGCGACCGGTTCGCGCCGTTCTCGTTCCACCTCGAACTCGCGCACCCGGGGTACCTGGAGGTCGCGTCCGAGGAGACCATCCCGGCCGATGGCGACATCCCGGCGCTGAGGTTCTTCGACCTGAAGCGCGCCTGACGATTTTCCTTGCACGTCGGCGAATCACGTCGTATGATAGGTGCATGGAAGACGATTCCTCAGTCAACAGCGATGTTGCAGTTAGTAGGTCCGCCTATCGTCCGGCGAGGGAAGTTTTTGACCCATCCATCCACAGGGTGGATCGAATGTCCGGTGACGCCGAGGCCAGGGCTTTCATTATGGAGCACCACTACTCGGGCACCTACCCAGCTTCGAGGTTCAGGTTCTCGCTTCGTGAGGGCGAAGAACTCGTCGGAGTTGCGGTGTTTAGCGTTCCCGTCAGGGCGGAGGTGCTTCGGCCGTTTACGATGGCCAACGGGGTGGAACTCGGCAGACTCGTGCTCTTGGACCGTGTCCTTGCGAACGCGGAGTCGTGGTTCGTTGCTAGGTGCTTTCGAGAACTGCGGCGCGAAGGAATCGCCGGGGTGATTTCCTTTGCAGATCCGGTGAGGCGCACTACGGCAGACGGGCGCGTGGTGATGCCCGGCCACGTCGGTACCGTGTACCAGGGGCTCAACGCGACGTACACCGGCCGAGCGAAGGGGCGCGTGCATCGCCTCCTCCCGGACGGCACCATCTTCAGCCCGCGCGCTGCCAGCAAGATCCGCAACGGTGAGGTTGGCTGGCGGTACGCTGTCGATCAACTTGTAGCGGCAGGGGCGCCTGCTCCTTCTGGAGACCTGAGCGCATGGCTACCGGAGGCGCTCGCTTCGGTGTCCAGACCGCTTCGCCACGGCGGGAATCACCGATACGTGTGGGCTCTGGACAGGCGCTTCAAGAGTCTCCTGCCGCCATCCATGCCATACCCAAAGACTTTTGGATAGTTTTATCCAACAGGTCACTTGGATTGGCCAAGTCACACATCCTCGCATGTGCCACACTCATTTTTTCCTTGCACGTCGGCGAATCACGTCGTATACCGATGTGTATGAGGAAGTTCAAGTGCCGTATCCACTCGATCCTGCTGAGGAGCCAGCCCTGGGTCGAGGTGGACGCTTACAACGCGCAGATGGCCGCCGAGGAGTTCGCAGAGCGTCGCCCCGAGGCGAAGTTCCGCCGCGTCTTGGTCGTGGACCAGGAGGATGGGTACCCCCACGTTCTCCACATCGACAGCGAGGGCGCCGCCACCGACCAGGACATGATGTCCGTGACCGATTGCGATGGTGGCGTGGTGAAGGTGCCCGGGTTCTTCCGGAAGCACCAGCACCTCTTCAGCACGCTGATGGGCATCGACTGGGAGAAGCGCGATTGCCCCCGGTGGGAGAGGTACTACAACGACGTGTCGGCGCCGTACACCTACGGCAGCGGCCGGGGCGCCAGGACCTACGAGCCAAGCCCGTGGCCTGCGTTCGCCATGTCTCCACGGCACGTCATCGAGTCGGCGTTCAACATCGACTACGACGTGTGCTTCCTCAACCGGTACAACGGCGAGCGGGACCACCTCGGGTGGCACTCGGACGACTCGCCGGAGATGGACCCCGCCTACCCCATCATGGTCCTGAGCCTCGGGGCGACCCGGGCCATCGAGTTCCGGGTGCGCGAGGACTACACCGGCCCCGTGTCGTTCCAGCCGTACTCGGTGACCCTGGAGTCCGGCGACCTCCTCGTCATGCCGGCTGGGTTCCAGCAGATCGCCCAGCACCGCATCCCCAAGGTCGACCGCAAGACCGACGTGCGGATCAGCCTGACCTTTCGCAAGTACCTGAAGGTGACGCCGTGAGCGATTCAACTCTGAAACTGAGCATGGTCTGCCTGCTTATCTTCATGTTCGGTGCGTTCCTTGTGGACGCCTGGCAGGCCGTCGAGACCGCTCGCCTCCGCTGCGCCCCGAGCGCCGCCCCGGCCGGGAGCGCGCCATGACCGACATGGACCGCATCATGACCGAGGGCTGTTCGCCCTACGAAACCGCAAAGATGAGCCGCCGCGTCCGGTGGGCTCACGAGAACATGGGCAACCCTCTCCTCGGCGCAGAGGCGGAGATCGAGGCCCTGGAGGATCGGCTCAAGAAGTTGGAGAAGGCCGCGAGGGGATACCTTGCCGAGACGTGGTACCCGGAAGGCGAGACGGAATACTACCGACAAAACCTCATCAACGCCCTGGAGGAGCCGTGAGCACCACCTTCAGCACCGACACCTGCGACTGCATCGCCCAAGTCGCCCCGGCCTCCGACTGCATGGTCTGCGCCTTGACCTCCGCGAAGGAGGAGCGCGACGAGGCCCTGGACAAGTTGGCCAAGCTCCGGGCCGCGACCAAGGCGTTCATCCGGAGCGTCCAGAAGTCCGCCGGGGAGGGCGAACTCACCATGTGCGACCAGGCGCGCCGAGGCGAGTACGAGGGATGCTTCGTCCTCGCCACCAAGCACGACGATGACCACGTCGTCGACCTCTGCGACGACTGCGCCGAGTACCTTGCCGATGAAGGGAAGATCACCTTTCCGCTGGAAGACTTCGCCCACGCCGCGCCGCTGAGGAACCTCCGCGACCTGCTGAGGAAGCCGTGAGCCAGAAGGTCATCATCGCCGCCCTCAAGGCCCGGAGCCCCCAGGGCGTCAAGGAGTTGGCCAACTCCACCGGGCTGCCGGAGCCCACCGTCCGATCCATCCTGATTCGAGCCCTGAAGAACAACTGCGTCACCCGGCTTGAGCGTGGCCTCTACGGCTGGGCGGCCGACGAGAACCCCACCCCCCGCACCGCGGGCCCCAAGTCCACGGACGTGCCACTGAGCGAGAGCCTCCGGGCGCACCTGGAGAGGTCGCCGCTGCCTCAGCGCAAGCTCGCCGCCGCCATCGGCATCTACCCCGGCGCCCTGCGCCGCGCCATCAAGGGCGGCAAGGTCAACCCCAACACCGCGACCTTGATTCGCGCGTACATCACCGGAGGACATCGTGTCGAAAGCAGTCTGGAAGCACAAGGCGAGGGCAAGGCACTACGAGGACCTCGTGGAGAGGTGCGGGACGTGGGGCAAGGCGATGGAGCGTCTCCTGCTCGGCGCCCCGGCGGGGGCGCCGGCCGAGTGGCGCCAGCAGATGGCGGACCTGGCGGTGCAGATCCAGGCCGAGTCAAGGCCAAGGCCCCTCGTAAGGCCCCCCGCAACCGAGGCGCCTGGGACGCAGGGAAAGAGCAAGTCGACGCCCTCCTCGGGGTCCTCGAAAAGGCCGAAGGCCCCCTGACGCTGGCCGAGGTGGCGATGATCCTGGGGAAGCCAGGGAGGTCGGGCGCGTCCTTCACCAGGGTGGCCACGTACCTCCAGGGGCAGGGCAGGATCGAGAAGTTCGACAAGAGTACCCCTGCTAGGTGGGTGATCTCGAAGGACAAGGTCTCCGACGGCGTGAGCGTGGAGGTCTGCGGGATCCCTGTCGCGGTGACGGTCGAGCCGAAGCCGGAACTTGGCGCCACGGAGCGCAAGGTGACCCTGCGCGGCGATGGGTTGCCCGGCTGGTCGAAGCTGGTGGGCAAGAGCACGGTCGAGGAGATCGTGAAACTGGGTGTGGAGAGGCTGACGTTGTGGAAGAAAGGACGTGGGTTATGGCCGATAGAAGCGTCTGTGGCGGGTGTTACGAGCAGGTGAACCTGAAGATGTGGGAGCACATGGGCCACTACGTCATCGCCGAGTCCGAGGAGGAGGCGACCAGCTTCCTGCTGCCGGAGTTGGCTAACCTCGGGGAGGAGCCGGAGGACAAAATCGAGTGGGAGGCCATGTCGGACAAGGCGGATTTCCACTTTACTCCGGACGATGGGGTGACCACCATCGTCAAGTCCTGCGCCGACTGGTGCGCTGACCACGGCAAGGGCTACTTCTGCTCGGAGAACTACTGATGTCCGAAACGCCGGCAAAGTTTACGTTGCTCATCACCGAGAAGGTGGTCGAACTGGCCGCGACGCTCTGCGCCGGAGCGAGGGACCTGTGCCTGGAGAAGCCCGAAGAGACGGTCGTCAACGCGCTCCTCAGCGGCATCGTCACCTTCTTGCTCAGGAGCGGCGCCACGGATGAACAGGTGTCAACGTGGCTCGAAGCCAACGCGCTGGAGATGCGCGATGGGACGAGGACGAGGACAGATCCGGAGGGTAGCCCATCCATCACCACCCGCCCCGCCCCGTCGCTCTCACGAGACCGGGGCTTGAGGCGTTGAAGGAGATGGATCATGGCAGACATTGTTGAAGAGAGGCGGGAGATCGCCGAGTTCTTGAAACAGCAAGCTCTCGACTTCGAGAGCGGTAACTCGGTCGCCATGCTGGCCGTCGTCCTTTCCAAGGACGGGCGCGTGGCCATCGTGAAGACCATCCACGGAGAAGACACGACGGATGCCTTCAAGTTGATCTTCTGGGGAGAGTGCGCCGTGAGCGGCTACAAGGCCGAGGTCTTGGAAGCCCTGACGAAGTAACGCTACTGCCATCCCGCCCCGCCCCGTCGCTCCCATGGAGACCGGGGCTTGAGGCGTTGAAGGAGATGGGTCATGGCAGCCAAGAAGACCGCCAAGAAAGCGACCACCAAGAAGAGGGCCGCGCCCAAGAAGGTCAAGCCTGCGGGTAACGTGTCCACCAAGACCAGGCACTTTGCCGTATGGCTCGACAAGAACGTCGTTGGCACCGAAGAGTCCGGCCTCATCGTCGAGGTGTCCCCCGGCGAAGATGCCGACGAGGTGTGCGCCGACGCCCTGGACATCCTCATCGGCAACGAACTGGACGCCGGCTGGCGCGAAGCCACCGAAGAAGACCTGAAGCGATACGGCTGACACCCCACGCCACCGACCCGCCCCCGACGCTCCGGCAAACCGGAGCCCGGGGGCTGCGGGCGTATGAACGCCGTAAACTTCGTAGACCTGAAATACAACTGCGTGCCCAGGATGTGCTCAGTTTCCCCATCGTTCAGACCCGGGCGATCCTCCCGTCCACCGGACAGAAGGTGTCGGCTAGGTCCGCTGTGGGTAAGAGCATCCACTTCAACCGCGACGACTTCCCCATCCTCACCGGCAAGTTCGTCGACTTCGACCGGGTCGCCCGCGAGGTCCTGTGGATGATCTCCGGCAGCACCTGCGTCCGCGACCTCCAGAGACATGATGTCCACATCTGGGATGCCTGGGCCGGCCCCGACGGCGACCTGGGCCCGGTCTATGGCGCCCAGTGGCGGCGGCGCGAGGGGCCCGATGGCGTGGTGGTCGACCAACTCGCCGCCGTCATCGAGGGGATCCGAGCCGTCAAGAAGGACCCCACCGCCAGCGTCGGGCGGCGCCTCATCGTGGACTGCTGGGATGTGGCCAACCTCCACCGCATGGCGCTGCCGCCGTGTCACATGATGTTCCAGTTCTTCGTGCGATTCGACGAGCTTCAGATAGTCGTCTACCAGCGCAGCGGCGATCTGTTCCTCGGCGTGCCGTGGAACCTCGCGGGGTACGGGCTGCTCCATCGCGTGGTAGCGCACGTCACCGGCCTCAAGGCTACCCGGCACGTTCACAACTTCGGCGATCTGCACCTGTACGCGAACCACGAGGAACCGATGCGCGAGTACCTGAAGCAACCCACCTTCGCGCCGCCGACGTTGGAGATCGCCCCCGAGGTGAAGGAGATCGACGACCTAACCTTCGAGCGGATCCGCCTCGTGGGCTACCAGCACGGCCCCCGCATCAAGGCTGAGGTGGCGGTGTGATCCCCGACGTGTGCGCCGGGTCGTGGTCCGTGGAGCGGGCCATGGTGGAGCCCAGGACGTGGCTCGACAGCCACGATGACAAGGACGAGTGCGAGGTCACGCCCAGGATGATCGAGCTGCTGCGGGTCGTGCTCACGGCCATTCACGGCGCCGGAGCTTCGCGGCCCTCGGTGTGGAAAGGTGTGGGAAGCATCATCGTGGACTGGCGACTCAGGTGGCCCTTTGGGTCCGTCCACGGAGACCGGTTCCGCCGCGTTTGCATCGACGTGGAGGATGATCTGGACGATTTCGGGATCATCGGTTGCGTCATGCTGGAGTCCTACCGTGACTCGTCTGGTGTCGCCGCCATCGAGGGTTGGAACCTTGGAAACATAGGTCACGCCGCCGAGGTGGTCGCCGGATTCCTCCGCGGCGAGTCGATAGAATGGGCCGCAGAGCGGTTGCCCGGATGCGTCGGGGAGGCTTCTCGGCCGTGGGCCTGCCGAGATTTCGCCTCGGGCAAGTACACCTGCCGATTCGACCCGGCCGGGTGGAGACCGACAGAACCACCCACGCTGCCCGGCGGCGTGTGCAAGGAGACATCATGTCCGATCTGAAACCGACCGGAGTCGCCCCACCCGTGTTCGCGGCATAATCCCACTCCGAGGGCAGCGGAGATGGCGGTCAAGTTGACGAGAGGTTGACATCGGGTCACGTTGTGGTACGGTCGTGGACATGACGAAGCAAGAACTTGAGTCGACGTTCGACTACATCGACAGCGGGTGGCGGGGGAACAGCGTTGACTTGAACAACAGGCCGGACGGGGACGGGTGGAGGTTGGTCACCGTCGTGGTGCTCCAGAACGAAAGGGTCCAGTTGATCTGGGCCCGCGAGGTCGAGGTGACCTGATGGCAACGAAGCAAGAACTCGCGTCCACGCTCGACTGGGCAACCGAAGACAATAACTGGCTCGACCTGGACGACAAGCCGCCCGGGGATGGGTGGCGCCTCTTCCAGATCGTGCCTCTCATCGGCGGGAGGTACCAGTTGATCTGGGCCCGCGAGGTCGAGGTGGAGCCGTTATGGCCGACAAGAGGAAGCCAGCGCCACCGAAGCCCAAGCGCGTGCCGCCGCCGCTGAGCGGCTACGTCAGGGAGACGTTCCGCTGGCAGGACGTGCTGAAGGCGATGCCGCCCGACAAGAAGCCGGGGGCGTCGAACGAGATACCCAACCCGCTGGACAAGGAGAGCGACCGATGACTGACGAGAGCGACGGCTACGTGTTCGACACCAGCGAGTGCCCGGTGGTCGAGGAGATAGAGGAGTTCTTCGATACGGAGGTCCACGTCGAGAAGACCGGCCAGTGGTACTCCGTGAGGTGCTCCGTCGGAGGCGAAGAGTTCGGCGGAGGGTCCGAGGACCTTCAGGACGCGGTGTGGGCCATGCTCGACGACATGGAGGACTACTTCAAGAACGTCGCCACGCATGTCGGCAGCATGAAGTCGAGGTTGGGATGACCGGCTCGGCGAAGGACGAGATCGCTTGGTACGCCAAGGCGCTGGAGGACGGCGCCAAGGGCGAGAGGTGCCAAAATGTTCCGGCCAAGTACCACTCGGCCTACAGGGACGGGTTCGAGGAGGGTGAGGTGGATGGCATCCTCAAAAGGCCAGATGGTTTTACGGCAGCCGTGGAGCACATCTGCAAGAGGCACGGCGACGGCGAGATCGAATCAGATCGAGCCATGGCGCTCATCAACATCGCCATCCAAAACCGGGGCGACAGCACCTTCTTCAGCATTGTGAGGAGGTATCGTCTCCTCGAAGAAGCGGCAGGGTCCACCGATCCGGTGGAAGGCTTCCGGCGACTCAGGGCACTTTCGGACTGGTGTCAACCGAGGAGAGCTGTGCTCTCCATCATCGACGAGCTACTCGGGCTGAGGGGGGAGATGGCCTCCTCCGGAGGCCGCGGGTCCAGGTCACCGGACCCTGAAGGGTCCTGACGCCCGAAGGAGGACAGCATGTCCTCCTGTCTTTTCTGGAGAGGCTCCGCCAAAACAGAAAAGACCGGGCTCAGGAGGAACCCCACGCGCGGCTCTCTCCTACTCTTGCAGAGCAGGAGGAGAGCTTCTCCCGTGGTTCCCACGCCCACGGCACGCAGTACCAAGGCTACCGATAACTACCCGTGCTGCTGATAATCAGCATTATCGGTAGCTTTTATGGCCTGGGGAGACTGCTCTCGCTTCCTCGGGGTGAGTAAGCCGGACAGCACGGCCCACGACGCAACCCACACACAGGCAAGGGCACACACAACGCAAACGACACAGCGCAAGGCAAGCGACGAACCGCTAGACGCCCGGAAGTGAATCCGCAAGCGTCGCCAGTGTACCGGGAAACCCGGGAGGCTCGAATAGCGGCAAGTCAAAGCGAAGCTCACAGTGAGAGAATGACTGGCTAGGTGGTGGACCACCCTTGCGACGCAAAAGCGCAAGCGACTAGCCAGGGTCTCTAATCCGGTCTCACTGTGCATAGACACCGGGAGCATGCTTGACCATCTCCTACACCTTGCGAGGGTGCGTCACATAGGGAGAATGCTTAGGACACCCGGGGCGGATTCTGATAGTGGCCGAAAGGTTACATACATCGGATCATCCGCCCCGCAAGGCGACCTCACACTTAGGTAACCCCCACGCTGGGGAATCTCCTACCCTTGCAAGCGAAGGATGGCCGAAAGGCCAGGAAGTTTGCGAAGCGTAGCGCGGGGCCAAGGTGTTAGATTGGAACCTTGACGCAAGGGTGCGATGAATCATCGTGCCTTTCCGTCAAGGGCCCAAGTGGCCAGAAAGGAGCTAGCTCGTGAATAAGCTAGCGCAAAGCCTTCGCCGGGAAAACCCGGAGCAGGTGATCGCTCGCCTGCAACGGTTGCAGCGCGAGCGATTGGCAGAGCTTGATAAGGACAGGGCGCAAGCCCTGGAAAACTCCCCCCCAGCAGTGGGGACGCTCCCGTCATGGGAAGCGCGCGACCCTGAGACCGGGCGCGCGGTGACCATGACATACGAAACCACGCGCTACCAGCGCGAGGTATGGCAGGATAACGCCCGATTCGCCCGAAAGATGGCGAAGCTAGGCGTTATCGAAGTGTCCTCCGCGCAAGCGGAG